>Ga0315281_10005413_pt1 | contig 18266 bp, 11 predicted proteins | sample YL17G07_0_MG_FD_204540 | JGI IMG/M metagenome (GOLD analysis project Ga0315281, IMG submission 204540) | Sediment microbial communities from Yellowstone Lake, YNP, Wyoming, USA - YL17G07_0 | ecosystem: Environmental > Aquatic > Freshwater > Lake > Sediment | place: USA: Wyoming | collected...
CGAAAATGAAAAGAGCTCCGGCGACGACCGAAAATGCGACGAAGAGGGTGGGATTCCACGAAATTCTTTTCATGTTTTTCTCCTGATGGCCCTTGTCCCTGGCTTGACGAACGGCATGGGAAACGAGGCCGCTTGCATCGTGGCTGGCGCGATTGCCGTAGGTCGTCGCTCAGGAAATTGGGCAAAGAGTGTCCGCCTGCGCTTTGCATGATACCCAGTTGGGGGATACCGTTGGCGCGAGATGAGCCGCCCTTTCGCATCATGGAAACGAGCCATAGGCATCACGTCATGACGCGGACTTCATCCGGAGCGAGAGCTGATCCGCGATCGGCTCTGGCGATGGCTTCGCCGGTCTGGATCGCAGTCGGTTCCGCCGCCGGAGCGCTCTTGTCCGGCTGTCTCGCCCCGGCACTTCGCCCCCTTTTTCACCCGCCGGCGGGGGGAATCGGAATTCTCACCGTCACCGCCTATCCAAAGAGCTACGACTACGTTTTCCTTCTTCTGATCACGACCGGGGCAGGGCTCGGGGGAATCCTCTTCGGGTTTTTCCCATTCGGGAGATCTCGGAAGGAAACGATGGTTTTCTTCACGCCCGGATTTGCGGAGCTGCGGGGCGCGCATTGGAAAACGGTCGTGGCCGCAGGCGTGGTTGCGGTGATCTCGTTTTTCGCCCACGACCATCCTTACCAGGCGATGGATCCGTTTCACGAGGGGGAGCATCTCTCTCCAGCGTCGATTCTTCAGGCTGGAGGGAAACCCTACGCCGACGTTTTTTTTCTGCACGGTTTCGCTTCGGACGGCGGGCTCGACGCGCTCGCCTCGGGCGCCCCTCCTTCGCTTGTGCGTGCCCGCCGCTTTCAGAATGTCCTCGACTCGGCAACGCTGGCTCTGCTCGTCCCGGTCGCCGCGGAGTTGTCGGCCACAGGGATTGGATTTTCGGTGGCGATCCTCGCCGGCCTCCTGGCTCTCGGAGCGGGGCAGGTCACCGTGTTTCCCTATTACCGGCTCGCGCCGATCCTCCTGTCGACCTGGGGGATTCTTCGCCATCTCCGGACCGGCCGGCCGGCCCCTCGAGCGGGCGCGCTTCTGGCCGCGACTCTCGGGATTCTTTGGAGTCTCGAGACGGGTCTTTACGCTTTGGGCGGGACGATCAGTGTCCTGGTGATCGCTGTGGTCCTCAGGCCGTCGGCGAACAATCAGGATCGAAGAACGCAGATTCGCGGCGCCGCTTTTTCCGCTCTCGCGGCCGCCGCCGCCCCTTTGGCCATTCTCGTGATTTGCCGCGCCGATTGCGGAAAGTTTTTCGCCGATTCGTTCCGGATCATCCCCGGTTCGATCGACGCGATCTGGTCGCTGCCGGCGCCGCCGGTTCCGTCGCTCCGAACGCTGATCTCCCTACCCGCCCTCGCCGCCTGGATCGATTCGGAATCGGCCCGTTACTATCTTCCTCCTGTCCTCTTCGGTCTTCTGGCGGCGCTGGGGTTGCGATCCGTGGGAAGAGGTGACCTGCGAGCGGCCGATCGGATGCTCACCGTGGCGATCTTCTCGTTTTTCGCGTTTCGGACGGCGGCGGGGCGTTGCAGCTGGAGCCATACCCGCTATGGCAGCCCGCTCCTCGGAGTGGCGCTCGTCGCGTTCCTTCTTGAACCGGCCGTGATTTCCGTCGGGCGCTCTTCCGGTCTGCGGCGCCTCCGCGCGGGCGCAGTCTCACTCGCGATCCTGATCGGATTCTTTGGTTTTCTGGAGCCACTCAAAAATCTAACGGGCTTCCGTAAATCACTCGAATCCTGGCCGTCTCGACTCGCGCCCACCGGTTTGGTCTCTTCACCGTTGCCGCAAGGAAGCAGTTTTTTCGTCTCCGCCGAGGAGGCCGTCAATCAGGCGGCGCTGGATGCGCTCGTTCGAAAGCACGCCGGCCCAAACGAGCCGTTCGTCGATTTCTCCGGAGAAATGGCTCTCTACTATCTGCTTGACCGCCCCTCGTCGATTCGATGCCTGAACGTTCCAATGCTCGCGGCGCCCGAGTTGCAGATCGAGGCGATGGCGGCGCTTCGTCGCCGTCCGCCGGCTTTCGTGGTGCTCGAAGGTATCGAAGGAGTGGGGCGATTCGACGGAGTCCCGAATCGCGCCCGTGTCCCGCGTCTCGCGGCGTGGATCGACGAAAACTATCCGGCGCGAGAGAGGGCCGGGCGTTACGTCGTCGCGTTCCCGGCGGGTTTGAATTTTCGCTGAGGGAATTGCGCTGATTTCTCGGGTGGAAGTCGCGGGCCGGCCCGTACGATTTTCGACTCCACGGAAAGTTGAGAGGAGCCGGAAAAAATTTCGCGATGACGTTGTCTCTTCAAAGCTTTGTCGCGACCACGAGATCCTGATAGCTCAGAAACTCGGAGCGTCCCGGCCAGGATCCGAAGTGAACGGGGGCATCGATCCGGAGGAGGCATCTCTCGTAGAGGCTTTTGATGAACGCTTCGTCGTAGGCGACAGCGCGGCCCGGCTCCTCCTCCGACGCAATGAGACAGGGCCCCCTCTCGCAGAGAAACGGAATGTCGCTCCGTCCGGCCCGGAGAAGCTCGCGCGACTCGTCGCTCAGAAGGAAGAAAGTCACGAGGCTCCTTCCCCCTGGCCGCGAGACTCGCGAAATTTCCCGAAGGTAGTTCTCGAGATCGGGAGCGAGAAGATGGGTCGCGACCGAAGTCGCAAAGACGAAATCGAACGAACGGTCGTCGTATGGGAACCGATATTCGGACGCGCGGAACCGGCCGGAGGGGTTGTAAAGATCGTGATGCAGATCGGCGGCCTGGAAACGAAATCGGGGATACCGGGCTGTGATTTGCTTTCGGCACCAGTCGATTCCCGCATCGACGACGTCGAAACCTTCGTACGATCCTTTCGGTCCGAGATACCGGGCGAGGGGGAGCGCCATTCGGCCGACTCCGCAGCCGACGTCGAGGACGCGGTCGGTCGGCCGAAGCTGGGCTAGATCGATGAAATGCCGGAGCAGATCTTCTCCGGTCTTTCTGAAGTCTCCCCGGCCGACGAAGAGGAGACGAGACGGGGGAGTCAACCGGTCGCGTTTCCCCATTGCGACTTCGAACCCATCGAGGACCGCGTAAAACGTCCGGCGAGGGAACGATCGAATGGGTTTCGGGAGGAATCTCCGGAGCATTTCGGGGAATGGTAGCACCGGGATGAGGAAGCGCTCGAGAGGGACAGCGAACCTTCAGCGACGTCGAAAGCGGCACGCCAGTTGGTGTCGATATCGCACGATCGACGTGAGCGTCATCCTCGCTCCTCTCATCGGGGATCTGCGAAGCCGGGCCCGTAGGCTCTCGCGAGAATCTGCCGGAAGTCCTCGCCGCGCCCGGCGGCCGCTTGTCCCGCAGTCAGATCGAGTCCGAGGCCGTGACCTTCTCCCCGCCCCCGGAATTCGACCCGCCCGCGTTCGAAAGCGGCCGAATCGGGACACGAAGGAAGACGGAGCTGATTGCGCAGCAGCTCGCAGCGAAATGAGATCCGTCTTCCGGCTTCGAGCTGGAGCGAATCACCGATTCTGACGAGGCTCGTCGGTTCGTCCGCCAGATCGAGCGCATCACGAATCTCCGTCGTCGTCCTCGTTTCGGTCCAATCGCCGGAGCCGTCCAGAAAAAACGGGAGCCATTCGGCTCGGCTCTTTTCCGGAAAGTCGAGCGTGGCCGTTTCCCTTACGGCATCGCGAGCTCTTCTTTTTTCGGCCGGAGTCGCCCGTTCGTCCTGCCCGAACAGAAAACAGTGGGTCGTGTCGCACGTCGGGCGATCGCCGTGCCGGCCGGAACGAAGGTCGTGGCGGAGGACGAGCGATAGCGCCTTGAGGAGCTCGGTGTGCCCGGCCGGATATTCGGACAGAAGACTCGACACGATGTAGGTCGATTCGCTCGTCTCGAGAACGAATCGCGATCCGCGGCGGGCTCGCGCGCTTTTCGCGCGGAGCGGCAATGACGATTTGCCCGGAGGCGGCGGCGGATCGATCCGAAGGGTTCCGAAGTAACGCCGCTCGCGAGACTCTCCGTCGCGGCCCGGAAATCGAACGAGGAGCGGGCCGGCAGCGCAGGAATAGCGGTTTGCCACTTCGAGCTTTCCCGGAAGACGTCCGCTCCCGGAGGGTTCGATTCGCCAGGTTCCGTCGGAGCTTTGAACGAACAGCGGAGTTTCCGCTTCACAATGGATTTCAACGCTCCCGGAAGGGACGAGCCCGAGAATCTGCACGTCGGCGGGAATTTCGAGCCCGGTCAAAACGGCGGCGAGCCGCTTGCGCAGCTCTCCGAGGAGCGAGGACGTCGCGATTCCGTTTGCGTGGATTGCGGCGAGAAACGACGGAGCGCCGGATTCTCTCGGACCGGCGGCCACGATCCACGCGTCCCTCGGCAGACCTCGGACATCTCGCACAGTTCCGGTTTTGAGCGAGATTCGGCGCTGTTCGAACCAGCGGGCGTCGGGAGCGCCGGCCAGAGTCCCATCGGTCGCAGTTCGATCGAGTGCGTCGACCACGAAAGGTGCACGGCGCGCGGTCCATTCGTAAAGCCTCGCGGCCTCGAGAAGAGAAATTCGAAACTCACTTCGCAACCCGATCCGGCCGGCCATGCCGGCGGGGAGATTTTCGAAGCCCAGGGCCGTCATTTCGTCGATCCAGCGCCGAAAGGGATCGGGCGAAGCGGTTTCGAAATCGAGGAAGAAACCGTTGCACGAGCGCGTGAGTGCTTTCTGCCAGCTCCAGATTTCGCCGGGGACAGCGCGGCCGGGGCAGCGCCAGTCGATCGTGTCGCGCCCGGCTCTGGGTTCCATCAGCTCGGGAATTGCGGCGACGAGCGAAGGTTTCAGGATCGAACCGGAGGGAAACCGAACGTGCGGACGCCCCTCTTCCCCGAGAACCTCGTGAGACCGGCCGTCCTGAAGAAAAAAATCGATTTTCGCCCGCGTCTCGTTGTCCTTCCCCCGGATGAGCGCGAGAAATCGGGCATCGGTGCGGCCGGTCGATGCGTCCTCGCTGCCGCATTCCTCGAAGGATTCGCTAAAAAAGATTTTCCATTCCGGCTCAAGGGCCGGCTCCGCGAGGATTCGGGAGAGCGCGTCCTGCGGTTCGCGGCCGTGCCCACGCGCCTCCGGATGCGCGAGGATCCAGTCCCGCGCGACGCTCGCGCGCAGGAATTTCGTGTCGTCGGCGGCTCGGCGAGAGGCGTCGCCCGTGGTGAACAACGCGAAAGCTTCCGAGATCAGGGGAGATGCCTCGGAGAGCCCGGCGCACCGGCTCTCGAAAAAGACGTGGGCCAGCTCGTGTCGAAACACGCCGTCCGCTTCCGCGGCGGGAAGAAGACGATTGAGCTCGATTCGCCCGCGCGCCGTTCGGCCGAGCTCGCCCGGCATCTGCGCGACGTCGCGAATCCCGACGGCGATCGGCGGTAGCTCTCCGTTCCCGCCGAAACGCGCCGTCCATTCCTCCCAACGCTCTTTCGCCGTCGCGCTCCAGCGGAGAGCTTCTTCTCCGGAGACCGGCGGCTCGAAACGCAGCTCAGCGGCGCTTGCGATCGGCGGAGTCAGAAGAAGGATCGACCACGATCCGCCGAGAAGCCGTTTGCGAAAAGAGCGATTCATCGTAGAAGTCCTCGAACCTCGCGACGCCGGACGCGAAGTCGCCGGCGTAATGGGCGCGGAGCACGTAGCCGACCTCGAAGGCGCGGTCCATCCAGGTTCGATCGAACGCGAAGAACCAGCGGATCTGTTCGGGTCGGATGTCGCGCATCGAATATCCCGAGCCGTGGAGAGCCAGCCGGAACGGAGCTCCGTCGTACGCCTTGTCGTCGTCGACGACGGAAAGACCTGCCGGAATTTGATCCGACAGGACGTAGTAGGACGAGCTCCACCAGTTTTTCCGGCTGCGATGCCCTGGAAATGAAATTTTGACGTAGAGGAGGTCGCCGACCTTGATCGGCCCATTGAGCGGGGTGAGCTTTCCGCTGATCGCGTCGAGCCGGAAATATTGTTTTTGGAACGCGCCCGCTTCCGAAACCTCGGTGGCCTGATCGAGAGTCGCGGCGCTGGTGGTGAGAACGTGGACGACGAGCTCGCCGGACCCCCCGGGAATGACGAGCGGAGCGCGAACGGCGTCGGCTCCGTCGATCTCGATTTCGACGCCGGCAGCCACCGGGCGGCTCGACCGGACCGCGACCGGTTTTCCCTGCGAGAGAATCTGAACCTTCGGAATCGAGGCGGCGGCCAGCATTTCCTCGCGAAGCAGCCAGGCCGAATGGACGAGAACCTGCGAAGTCTCGAACGTCGAGCCAAACGAGCGGCCGTCGAAGCGGGTCAGAAAATAGCGGGAAAGTTTTTTCTTCTGGGCGGCGTCGAGCCGGCCGTGCTCGTGGAGGGCGCGCGCGGCGACGGCGAGCGTGGAGCTGATGCGTCCCGGGTATTCGGGCCAGCCCTGCGTGAGGGGAGTCCAGCCCTTCGGCTCACCGTCCTGTGTGCGATCGAGCTCGAGTGCGAGGGCCGGCTGAACGTCGGCGAGAAGCTGTTTCGTGAGACGGTCGAGCCCCGGCCGCCCTTCGTACCCGTCGTACCTCAGTGCGAGAAGCATCAGAGACTTGTCGAGGACCGTTCCCCGCGAGGCCACCCATTCCCCCTGGAAACGAAGCGTCGACTCGGCCGAGGCCGGCAGCTCCTTGATCAGACCGAGGGCGTGGAGCCGCGACTCGATATAGGAGATCGAAACGCCGAGCGACGATCCGGTTTCGGAAACGTTGGCTCGCAGCCACCCGAGGCTTCTTCGGGCTTCGAGAGTCTCGAGCGGCTCGGGGCGGTCGAGCGAAGAGAGAATCGACAGCACGATCGCCGTCATGGTCGCGTTCCGTTCGCCGCTTCCCGCCCACCATCCGAACGAGCCGTCGGGGTTTTGCAGCGATTTGAGGCGGACGAGGCCGGCATCGGAGAGGTCGGCGGCGGTGCGAAGCGTCTCCTCTTCTCGATCAAGAATTCCGGCGGCGCCCGGCATCCCCCCCGAATCCTTCGATGGCGATTCGAAGAAGAGTTTTTTGAACTGGCCGACGGGGCCCTCTTTGGCCGCGGAGGGTTTCGCCTTCGGGCCCAGATCGAAGAGATCGCGAACGAGCAGGTTCGAAACCGTCGTGCTGGTCAGCTGTTCGGCGCATCCGTAGGGGTATTGCATCATCCAGCGGAGAGAGGGGAGGAGCGAGCCGGCGAAGCGGGTCGTGGCGACGATGCGAACGCTCTGCGGCGTTTCTCCCGGCGGCGCAGAAATTGAAAACGGCTCGCCGGACCGAACGATCCGGTGTCTGGTCGTCAGGAGAGAATCGGAGAGAGTTCGGAGGGAGGTCGCGGCTCGCAGGGTCTCTCCGCCGAGATCGATTTCAGCGGAAAGCGAAGCGGTTCCGATCGCATCGAGCTTCGCGACCGAAATCATTCCGTGGGCGGAGAGCTCCTTGCCTGGATCGAGCTTTCCCTCGGTGGCGATCGGCTCTTCGGAGACGAGGCCGGCGGGGACGATGACTCTCGCTTTCACATGTTTCGACGATTTCTGCTCATTGGAAACTCTCAGGTGGATGCGTGCCCGGTCCCCCTTTCGAAGGAAGGCCGGGGCCCCGAGGGAAACGGTGACGGGTGCATTGGTGGCGAATTCGGAAACTCCTTCGCCGAAGCGGCCGTGGTCGTCGACGGCGACGGCCGAGACATTCCAGATCGTCTGATTCGCCGGGAGTTTGAACGCGACGGTCGCCTCACCCGAGGCGTCGGTGACGACGCGCGCATTCCAATAGGCGGTGTCGTCCTCCTTGTTGTCTTTCTTCTCGTGTTTCGTCGAGGCCATCCACCAGTTCGCTCCAAAACGGGAAGCCAGCCGCTCGCCGTATCCGTACGACTGAAATTCGCGGCTGAAAAAGCTCATGACGTTGAGCCGCTCGAGCGGATAGAAAAACGAAAGGAGCGGGGGACGGAACTCCGGCTGAAGGGCCAGGACGGCTTTATCGACGACCGCCACGGAGAGCTCGGCCTGGACGGGGTTTCCGGCGTCGTCGACCACCTTCATCGTCAGGGACTGTCCCTGTCCGGGCTTCACGGCGGATTTTTGAGGAGAGACTTTCACCTGGAGCGCCTTGTCACTCGGCGGAATTCGAAACGTCAGTGTGCGTTCGATCCATCCGCGCTTCGGATCGGCGTAGGAAACGAGCGCGTAAGCGGCGGTTCCAAACGCCGGGAGCATTGGCTGCTGGATCCAGGCGGAAAGGCCGTCGATGTTGTGGACGCGGTGGGAGAAAAGGCTGCGTCCCCCGACCGTCACGTAGAGACGCCCCCGATTCGAACCTTTCTCTCCCCATCCTTCGGGGAGCAGAACCAGCGCACGCGCGGTCTCGCCCGGAGCAAACGATTCCCGTTCCTGAAGGATCGTCACTTCGGAAACGTCGGCCAGCGGCGCTCCGGCTGTTTTCGAAGCGATCAGGATCGACGAGTCCGCCGCCGTCTCCCTTCCCTTGCGGTCGACGAGCGTGACGTGAATGTCGAGCCGTCCGGGGCGAAGCGTCGGCACCTCGGCCTCCCAGCGCCCGTTTTCCCCCGTCGAGAAATTTTCTTCCTCCACGATCGGCGGCGCTTTGTAAGGAGTCAGGGTCCACTTCACCCGGCCCTTCGTCGTTCCGTACGATTTTCCCGAGGGGCGAACCGCGCGGACAAAGAGGCGTGCCGGGTCGTTCGGGCCGGCGTAAACCGACGACATCCGGACGAGAGCGACGACCTCGCTGCGAACGTCGAGAAAGGTCTTCGAAAACGCGGCGCTGTTTCCGTCCGGGTCGCGCGCGAAGAGCTTGAGCAGGAACTGATAGTCGTAGTTTGGCGGGCCGGGGAGGTTCGGCGGCAGATCGAGAGAGAGGGTCGAGTTTCCTTTTGCGTCGAACTCGATGTCGTCCAGGCTCGCGACCAGATACGGAACGGCGACGGCGTCGTGCGCGCGGCTTCGATCGCCCCAATAGCTGGTCGCGCTTCCGGCCTCTCCCATTCCGGCGTCTTCCACCCACTGCGGCGACTCGGCGCGGATCCGGAACAGTTGCGCGCCGTATTTGACTCCTGCTGGAACTCCTCCTGCGTAGCGCTCGATCGAAACCTGCGCGACGAGTTTTGCGCCCGCCTCGAGGGTCTCCTGTTCCGATTTCACTTTGAGCAGGAAAAGCGGCTTGACGTATTCCTTGATCCGGAATTCTCCGATGTGGCTCGCGCCGGCCACGCGGGCGGTCACCCGGTAGACGCCGTTCAGCGAGAGGCCTGACAAATCGAACTCGCCGTCGAAAGTTCCGAATCGGCTGAGCGGCACGTCGATTTCGCGGAGCACGGTCGTTCCGGCGAGGTCGACGACCGAAACGTGCGCGGCCTCCGCTTTTCCTGATCCGGTGATTCCGGTCCACAAACGAGAGAGCCCCGACGACGGTTCGCGAAGGATTCCCCGGAAGCGGACTTTGCTTCCGGCGCGGTAGAGCGGCCGGTCGGTGTAGAGGTAGACATCGGGAAAGACCGCGGTGGTCGAGAAAAACTCGGTGTCGACGATCGCGGTGCTGTCTTTGTCCCGAATGACGGCCAGGAGCTCCGGATCGGTGATGCCGCGAAGCAGGAGAACACCGTCGGCGTCGGTCGATCCCGAAGCGATCCATTTCCCCTGGAGGTTTCGCACTTCCACTTGCGCGCCGGGCGCAGATGAGCCGTCGCGCCGTGCGACGCGGACGAGCGCGGCGCCGTCGCTCTGCTGCAGCTCCGCCGCGAGGTCGCCCACGACGACGACGACCTGCCCTTCGAGATTTCCCTGGACAACCTGCACCAGGTAGAAACCGGGTCCGAGCCCCGGGAGATGCACGGTTTTCTGGCGGAGCGACCCTTCCGGAGAGAACCACCAGTCGAATCCGGGGACGTCGAATGGGGCGCGGGCATCCTGTTCGTCGGGATAAAAAGTGAATTCGGTGATCAGGTCGAATTTTTCCGGACCGGAGATCAATCTGCCGGGCCCTTCCGCGATCTTCGTCGCGGAGGGGCTCCAGGTGCTGCCTCCGAATTCGTCCATCAATTCTTTTCGCAGGTCGGCGTCTGCCGATGAGCGGAGCCAATCGAGATCGAGCCGGGTCTTGTTGAGACCGGAGAAGAGATAGCGGGCGCTGTTGAGCTCGACCCTGGGTTTGCGCCAGGCGCGGCGCAGGTCGATCTGGCTCGTGATGAACTCCTTCATGTCTTTGGGGCGGTAAACCCGGATGGTGAACGGATTCGAATGGCCGAAGTGGAGCTCGATTTCCGGCTGCTCGGCGGGAGCGAAGTCGCGGCGGACGGTGATGTAGAGCTCCTTGGCCACAAGCGGAGCGGCGAAAAGAATCAACGACAGCGCGACGAACGTGCGTTTCATGGCTCCACCCCCGCCATCACGACCGAGCTCCCGAGCGCGGGGCCGGCGAATGCGTACATGGGTAAACGGTCGAGCAAGGTCATTGCTTCGACGACTTCCGGAGGCAGAGGGGGAAGCGGTTTCCCGCCTGCCGGGCTTTCGGCGCGCCATCCCAGCGCGAGGCTCGATTTCAGGAATCCTCCTGCGTTGAAGAACGCCCCCGCCGAAATCGGTTTGTCGCGGAACGCCGAAACCACTTTCGGAGAAAGCTGCCGGAACGAGGGCTGTTTTCCGCTGCAGACCGCGGCGATTCGCTCGAGACCGGTGCGGGAAGGGCTGATCGCCACGACTCCGGGGCACGGGCTCGAGGCGTGAACCTCGAATCGCCCGCTGTTTCCGAAAAGCTCGTCGATCCTGGCGAGCGCCGCTTCGCTGGTGTCCTTTTGCGGAACGAGGAGCACCGAGAGCGCCTCCTGGCGGGACTTCTTTCCCTCGTGCATTCCCAGATAGAGCAGCGTGACGGGAACCGCCCGGCCTCCGCCGCGCGGCCGGGCCGATCGAAACCAGCGGTCGAGCGATTCTTTCGAGAGAGGAGTCGGATCGGGCAGGAGGGCGGTGGTGAAGAAGAGAGTGTCGGCGGGGATCGCGGCGAGGACGGCGTCATCGACCGGAGCTGTCCCGAGAATGTGATTCGGCTCGAGCGCGAGACGAGCGATGCCCGGCTTGAATCGTGCGTTCCTGCCGTCGAAGCCGAGCTCGATCCGGAGACGGGGGCCGAGGCCGAACAACTTTTCGACGACCGTCGACCAGGCGGAGAAGAATTGCTTCGTGTCGACGTCGATCGACGCGTCGGCGGCGAGGGGCTCCGACGTGCAGCGCTGCGAGAGCGCGGCCGCGAGGCGAGGGTCACGGGAAACCGTCAGGCAATCGTTGCCGGCGACGACAGCGAACTTCTGGGTTCGAAGAGAGATCGGAGTCACTCGGATCTTTTCGGTCCTGTTCGGAGCGATTCCGATCTCGATCTCGGCGTCTTCCGCGCGGCGATGACTCTTGATGAGCCGCGAGACGATTTCTTTTTCTCGCGGCGAAAGTCCGAGGATCGTCGTTCCGAACGGCGTCGAGAGTCCGGACGAATGAAAGTAGCTGAGGCGGACCGGACGATGGGCAAGAAGATGATCCGCAAGGAAATCGACGAGACGCCCCTTCCAGGAGTCGCGATCTTCCGAGCCGACCGCGAAGAGAACGGGTCCGAGCCGCGCCATCGATCCGCGGTAGAGGTTCGATCCGGAGAAATCCTTCGCCCAGACGTTGCCTTTGAGAAGGGCGTTCATCTGTGAAGCGTCCCTCAGTGTCACTTCGTATTCCGGAATCAGCGGCCCGGGCCCCCCGGCGCCGGCAAGAGACGCCGCCCCGAGGATCAGCGCCGGAAGAAAGACGCGGAGTCTTCTGGTCTTCGAAAGTCGCATGTCAGTTTCTCCCCTCCTGGAAAGCCGCCCAGCCGTTCCATCGAAACGTTCCCACGAAGATCGGGTTGCCGGGAGCTGGCCGCCATTCCGGCGGGCCGGCGGCGAGATCGTCGAGCCAGACTTTCCGAACGGCTCCTTCCGTCCCGGACGCGCCGTTGTGATAGACGGCCAGGAGCCGGTCGGGTGCCGTTCCGGGCGGGCGAAGCAGAATCATCAGATGCCAGGCGTCCCGCGGGGGCTTGTTCGGATTGAAATAGGCCAGAACGTCGCCGGTCCTGATCCGGTCGCGGTCCGGGGCTTTCGAAATCGGTGTGAAGTTGTAGGCGACGAGCTCGTCGGCAACGCGAAACTCGCTGCGGGCGCCGTCTTTTCCGAGCCAGAGCGGTGCGCGGGCGCCGAGCGATTTTCGGTAGACGAGACGAACGAGTCCTGCGCAATCGCGTTGTCCCGGATCCCAATCCGCGCTCGCCCGCTCGGCTTGGGCCAGCGTTTCGTTGAGAATGCGATTTCGGATCAGATCGGCGGAGTCGCTCGCAATCGGCAGCGCCAGCGCCAGGAGAGCTGCGAGGAGGTTCATGGGTAATACCCTCCGCCTTCGTCGGTCGCCTGATGTTCTCTCGATTTCGAATCGAACGACCGAACCCAGGCCGGCCACGTCTTCTCGTCCAGCGGCTTGGGCTCGTTCGTGGGAAGGTAAACGTGCGCCTGTTGTCCCTTGTCGATCCGGATCCAGGCGAGCGTTTGCGTTTCTCCCGGCTCCACCAGCGGGAATTTCACCCGGCGCCGGATCTCTCCCGCCGTTCCTCCGAAGAGAACCAGATCGAGCGTCGCGACCGTGTGGGCTTTGTCGCCGCTGGGCCAGTAATTGATGTCGACGCGGTAAAAGCCGAGCGGAGGGGAAGAGTGCGTGTACAGATATGGGCCGAAGCCGGGACTGTCGAAATCGCCCCCCTGTTCGTTGAGATAAAACGATCCGCCCGATGGCGAGCTCGTTCTCGCGTGAACGTTCCCATCCTTACCGGCGGTCGCAGGGTCGAGAGCGTCGGGGCGCGGCTCGTAGACGTGAAGATCCGTGTAGACGCCGTCGGTATCGCTGGTCAGCACGAGAAAAATCGGCACGGACGACACTTCGGCGAAAAGGGTTCGTTCGGCTTTCCCGGTCCCTCCGCGATTGGTTCCCTGAACCACGATCGAATTTTTTCCGGACGTCACGGGGAACTTTCTTTGAAAGGCGCCGCCGACGGTCTTGAGCAGATAGCGCGCCCCGTTGATGCTCACCGTGATCGGATTGATCGTGGTGTCGCTCGCTGTGCCGGAAACGAGAACCATGCGGTCGACCGTCCAGCCCCCGGAAGGGGCCGTCAGCGAAATGACCGGCGCCGTCTCACCTGTTCCGAGAACTTTTCCGGTGAGCCGGGGGGGTGGATCTGCGGCGAACAACGGAATCGCGAGAAGAGGCGCCGCCAGAGAGAGTGCGAAGACCGGGAGTCGTTTCATGTTTCGTTCCCTTCGTCGATTTGTGGAAATGCACGAACTGCGCCGTTCCTGCAGCGAGCGAGCGGCCGCCGCGCGGAATCCCGATCCTGATCGGCATGCGGCCGGAAAATGATTCGATTTTGAGGCGCTTGTTCGATCGACTCGGTCGAAGGGGATTCTAGCCCGCATGATTCATGAGGCAAACCCGCGCCCTCGGGCAGGGCGCGCGCCGCTTCCGAATTCTATGTCTCGTAGATGATGCTCGGAAACCAAGCAAACTCCCGTCCAGCCGGGAAGGGTGAAATGGGAGGGGTTCGTCGAACTTTTCCCGGTATCATTCGCGCCAATTTGAAATCGGCTCCCCGCCTCACGCGGAATGGTCCGCGGTGGTGTCGTGGAGCGAATGTCTCGGCCTGGTGCCATTTTCAAGAAGGGGAAATCATGAACTTCAACAAGATCCGGACTCTCGTCGTTGCAGGAGCGGTCATCGCGTCCTGCGCAACTCCGTCGCACGCGGCCGGGAAAAAGGGGAGCGCGGGCAAACCGGCGAAAGAGGCGGTCGTCATCTCCGCCGATTCCGCCACGTTTATGGAAGTCGCGCCGGGAGTTTCCAAGTCGCTTCTCTGGGGGAGCGCGGACAAAGGTGCGTACGGCGCGTTCACGAGGTTTGCTCCGGGCGTCAAGAACCCGCTTCACACCCACACCCTCGACGCGAAGATCGTCGTTCTCAAGGGAGCCTATGTTTACAAGACGGATGCGGGCGAAAAGCGCGTCGGACCGGGCGGATACATTTTCATCCCGGGTGGAATGAAGCACGAGAGCTGGGCGGACGAGAAGGAAGGGGCGCTGTTCTACGAGGAGCTCCCCGGCAAGTTCGACATGGTCTTCGTGAAGTAAGAAGTTAGAGAAAGAGAGTCCACGCGGCGCACCCGGCCGGGTGCGCCGCTTTCCTCCGGTCGTGATCGACGGGGAATGCCGGCGAAAATGGCGCTCCGGAAGGGTGAACGGACGAACGCGCGCGACGGCGACGGTTTTCCTCATGAATGATTCGGGCTAGTATCCCGATGCCCGCGAGGGAATGTCGGAGGCGCGGGCGTAGCGGCCGGCTGTTCCGTTGAGACTCGAAGCGCGAGGAACGGCATCGACAGGAACTTTCAAGAGACAGGGAGTCACCATGCCGGAAGAAGATCTGAAAAACGAGCTGGAGCGGCTGCGCAACGAGAATGCCGCGCTCAAGAAAGGGACCACGGCCCGCATCCACATGAAAGTCAGCGAGAAGGGCGGATTGTCGGTCTATGGAATGGGACGTTTCCCGATCACCCTTTACAAGGAACAGTGGACCAAGCTCCTCGACATGTCGGATGAAATTCGCGCTTTCATCGCGGCCAACGAGGGGACGTTGAAGACCAAGGGCTAGGGGCAGAAGCGGGGCCGACCTGCGGCGGCCTTCGAGGCGGGCTGCGGGTTGGCCGAGTCGACGGGCGCGATGCCATACATCTATCTTCTCCGCTGCGTCGACGGATCGCTCTACGCTGGTGCGACCACCGACCTCGAGCGGCGGCTCGCCCAGCACGATCGCGGGACCGCGTCCGCCTACACCCGCTCCCGCCGGCCGGTCGAGCTCGCCTGGAGCTCCCGGGTTGCAACGTGGTCCGATGCCCTCCGAGGGGAGGACAGCGTTCGGAAGCTGCCGAAGGGCGAGAAGGAAAAGCTGGTCGCCGGCGGACGAAAGAGGCCGCGATTGAAAAAGCGGTAGCCGGCGGCGCGGAAAGCCCCCTACGCTGCGTGAAGTAAATCGATTTCGATCTCGCCTTCGTTCACCGACAACACCGCATCGCAAACCTTGCCGGGCAGGCTGAAGACGAGCTCTTCGAGGCTCATCGTTCCAGATTCCAGCTGCGCCAGAAGATCGGCCGGGTCGTGATTGAAAGCGACGCGGCGTGACGGCGGGGTTGTCTGGTCCGGCTTCGGCGCCGGCCCGTCCATCAGCTCCGCGGAGTAGCCGAAGTAGCTGACGATGTCGGCGGCGATGCTTCCGAGCTGCAAATCGCCCCTCTCTTCGAAAAGGGAAACGATGAAATCCCGCTGCGAGCTCGTCAGGTCTTCGCTCGGGTGGGAGTCGAGCCAGGTGGCGAAACGCCCGAAAATCTCGGAAGGGAGCATTTCGAGTGATTCCAGAATGATGTCGAACCAGGGCACCGCTTTGCCGTGGTTGTAGAGGACGTCGCAGCCGAGAGCGATTCGTGCGGCCAGCGCCATGTCTTCGCGACTGAACGTGGGCGAGGCGATGACGTAATACGGATTGCAGGGGTCGTATTCCAGATTCAGCCCGGCCGCCGTCTCGGAGAGACGGGTTCCCGGGAGTACCGAGAGGCAGAAAAGGTCCAGGTGATTGGGAGCCAGGCTCATGGCGAAATCGAGGCTCGCTCGAAATCCCTGGAGGGAATCGCCGGGCAATCCATAGATGAGGTCGAATCCGTAGGGGACCCCCGCATTGTGGAGCAGAAGGGCCTTGGCCTCGAAATCCGCCGGATCGAAGGTGCGGCTGATGTTCTGAAGAACTTCGTCGTGCGCGCTCTGCAGGCCGATTTGCAATGAACAGCGGACGCCCGCGAAGAGATCGGCCATTTCCGGATCGATGAACTCGCTGCGGACCTCGAAGAAGAAATGAATCTCCGGCGCCTTTTCCGCGATGAGGCGCAGCACCTGTTTGGCGTTCCCCTTGTGATAGTTGAAAGTGGGATCGAGAACGAAGACCTCGGGAATGCCGCTCGCGGCGAACAGGACGAGCTCGGCTTCCATCCGCTCGTTTGGAAACCGGCGCAGTCCCGACGGGCCGCGCGCTTCGTCGCAGAAGTCGCAGGTGAAGGGGCACCCGCGGGACAGTTCCCAGAGTGCCCCGCCGTAGTCGCCGGGCAGGAGCGTGCCGTCGAGATACGGAGATGGGAGGGAGCCGAGATCCTTCACGATCATCGCTTTTGCCGAGACCGCGATTTCCTGCGGCGTGACGCCGTCGAGGAGGCGGCCCATCGTCTGGACGATGAGGTCCTCCCCCTCGCCCGGGAGCACGAAATCCATCGCCGGATGAGCCAGAACGCCCGCGTGGTCCGCCGTCGCTTCGGCCCCTCCGGAAAAAATGACGAGGGCGGGCCGTTTTTCCTTCAGGATCGAAGCGGTCTCGAGAGCCAGGGGGCGGTTCCAGACGTACATCGAAAAGCCGACCGCGTCCGGATTGGATTCGAGAATCCGGTCCGCACAGTGCGCCGCTTTCTGCCCGACGAAGAAATCCAGAATGCGGGTTTGGATTTTCTCGCCGTAAGCTCTTCGCAGGACCGACGAAAGCAGCGCGGGCCCCAGCGGTACGGCCCGGGTCGAGGGTTCGATATGGATCGATGCCAGCACCAGCTTCATGATTTCACCTTCTTACAGGATGTTCGCCGCGACTGCAATCAAGGCGCGCCGGCCGGTTGAGGCCCTCGGCGGGCTGCCGCCCGCATCGATTCATCTGTGTCGGGCTTTCCGGTACACCGTGCGAGAGATGACAGATGACTCTCGTCCGCATTTGGCTCGGCTTCTGGGGCTTCTGGGGTCAGTCACGCTTTGATGCCTTATGGCGAGATGCCCCGTTCGCTTCGGCTGGAAATTTTTCGCGGTCTTTCTTACGTGGACCCAGGCGGAAACGATTGGAGCTCTCCCTTGGCAAGGGCGTTTTTCCCGGAGATTCGCGAGCCACTTCGGCCGCGGTACCGGCGAAACCTCGAATCCATCGCTAGCGAACGGGCGAAAGAATCGAAGTCTCATCTCGAAGTCTTGGGCCGGCCGGACCGGCGGCGACAGGAGTCTTGCGCAGGCATCCCGATGGCACGATGCGCCCGCGACGAAGCGGAGATTTTGCTCGGGGCTTCAGTCCATTTTTTCAGAAGAAATTGGTCGTCGCTTGACTGCGGCTTCGGCCGAAATGGAATTTTTGAATAAGGCATCAAGGCGAGTCTGACCCCATGTTCTGTGACCCCATGTTCTGACCCCATGTTCTGCGTATTCTGCTTCGTAAGCTTTTCCTTGACGCAGGAAAGGCAGGCGTGTCAGCATGCCCGGCTTTAAAGGAGGATTTATGAGACTTCAAGCCACATTTCTGCTTCTGGCGGCCGGAGCCGCCCTTGCGATCGCCCCGTCCCGCGCCTACGCGACCGACGGCGAGGATCTGACGGTGATCAACAAGACCGGTCATACCGTCGGTGTCGCGGTTCTGCAGAACGACAGTCCCAGCCTCGATCCCGACGACGGCGTGCAAGCCGGAACCATCAAGGACGGAAAGAGCGCTGTGGCTCACGTCCCCAACTGCAAGTTCGGGATCATCCTCTGGGACAAAGAGGATGTCTGGCACGCCGAGTTCCACGACTGCAAGACGACGTCGATCACCTTCACGGCCGAAACCGGCCACGGGAAGCGCGAGTACCACAAGCACTAGAAGCGGCCTGCGTAGGAAACGAGGCCCCGCCGGGCGCCGGTTGCCGGCCGATGTTGCCGGCGCGTGGCTCTTGCGGGGCCTTTCGTTTTTCAGGAATGGAATTGGATCCCCGGAAGTGAAGCGGGGGCGGTGGTGACGAATCCGGCAGTCGGCGAAATCAACGGAAAGTTCGGAGTCGTGAATCGAAAGGCTGGAGAGAGAAGATCGGAGAATGAAACTCGAGGCTCCGATTTTCGCGACGATGGCCCGAGTTTGTTCTGCAATGGGGACTTTCAGAAACAGAGCGTTCTTCGCCTCTCGGAGTTGCCCAGCCAGGGCCGGGATCTTCACGCGGGGTGGCTGAGTTGCCACGCGGACGAATTGTCCGCGGAGGCCTTCGGGCCTGGCAGAGAACTCGTTCCCCCTTGACGTGGCAGTAACGCGGGCCATTCGTCGAACTTTGTCATCGCATCGAATTCGC
>Ga0315281_10005414_pt1 | contig 18262 bp, 21 predicted proteins | sample YL17G07_0_MG_FD_204540 | JGI IMG/M metagenome (GOLD analysis project Ga0315281, IMG submission 204540) | Sediment microbial communities from Yellowstone Lake, YNP, Wyoming, USA - YL17G07_0 | ecosystem: Environmental > Aquatic > Freshwater > Lake > Sediment | place: USA: Wyoming | collected...
CCTGTTGTTGTGGTAACCGTGTTGATTGCTCTGTATCGAACTTAAATAAAGGGCAGGCACAAGACCTGCCCCTACGACTCTAAGGACAAATAAGTCATTTTTGTAAATACTTTTGCAAGAGGCTCATAAGTTCAATGATTTGTTGCAATGTCTTTTTATGAAATCTATTTCAAAAATTCTAACAAAATATTTAAAGAAATTACAATTATTTGATTTTTTATCCTAATTTCTATTAATATAAACGATGGAAAAGACAGCGTTTATTTATGATGATATATATTTAAAGCATGAGATGCCTCCTTATCATCCGGAGTCAACCTTTAGGCTTGAGGCAATAACGGATAATCTCAAAAAATCAGATATGTGGAATTTGCTGATTCACTTAAAGCCTGTCAAGGCAGACATAAATGATATTGAGGCAGTTCACACAAAGTCATATATAGAAAAGACCCAAAAAATGACATCAGGGTATCTTGACCCTGATACCTTTATGTGTGAAGACACTTACGAGGCTTCCCTTTATGCAGCAGGGGCAATGATTACAGCCATTGATCATTGCAAGTCAGGAGTTATAGAGCGCGCATTTTGCGCAGTCCGCCCTCCAGGCCATCATGCTGAAAAGGATAGGGGGATGGGTTTTTGTATCTTTAATAATGTTGCAGTTGGGGCAAGATATGCTCAAAAACTTGGATACAGAAAGGTTTTTATTGCTGATTTTGACGTGCATCATGGAAACGGAACTCAACATATCTTTTATGATGATGATTCTGTCTTTTATTTTAGCGCGCATCAATATCCGCATTATCCCGGCACAGGCGCAGAGACTGAAAAGGGCAGGGGGCTTGGAAAGGGTTTTACATATAATATACCTTTAAGTCAAGGTTCTGGGGATAAAGAGATGCTTAATGCCTATGGCGTTGTGCTTCCTAAACTAATAAAGGACTACTCTCCAGATATTATGCTTGTATCTGCTGGATATGATATTCACGAAAAAGACCCTCTCGCAGGGCTGAGAGTTTCAAACAATGGAGTAACGTCTATTGTAAAAAATATCATAGATGCCTCTTCTGATATTCCAATTATATTCACCCTTGAAGGCGGCTACAGCCTTGAAGCCTTAGCAGGGTCAGTCTTGATTACATTAAGGGAATTGTTAGGGTAATGATTTACGATTTATGATTTATGATTTATGATTTAAAAACATTTAAGATAAATTATAATATTTTTTTAAATCTAAAATCATAAATCATAAATCATAAATTAAATTGTTGCCTCAATAGTTTTCTTGGTATGAGCAAGCAGCTGCCCGGCAGTCCATTCGTTATAGGGTACAACAATAGTATTTGGAGGGAGTTCTGAGAGCAGTTCTATTGATACCTGTCTCATCTTCAGCGACCTTAATGTGTCATCTTCTCTTTCATATAATGCGCCAAGTTCCAGATACGCAGGGATAAAAGCTGAGTCAAGATATATGATTTTTTTTAGGAGCGTCTTAACTTCTTCACTATCCCCAAGCTCTTCAGCTACGTGGGCTAACAGATAATATGGTTCAATTGCAAGGATGTCAATCTCAATAGCCTTTTTACAATAAATAGTAGCCTTATCAAGGTAGCCGATATTTGCATAAGCCTGAGCTAATAGAAAAATGGCATCAAAATTACGGCTGTCTTTTTGGATAATTTTCTGTATAATATCAACTGCGGCAAGATATGAGCCTTGCTCAATTTGAGTTGCTGCATTTTTTAAAAGATTATCTATTGTTATGGACGCTGGCGTTTGTTTTACAGGCATTAAGGACTTTAAAAAACTCTTTTCTTTTTTAATGGCAGGCGCAGGCTTTTGAGTTCTCAGGCTTGGAATGAGAATAGGAATAACTGGCGATGTTGTGCGATCATCAACAACCTCTGCATTCTTCTGATATATAATTGATTCAGGCAATACCTTTGCTACAAGACTGCCAAGTTTTTGCGTATGAAGCTCTGCATGTCCAGTAATTAGATAACCTCTATCGTTTAATGTATTAGAGAATTTTTTTATTACAGTTGCAATAGCGTCCTGCCCAAAATAGATAAATACGTTTCTGCATATTATCAGGTCAATAAAACAAAGCCCAGATGTCAAGTCAGGGAAATCGTCTCCTATAAGATTGCTGGACTGAAATGTTACCATTTTTTGTATATTGGTATTTATTTTGTATCTGCCTTTGCTTTGCTTAAAATATGTATCTATTATTTCAGGTCTTACAGAACGGAAAGACCATTGGTTATAATAACCGCTTTTTGCAGCAGCAATGGCATCTTCGTTAATATCTGTGCCAATAATTGTGATGTTCCATGAATCAATATAAGGCAGCAACTCGCTTAATAAAATTGCTAAAGAATATGGTTCTTCGCCCGTTGAGCAGCCTGCGCTCCAAATCTTTATAGTTCTATCTATCTCGTGGCGGGTAATGAGTTCAGGGAGAATCATGTTTTTGAGCAGAGTAAACTGTCCTTTATCTCTAAAAAAGAAGCTCTCGCCAGTTGTAAGCAGACGCGAAAGATTTTTCCATTCAAGCTTGCTCTCAGTTCCAGTGTCTGAAAGGAGCAGAAAATATTGATTAAAAGACTCAATATTTAGCGCCTTCATTCTATCGTGAAGTGAATCGTCAAGCAGCCTTGAATCTTGTTCTCTGATAAAAAGCCCTGTTCGTTTTAGAATAATATCTTGAAATTGACTAAGCATGTTTGATTATATGATTATCCTTTATAAACTAGTGAAAAGTGAAAAACTAAAAGTGGAAAGCATCTAAATAAAAAAATCTTATTAACATGTTTTCACTTTACACTTTACACTTTACACTTTTCACTTATTTAATCCCTAAGACATCCTGCATATCATAAAAACCAGAGGTCTTGTCATTGAGCCAGATAGCAGCCCTTATTGCGCCCTTAGCAAATGTGTCTCTGCTTGATACCTTATGTGAAATCTCAATCCTCTCGCCGATTCCGCCGAATATTACCGTATGCTCGCCAACAATATCTCCAGCCCTAATAGTCTGAATCCCAATTTCTTTTTTGGAACGCTCTCCTATAATTCCCTTTCTGCTGTAAACTCCGACTTCATTAAGGTCACGATTGACTGATTTAGCAATGACCTCTGCCATTTTTAAGGCAGTCCCGCTTGGGGCGTCTTTTTTCAGCCTGTGATGAGCCTCAATTATCTCAATATCATACTCATCCCCAAGGACAGAGGCAACCTGAGCCAAGACCTTTAATAGTAAATTGACTCCAACAGACATATTTGGCGCCATAACTATTGGAATCCCTTTACTTAATGTCTTTATTATAGCAATTTGGTCATTAGAAATACCAGTAGTGCCTATAACAATTGCCTTTTTGTTCTCAGAACAGAATCTTGCATTTTGCAAGGTTGATTCAATGGAAGTGAAATCTATCAGTACATCAGATGTTTTCATGGCATCTCTGATATTATCGGAGATTGTCACTCCGCAAGGTTTTGCTCCTAATATCTCAGCAACATCTAAGCCAATGGTTGGATTGCCTGATGCCTCAAATGCGCCTGATAACTTGACCATTTCATGTGATAGACAGAGGTCTGCAATTCTGCGCCCCATCTTTCCTGCAACGCCTGCAACTGCGATTTTTATCATATTGTTAGTCCTCCTGTTTTAAATATAGTAATTTAGAAATATTATAATTCGTTAGTATCTATTTCAGCAATTTTTATGATAGACATTAATATAACTAATTTAATGTCTTTATTAGCATGGACGGGAATACTTATGCGTTCTTTTTTCCCATGTTTCATATAGATATGATGACTACCGTTAATTTTTTTTAATTGCCAGCCATTGATTTCTAATATCTTACACAACCTTTTCCCTGAAACACTTTTCATACTGCAATTTCAATTAACTCATCTTCTGGGGTTATTTCAAATTCTTCGGTATTTACAGATAGACATCCTTCAACAGCTTCATAGATGTTTTCAAGTAATTCTTCCCAAGTATCGCCTTGGGTATAACATCCTTGTATAGCAGGCACTTCTGCCCAGTAACCACCTTCTTCGGCTTTATGAATGATAACTTTTAGTTTCATTTTGGAAACTCCTTTGATATTATTTTTATTTCTTAATAGCTATAGCCTTTATTTTTTGCTCTTGATAGAAAATGTCCAATGTGTGTCAAGTCTATAACCCTAAAACAGAGATTAAAAAGATAAAATAAAGTAAAAGCCCCCTTGTATATAATGTATGGATGATATAAAATATATCACCTATAAGGTTCAAAATAAAAAGGAGGCTTAAATATATGATACCACAAACAATATTTTCTTTCAAGTTGGAAACCACAAAAGAAAAATTCAGATGGAAGATGGCGCAAGTAGCAGGACGAATAGTAAAACATGCTGGAGAAATAATATTGAAGTTATCAATAGATATAGAACAATTAGAATTGTTTAAAGGAATTAGGAAAAAGATATATGAAGTATGTTTATGCACAGATAATTGAAGAAAAAGAGGCAGTATTATTGAAAATTACAATAAATATGGGGGTGTTGCGTATAAAAATGACTAAAATGATATAAAATTGGTAAATTTCAACTTATTATTGGATTGAAAATGTAATAAATAAGATATTTTAAATGAAAAATTACCTAAAAAATCCAAATAGAAGAAATGTATATTTTTCTAAATCGGGATTTGGGTTGGTAAATCCTGTAGATATTTATCCATGTAATGGATTAATATAATTAGATGGAACATACATTATCATCTAATTTAAAAAATAAACAGGGACTAAAAATGTCATTAAACACTTTAAGTGTCAAGTTGTTAAAGGCGTAGCGAATAAAAGTATAATAGACGCAAAAGAAATATTAAGATTATATATGTATAATCACCCTAATTTCAATATCTAAAAAAATATCATTGATTTTTTAATTATTTATCATATATAATTAATTGTCATCTAAGTGTTAGAGATGAGTATTTACAATTTATTGAGGAGAGAGTAATGACAATAAAAAGTATATTTACTTATCTCTTTAGCATACCTAAAGTTCCAACTAATTCAAAAAAAGATGAGCAAGAATTGATAAAACGGGTTGTTTCTATGATATCTTCTGGTAATGTTTATCTTCAAAATGGTTATTATCTAACTGGTGAAGATATAAATGAACAAATTAAAGCGATACTCTGAATATCGTGCTGTAGCGGCACGGCAAATCCATGCTTCCTCTCTTTTCAAAATACCTGAGCAGTTACAATTTTTTTTAAATACTTTTACAAAAGTCTCTAATGACTATAAATATTCCTTTATACTTTTAACAAGTTGTTCTTTTGTAATGATACCAACGATTTTACCTATTCTTTCGGAATTCTTGAAGAATATGAATGTTGGAACACCCATGACATTATATTGATCTGCAATATCTTCACATTCTTCTTTATCAACCTTAACAACTGTCAGTTTATCTGCATATTCCTCTGTTATCTCTTTGATCATAGATACTAATTCTCTGCATGGACTGCACCACATTGCCCAAAATTCAACAAGCACTAGACCCTTAGCCTTTATAACAACTTCATCCCATGTTTTAGGTGTTGCCCTTAAAATGTGTTTAGCCATTAAAATACCTCCATAAATTTATAAAAATCAGATATTATAAAAAATTTGCGCCTCTTATATTTAGATAGTTGACAATAAAGCTCAACTTGTTCTATTTTAACATATGACAGATAAAATAATCATTAATAAACTATTTATTGGGGGGCAAAATGACAAATGAATTTTCTTCACAGACTCATTCAGGCAAACAAGTAGCTACTGACCTTTGCGAGATTGAAAAGAAACATCACGAGATTATGGGAATGATTGACCATTTAATTATTGCATTGAGAAATGATAAGCTAGAGCGGGCTATGGATAAACACATCAGAGAACTTGGCGGCAAGGTAATTGATTGTTTTGATAAAGAAGAAAAATGTATGATAACAAGTGAATATTCTGGATATGATTCTCACAAAGGCGAGCATATGAAGTTTCTCAAAAATTTTGCAATATTGAAGAGGCTCTTTGAAGGAGAAGGTTCTTTAGATCAACTATCTGTTGCAATTAAAAATCAGGTTGTTGAGTGGCTTACCAATCATATTACACATGTAGATAATGACATGCTTAAATATTTAAAGTCCAGATAACGGATTTTAATGCATATCCCCTAAAATTATGTTTTTTGTATATATGATTTAGCCTTTTTATGATGGATGTTGTTATTCTCATACAGCATAGAAAAGACAGCAACTTATTTTTTCTCATAGCCTAACTACTTATAAAGCTATATTTTATATGGCTTAATTACAATCCCAATGACAAACTAACTATTTAGTCTTTGGGTAAATAAAAATGAGGTGAAAACAATGAAAATGTTCAAAAAATTACAGGTACTTTTATTTTTAGGAGCAATGCTTTTTGCGTACGGATGCGCCTCGGTATCTTCACCAGTCATGGGTTCCTTGTTTACTGATGTTAAAGGTCCTATAACAGCAACACAAGAGACAAGCGCAGGAAAAACAGGTAAAGCCTGTGCGACTGGAATACTAGGGTTGGTTGCCACTGGAGATGCCAGTATTGATGCAGCAAAGAAAGCAGGCGGTGTTATTCAGGTTTCATCTGTAGACCACTCCAGTAAATCTATTCTTGGCATTTGGACAGAATTCTGCACAATAGTAAACGGGAAATAGTTTCAGAAATCTGTATATCTAAAGAATAAAAGGGCAGGAAGTTATTTCTGTCCTTTTATATATAAATTATAGCTCTTACCAACCTAATCTCCTACCAGCGCCTAAATTTTAGATAAAAATATTAATGGACATCGCCTAAGCGCTATTTTAAATTTAAACACTCTTAAGCCCTTTCAGGGCTTTTATCATCCGTATTAAGAAAAACAATTAAAACCCATCCCCGCATCTCCCAATTATTTTATTATCTATTTCTACATATAAAATGATATATTATCAAAGTTTTACCATTCTATTATTGTATCATACTTTATTAAATGAAAATAATATTTAGACCATTAGAGATAATTGGAACGCTGAGCATTGCATTCATAAGAGAATTAGGAAGCATATGCCTGCTTTTATATAATTCATTAAGATTAATGTTTAGACCTCCTTTTGAGTTTAGGTTGATCTTTGCCCAGATGTATGAGGTTGGGACAAAATCATTTCCTGTAGTGTTTATTACTGCGATATTTTCAGGAATGGTTCTAGCCTTACAGACATTGACAGGCTTTAAATTCATTGCTCAAGTAGGGGCGCAAAGTCTTGTCGGCACAGTAGTTGCCCTATCCATAACAAGAGAGCTTGCGCCTGTGCTTACTGGTCTAATAGTAGCAGGCAGGGCTGGGGCAGCAATGGCTGCAGAGCTTGGCACTATGAAGGTTTCTGAAGAGATTGACGCGCTTGAAACCCTTGCCACAAATCCTATCAAATATCTTGTAATACCAAGATTAATTGCAGGCGCGGTAATGCTTCCTACTCTTACAATATTTGCTGATCTTGTTGGAATATGTGGAGGTTTTTTTGTTTCTGTTTACATCTTTGACGCTAGTTCTGTAAGCTATTGGAATCGCACATGGGATTATCTAGAGATAAAGGATATAACAGATGGTTTAATAAAGGCGTGTTTTTTTGGTGCATCAATATCTATAATAAGCTGTTACAAGGGATTTTATACAACAGGCGGAGCAAAAGGCGTTGGACAGGCTACTACTGGAGCGGTTGTGCTGTCATCTATGGTAATATTAGTCTCTGATTATTTTATATCAGCAATGCTTGCAGGTTAAAGACATAATTATAATTTTAACAAATTTATATCAGTAATATGAGCAGGCTAAATAGACATAATGATAATTTTAACAAATTTATTTAAGGTTTTCGGCGCTAATCAAGTATTGCAAGGCGCAACACTTCATATTGAGCCCGGCGAGAGCATGGTAGTAATTGGCGGGAGCGGGTCTGGTAAAAGCGTATTAATAAAACATATAATAGGTCTGCTTGCGCCTGACAGCGGCAGCGTTAAGGTTAGCGGTCAAGAGGTTACAACGCTCAAGGAAAAGGAATTATATGATATGCGCAGGAAATTTGGTATGCTCTTTCAAAATGCCGCATTATTTGATTCTCTAAAGGTCTGGGAAAACGTTGCATTTACCCTTTTAAGGAAGAAAAACCCATCTCTAACTAAGGCAAGAGACAAAGCCACTGAAAAGTTAAATCTTGTAGGTCTTAAAGATGTTGAAGACCTGATGCCGTCAGAGCTTTCAGGAGGTATGCGTAAAAGAGTTGGCTTAGCAAGGGCTATAGCCCACGACCCTGAGATTATATTATATGATGAACCTACAACAGGGCTAGATCCAATAATGGCAGATGTAATAAATGAACTAATAATACAATTAAAGGAAAAACTAAAGGTTACATCAGTTGCGATAACCCATGACATGGTAAGCGCCTATAAAATAGCTGATAGAATAGCTATGTTATATAAAGGAAAGATAATTGGCATTGGCACTCCACTACAGATTAAAAATACGGATAACCCAGTGATAAGACAGTTTATAACTGGCAGCGCTATAGGGCCTATCACATCAAATGGAGATAGTTAATAAAGAAAATGTAAAGTGTAAAATAAAAAGCAGTTAATAATATTTTTTATTAAATGTTTTTCACTTTCTTTGAAAGGGAGTAAAATGATGAAGCGGTTTTCAACAGAGCTAAAGGTTGGGGCATTTGTGTTAGCAGCATTGCTTGCGGCTGGATTTATGACTATGAAGACAGGAAAGACCTTTTGGTATAAGAAAGCTGGATATACAGTTTATACATATTTCCCAAATATATCAGGGCTGGATAAAAAGACAAAGGTAAAGATTGCTGGAGTAGATGTTGGCGTAATTGATGATATAACCTTAGAGGGAGACAAGGCAAAGGTCAAGATTCGTCTAAATCCAGAGGTAATAATCTATGAAAATGCTATTGCTGGAATAAAGGCATCAGGAATGATGGGTGATAAGCAGCTTGAGATTCAACCAGGAAATCAAGGTAATATAATCAAAGACGGCGGAACCATTAGAAATATAAAAGAGACATTTGATTTGGATAATCTTGCCTTAAAAATTGGTACCCTTGCCGATGGATTACAGCATGTTATAGTCAATGTAAATGATATGATTGGCTCTGATCAAACCAAAAAAATGGTCTTTGAGATTCTGAAAAATGTAGCAGAACTAACATCAAGTCTTAAAAAGGTAATCTCAACGAATGATGCGCTTTTTGGCGAATCCCTGCGGAGTATTAATAAACTGACAAATTCAGTAAATCATCTGTTGGAAAATGAAAAAGGCGATATAAATCAGACTATCGCAAACCTGCGCGACGTAAGCCGCGCCCTTAAAGAGTATAGCGATAATAATGCCAAAAAACTGAACTCTATTACAGAAAATGCAGACAAAACCCTTTCTTCTGTAAACAAGATGACTGAAAAGATTGAAAAAGGAGAAGGCACAGTTGGCAAGATGATTAATGATGAATCGTTATATAATTCAATAAATAATACTGCCAAAAAAGTTGAAGAAATGGTTCAAAAGGTTGACCGTGTCAGGACATTCATAGATTTTAGGAGCGAATATTTAACTACTCCAAGCGCATTTACAGGTAGTTTGGGTGTAACTCTTATGCCAAACCCTGAGAAATATTATATCTTAGGAGTGGTTACAACCCCTGTTGGAATAATCTCTACAACCCAGTATAAGACTACTTCAAACGGACTGTCACCCAATAATTATAATACTACTATAGAGCAAAAAATTGCATTCAACGCGCAATTTGCCAGAAAATACAGTGATACTGTCTTGAGATTTGGGGTTACTGAAAACTCATTTGGTCTTGGGACAGATCAGTTTTTATTTCAGAATAATGTCAAGCTCTCCGCTGATATTTGGAATTTCAGCAATTACGAGGTAAATTCAAAATATCCGCACCTTAAAATAGGACTGGACTATTATTTTTATAAGAAATTCTTTGTTACGGCAGGCGCGGATAACATTTTAAATCCTGCTTGGGCAGGTATGTCTGTAGGCGGGGGATTTACGGTTGAAGACGATGATCTAAAATATCTATTTGGCGTGATGCCAAAGGTATCTCCGTAAATATGATTATGGAGAATAATGATAAATAAAAGGCTTTTTTATTTAATTCTTTTTTCTTAAGTGAATAATTTATATAATGTCAATCACTATAAAGGTTTTAGATGGTCAGCAGGGCGAGAGGTTAGATAACCTTGTCTCAAGAGAGATTGATATCACTCGTTCAAGGGTCAAAACCCTTATTGAGAGCGATTTTATAAGGCTGAATAATCTCTCTGCAAAACAAGGGGCAAGGCTGCATATAGGTGATATTATTGATGTCTCTTTACCCTCAGTCAATGATCATACCCTCATTTCAGAAAATATTAAACTTGATATTATCTATCAAGACGATAATATAATGGTAATAAATAAACCTGCTGGTATGGTGATGTATCCAGCTCCAGGAAATCCAAGAGGCACACTTTTAAATGCCATTGCGGCTAAGGCGCAAACCCTGCCAGATATTGGCTCGCCTCTTAGGGCTGGTATAGTTCATAGGATTGATAAGGATACCTCTGGACTGGTAGTTATTGCCCTTGATAATCACTCTTATTATGGATTGGTCGAACAATTTAAGTCTCGCGCCATAAAAAGAAGTTATATTGCTATAGTCAATGGAATAATAAAAGAAGATAAAGGCAGCATTTCAACCTCTATTGGCAGGTCCCAAACTGATAGAAAAAAGATGTCTACTACCTCAAGACATGGCAGACCAGCAGTTACAAGATGGCGGGTTATAGAGCGTTATAAAAATTCTACAATGATTGAGGCAGGGCTTTTGACAGGCAGGACTCATCAGATAAGGGTACATCTTTGTTCCATAGGTCATAGCCTTTTGGGCGATGTTACTTATGGCAATAAAACTATCGTTGAGATTTCAAGCAGCAAAAAGTTCAAGGTCTCTCGTCAGATGCTCCATGCCAAAACGCTTGGATTTATTCATCCAACTACACTTAAACCTCTTGAATTTAACTCTCCTCTGCCTGATGACATGATAAATCTTACAGATATTTTGAGGGATAATGCCAAGCCGCATTCCAATATGTAATAATTATACTGTAGAGAAAAGATAAAAAACTATTCACCACAGAGACACAGAGGACACAGAGGACACAGAGGAAGATAAGTGAATTAATTATAAAATCTATTAACTTATTATAAAATCTTTTCTCTGCACTCTCACAGTCTCTGTGGTGAATTTTGTTAGTTTTATTACCTATTTAAATGCGAATTGCCATTAAATCAATTATTCTTGTAATTTTTTCTTTACAATATTGCAAAATGTTATTTTTGTGATATACTAAAAAATACTAATAGAGTCTTATATTAAAATAAACTATCAAAGGAGAGTAAATTATGAAGAAATTTGTGTGTTCTGTATGCGGATATGTACATACTGGCGAGAATCCTCCAGCAAAGTGTCCTACCTGCGGAGCTCCTGCTGAGAAATTTTATGAGCAAAAAGCTGGAGATTTAGCTTGGGCTGATGAGCATAGGATTGGAGTGGCAAAGGGCGTTGATGCGGATGTAGTTGCAGGATTAAAGGCTAACTTTACTGGTGAATGCACTGAGATAGGCATGTATCTGGCAATGAGCAGACAGGCAGATAGAGAGGGCCTTCCAGAGGTTGCAGAGGCTTATAAGAGAATAGCCTATGAAGAGGCAGAGCATGCCGCAAAATTTGCCGAGCTTTTGGGCGAGGTCTTAGTTGCAAGCACAAAGGAAAATCTAAAGGCAAGGGTTGAGGCTGAAAACGGAGCATGTAAAGGTAAAAAAGACTTGGCTACAAAGGCTAAACAATTAAATCTTGATGCCATTCATGATACAGTTCATGAGATGTGCAAGGATGAGGCTCGTCATGGACAGGTATTTGAGGGTCTTTTAAAAAGGTATTTCGCTTAGATTGATGCGCGTAGGGGCAATTCAAGAATTGCCCCTACTGCTCTTATGTTTTGAATAAGGATTTATAGTATAATATTACATATATTAGTTGTTAAATCTGTAACATAATGGAGCGGCATTTACATAAATTATGAAATTTACTATTGATAAAAAAATCGGTTTATTATTGATAATTATGGCAGCTATAGCCACTATTAACCTTGCTACAGTATATCAATTTCTATCTTCGCAAAAATATAATTCCTATATAATAAATATTGCAGGAAGACAGAGAATGCTTGCAGAGAAGTTGGCAAGATTTGCTCTTTCTGTAAAAAATGGTAATGAAAGTGAACGTGAAGAAATACTTGGGGCAATAGAGTTTTATAATTTTTCATTATATAAGCTCCAAAATGGGGGCGAGATAGAGGGTTTTACTATTACTGCAGCCCCAAAGTCAATGAATTCGATCTTCAAAAAGAACTGGGAAATATGGCTTTCTATTAAAACATCCATTGAGAATATACTTAATGATATACAATATCATAATATGCAATTTTCCGATGCTCTATTATATATTAATAATAATAGTGAAGTTTTTCTTAGACAAACAGATAAAATAGTAAAGGCTTTTGCTAACCTCAAAAATCCTAATGACTATCAAATAGGTATATTAAAAAAACAAAAAGAACTCTCTCAAAAGATATTAAAATATGCCCTTTCAGTAGGAAATGGCAATGATGAAGACCGAGAGAAACTTAAACAATATATTGAATTATATGATAAATCGGTAATACATAATCAAAGTGTATTAATCCCTTCCAATCTGAATTCTGTTATAATTGAACACAATAAAACTTGGGTTATGTTTAAGAAAAATTTAGATATTTTGGCAAATAAAGAACAATTAAATAAAACCCTCGATGCGGAAGCCTTCAATGTTAATTCCAAGATTAAAGACCTATTAGATGTAAGCAATGAGATAACAAGTATATATGGAAATATCTTTATGAATAAGATTACTTCTTTAAAAAGACTGCTGATTATAATGTTAGCGCTTGATATTATAATAATTATTATTGGTTGGTTCTCGGCTAATAAACTTATTGTAAGACCATTAAAATATCTCTCCAAAACTGCAATAAATATTGGCAGAGGCGACCTTAATCAAAAAATCTCAATCTCTCACACAAATGATGAGATTGGCGAGCTTGCAACATCCTTTAACACAATGTTAATGGACTTGCAGCAGACAACGGTTTCTAAGAAATTTGTGGATAACATAATTGCCTCAATGATGAATTCTCTTATTGTCGTGTATCCTGATGGAACCATAAGTCAAGTCAATCAATCAACATTAAACCTGCTTGGATACAGAGAAGATGAACTAATAGGACAGCCGTTTAGTAAGATTTTAGGTAATTGGGAGGAATTAAATAAAGATTCCGTTTCTATTGGGGAATTACTCAAAGAAGGAGATTTTCAGAGTGAGGAACAGAGTTATATAACAAAAGACGCTAAAAAGCTGCCAGTCCTGTTCGCTAATTCAATCATGCTAAAAGAAGACGGGAGTATTCAAGGCATAGTCTGTGTAGCCCAAGACATTACTGATATTAAGGCTGCTGAGATGCAGTTAAAACTTAATGAAGAGAAATTTCGTTCCATTACAACTGCTGCCAATGATGCGATTATCTTGATGGATGAAACTGGAATCATAACCTATTGTAATCACGCAGTAAGTAAGATGTTTGGTTATAAAACTTCTGAGTTGATTGGAAAAGACCTTCATACCACCCTAGCTCCAACAAAATATCACGGTGATTTTAAGATGGGTTTTGAAGGATTTAAGGCAAGCGGGCATGGAAATGCTATAGGTAAGACTACTGAATTTACTGGAATAAATAATAAAGGGATAGAATTTCCTGTTGAAATATCCCTTGCATCATTTCGGAGCGATGACAAATTATACGCGCTTGGAATTATAAGAGATATCACAGAGCGAAAACTCTTGGAGGATGAACTTAAACGTTTAGCTACGACAGATAGATTGACAGGGGCATTTAACAGGCTTAAATTTGATGATATTATTGGGATTGAAACAGCAAGGGCAAAGAGATATAATGCCCCAATATCCCTTCTGATGTTTGATATTGATAAATTCAAAAACGTCAATGACCGCTTTGGACATGATATTGGCGATGAGGTTTTAAAGGTTGTTGCATCTAAGGTTTCTGCAAATATTAGAAAGATGGATTATTTCTTTAGATGGGGCGGAGAAGAGTTTATTATATTAGTGCCTAATACAAATTTAGATGGAGCGGCAATATTTGCTGAAAATATCAGAAAAATCATTGAGAGTCACACATTTGATGTAGTTAAAAGCGTGACTATAAGCATAGGCGTATCGCAATATAGAGATGATGAGAAAGTTGATGTCTTTATCAAAAGGGCTGATCAGGCTCTTTATACAGCTAAAGAAAATGGGCGAAATAGGGTAGAGGTTGGGGTGTGAATAATCTTTTGATTCAGACTACAAGTCTGAACCTACGTTATAACAAATAAAACTAAATACTATTCACCACATAGGCACAGAGTCGTAGGGGCAGCAAAGCGTGCCTGCCCTGTTGTTGTGGTAACCGTGTTAATTGCTCTGTACCGAACTTAAAGAAAGGGCAGGCACGCTTTGCTGCCCCTACGTCTCTAAGGACAAGTAAGTCAATTTTGTAAATACTTTTGCAAGAGCCTCATTATCACACAATAAAAGAATACTTTATTTCCTGCTTAAAGCGTCTGTGAAGATTTTTAACAGATCTATAGGTATTGGGAATACTATTGTCGTCTGATTTTCTGTAGAGATTTCAGTCAGAGTCTGAAGGTATCTTAACTGAAGGGCAGCAGGTTCTGTGCCAATAATCTTTGCTGCGTCTGCAAGTTTTTGAGCCGCTTGAAACTCGCCTTCTGAATGTATAATCTTTGCCCTTCTCTCTCTCTCTGCCTCTGCCTGTCTGGCAAGAGCGCGCTGCATCTCAACTGGAATATCTACATTTTTGACCTCAACCGCGGTTACCTTTATGCCCCACGCCTCTGTTTGAAGGTCAATTATCTTTTGGAGTTCAGAGTTGATGCTTTCTCTATTTGATAACAGATCATCCAGATGACTTTGACCCAGTATGCTTCTCAACGTAGTTTGGGCTATCTGAGATGTTCCAAAGAGATAATCCTCAATCTCAGTAACTGCCTTTATTGGTTCAATTACCTTAAAATATACAACCGCATTTACCTTAACGCTGATATTATCCTTAGTAATAATATCTTGAGAAGGCACATCCATTGTTACAGTTCTTAGGCTTATCTTTACGATCTTGTCAATAATTGGCCATAATAATATAAGACCAGGTCCCTTTATAGGAATAACCCTTCCAAGCCTAAATATTACGCCTCGCTCATATTCATTGAGAATCCTAAAGGCGCTTGAAAAAAAATAAATGATTGGAACTGCAATAATGATTATATTCCACGGAAATTCAAAACCCATACTGCCTCCTTAAACTTGTAATCATAAGGCTACGATGCTCGTGCCTTGTCTGTTCATATATCGGGGCAGGGCTCAGCCTGCCCCTACTTTAACCTTGAGTTTAAGCCCATTTCTCTCTAAAATAGTTACTTGAGCCCCTTTTTCAATGAATTCGTCACTCCATACGCTCCAAAGCTCGCCTTGTACCATAATCATACCATTTTTATCTACATCCGTTTTAGTGATAGCGGTTTTCCCAATAAATCCTTCTATGCCAGTGATAGGTTTCCTCTCCCAAGCCTTATATACAAGCCTAAAGGTCAATATAAAATATAGCGCCGTGACAGCAACTGCTGGGATGATAATGCCTAAAGACAGCTTATAAAATGGTTCGGAGGTTGGAAAAAGCATTAGAGACCCTATCAACATTGATATTATCCCTCCAATAGTCAATATCCCATGAGACACTATCGTAACCTCTAATATAAATAATATAATACCAATTATGATTAAAAAGATGCCTGCCATATTAACAGGAAGGGTCTGAAAGGCATAAAATGCTAAAATTATAGATATTGCGCCCATTACGCCCGGGAATATTGCGCCAGGGCTTGTAAATTCAAAATATAGACCATAAAACCCAAGTAACATCAAGATATATGCCACACTTGGATTTGAGATAATCCCTAATATTTTATATCTTAAACCCATATCAACGCTGACAATCTTTGCGTCTTTGGTGTGAAGGGTGATTGGTTTATCATTAATGGTGATTACTCTATTATCTAACTGTAGAAGAAGGTCATTAATATTAGCAGCTATAATATCAATCACGTTTAATGAGAGAGCCTCTTTATCTGTTATAGAAACGCTTTTTCGCACTGCCTCTTGCGCCCAAACCTCATTTCTGCCTCTTTTTAGGGCAATGGATTTAATAAAAGCTGCGCTGTCATTGGTTATTTTTTCGCTCATTGTGTTATCCAGATTCTGCCCGTTTGAGTTTACAGGGTGGGCAGCGCCGATGTTTGTGCCCGGCGTCATTGCAGCGACATGGGCAGCCATAGTAATGAAAACCCCAGCTGAGGCAGCATGGGCGCTTGACGGATATACATAGACTATTACAGGGATAAGACTTTGATTTATATCTTTGATAATTGAGCGCATGGATGAGTCAAGCCCGCCTGGTGTATCCAATTCTATTATTATTGCTGTAAAACCCTCATTACTAGCTCGCTCAATATTTCTTTGAATAAATTCTGCTGAAACAGGGCTTATCATATCGTTTACATTAATTACCAGAATATCGTTTTTGGCAAATACAGTTGTAGGGAGGATAATTATAAACAAAAGAATAATAAATTTATGCCTCAAAGTTTTCATAAACTATTATAACACGATTATAAAATAATAGTATTAAACTTTATTGTTGCTCACAAGTCTTGCAAAGTGTTCAAATGACCTATCGTAGGTGATTTCTGCATCCTTTGGGAAACAGCAGGCTGGAAGTTCACGGCTTTTTAGGTGATAAGCAATGCAGTCGCAGCATATTCCTTTTCTTGAGCAAGGGGAGTAGCTACAATTACATGATTTTAGATTTCTTTCTTTTTTACATTCCATATTATTTTATCCTTTGATACCATTTTACAACTATAACATTAATATTTCTATAAAGATATTAAACCCTAAAACAGAAATAGAAAAAATAAAATAAAGAAAAGCCCCGTTGCATATAATGTATGAATGATATAAAATAACACCTATAAGGTAAAAAACTACAAAGGAGCTTAAAGATATGATACCACAAACGATATTTTCTTTCAAGTTGGAAACCACAAAAGAGAAATCAACAGCACATGGCGTAATTGACTTCCCAAACAAAAATTGGAGTTGGTTTTTTAAAGAACTTTTTTAGTGGTATTGAAATGAATCTTGGCTATTGCTCTAAGATGCTCCTCGCCATACTCCTTAACAATTTTTTTAGCATTATTTATAACTGCGATAGAAACGCCTTTAGTAATGTCCACTTTATATTTTGAGGACAACATAGAGAGCTTCTCAAGAAATCGGGCTCTTGCAAGGATTGAAGCTGCTGCTACAGCTATGTTCTGTTCTGCTTTGCGCATTTGGATAAGATTTATTTTTTTGCCTTTTTCTTGAAGTTTACTTAGTATAAAGCGTTCATCAGCAAATTGGTCAGCAATTGCAGTATTGCAATCTACCTTTGAAAGCAACTCCTCTATTGCCTTTGCATGTCCCCATGCAAGCAATGTGTATAGGTTTTTCTTTTCCCTAACAAACTGTTCATACAAATCATTATATTTCTTTGGAGATATTTCAATAATTGCAAATCTACCGCTGCATATAGACTTTATAGTATTAGCCAATTCAGTATTTTTCTTGTCTGATAGATTCTTGCTATCCTTCACCCCCTCATGTTCTAAGAGTTTGGCATCCTTTTCATCTACTTAAACACTTGCAATAACTAAGGGACCGAAGTAATCACCTTTGCCAGACTCATCTGTCCCGATAATTGGAAACTTAATTATCGATATTTGTTTGTTATCTCTCTAATTAAACCGACTCAAATAGCCCCAAATTATTCACAATAAGGCAGCCCAAAAATATAATCATTCATATTATAATAACCATACCATAGTAAAATATTATAAAAGGAGTAAAAACC
>Ga0315281_10005415_pt1 | contig 18261 bp, 12 predicted proteins | sample YL17G07_0_MG_FD_204540 | JGI IMG/M metagenome (GOLD analysis project Ga0315281, IMG submission 204540) | Sediment microbial communities from Yellowstone Lake, YNP, Wyoming, USA - YL17G07_0 | ecosystem: Environmental > Aquatic > Freshwater > Lake > Sediment | place: USA: Wyoming | collected...
AGCGTCAAGGTTATCGAGGGGAACATAAACGACGCGCAGGACGCCACCTCGGAGAACAACACGCAGATAGAGACGCTGGAGACGCTTCTCAAGGAAGTGGCCGAGAAGATAGCCACTGTGGCGAACAACAACAGGGAGCTTGCCGAGAACGTGCGCTCGCAGACCGAGGCGGTGGACAACAACAGCAACGACGTCACCACGCTCGCCACGCTGGCCGTGGAGCTTTCGGACACCAACCGCAAGACGGTGGATTTGATAGAGGACTTGACCGCGAACATCAACGAGGCGAACGTGTCCCTAAGCTACTTTAGGGTCTGATAACCCGTATTTGGAGGCGCGGTAAAAGGTTTGCCTACCGTTTCTTTTCGGACGCGCGGCGGATTTTTAGCCTGAGCGCGTTCAGCCGTATGAAGCCCGTCGCGTCGCTGTGGTCGTACATCGCTCCCTTCTCGAAGGTGGACACGCTTTCGGCGTAAAGCGAATTGTCCGAGCGACGCCCCTGGACGACGGTGTTCCCCTTGTAAAGCTTTAGCCGCACGACTCCGTTGACCGCGCGCGCCGCCTCGTCAAACAGCGACTGCAACAAAATCCTTTCCGGAGCGTACCAATAGCCCCCGTATATCATGCGCGCGTAGCGTGGCATAAGGTCGCGCCTTATGTTGCCGACCTCGGCGTCCAGCGTGATGCCCTCCAGAGCCAGTCGCGCCTCGTGCAATATCGTCCCGCCCGGCGTCTCGTACACCCCGCGCGATTTCATACCGGTCACGCGGTTCTCCACCACGTCCGCCCTTCCGACGCCGTTTCTTCCGCCCAGCTCGTTAAGCCTGTCGATGATGTCGTAAGGGGAATATTTCACGTCGTCTATGGAAACCGGGTTTCCGCCGACAAAGCCTATTTCGATTATCGTCGGTTTGTCGGGGGCGTCCTCGGGCGACTTTGTTATTTGGAACATATCCTCCGTGTAGCTGTTCCACGGGCTTTCCAACACGCCTCCTTCGTAGGATATGTGAAAGAGGTTTCTGTCGCTTGAATACGGTTTGGACGCGGTTATCGGGGTTTGTATTCCGTGTTTTTTCGCAAACTCCAGCAGTTCCGCGCGGGAGCTAAGATTCCATTCCCGCCACGGCGCTATGACCTTGAGTTCCGGAGCGAGCGCCGCGTAGGTGAGTTCGAACCTCACCTGGTCGTTCCCCTTGCCGGTGGCGCCGTGCGACACGGCGTCGGCTTTTTCCTCTTTGGCTATCCGAACCTGTTCCTTGGCGATTAGAGGCCTGGCTATCGAGGTGCCGAGCAGGTAGCGATCCTCGTAAATCGCCCCGGCGCGTAACATCGGGAAGATGAAGTCCTTTGCGAACTCCTCCCGTAGGTCGCTCACGATGCATTTTATCGCGCCGGTGACTTTTGCCTTTTCCGGAAGGTGCCCCAGCTCCTCTTTTTGCCCTATGTCGGCGGCGTACGCTATGACGTCGCAATTGCGCTCCGTTTGTAGCCACTTTAGTATTACGGAAGTGTCCAACCCGCCCGAATAAGCCAAAACAACTTTCTGTGACATTTTATTTTCCCTTTCCGACGCACATTTTTAATATCGCCTTTTGAGCGTGAAGCTTGTACTCGGCCTGGTCGAAGACTATGGACGCCGGGCCGTCCATCACCTCCGCGCTTATCTCCTCGCCGCGGTGGGCCGGAAGGCAGTGCATCACCTTGCAGTCCCGCTTGGCGCGTTTAAGCAGTCCGGCGTCTATGATAAACCCGGCAAAATCTCTCCTGCGTTTCTTGACCTCCGATTCCTGCCCCATGCTGACCCACACGTCCGTGTAAAGCGCGTCGGCTCCGGCCGCCGCCTCCTCCGGGCTGGTCGTGAGTGTTATTCTTGAGCCGGATTTGCGCGTGAAAACGCGCGCCAAATCCAGAACGTCCTCGGCCGGGCGGTATTTTGTAGGGGTGGCCAAAGCGATATCCACCCCCAGCATGGCCGCGCCGGTCAACAGCGAGTTCGCCACGTTGTTGCCGTCGCCGATGTACGCGATTTTCAATCCGTCAAGCCCGCCCTTTACGTCCAGCAGAGTGGCGAAGTCAGCCACGGCCTGGCATGGGTGGTATTTGTCGGTCAGCGCGTTTATGACCGGTATGGAGGAGTATCCGGCGAACTCCTCCACTTGCTCGTGTTTGTATGTGCGTATAACTATGGCGTCCAGGTATCGGGAAAGGACTTTTGCCGTGTCGCGCACCGACTCCCCCCGTCCCAGCTGTATTTCGTCCGACCGTAGCATCATGGAATACCCGCCCATCTGGAAGACGCCGGTTTGGAAGGCGACCCTTGTGCGGGTGGAGCTTTTCTCGAAGAAAAGGGCGACGGTTTTTCCGTTCAGCGGTTTCCCCTTGTCCCCCTTGCGTTTCAGGCGGACGGCCTCTTTCACGAGCTTTAGCAGAGTCTCCGGCGAGTGGTCGGAAAGCTTTAGGAAATGTTTTGGCACAACGCCTCCCGCAGGATTTTAATCCCTTTTTCCATCTCCTTTTTCGTGACGTTTAGCGCCGGAACGAACCGCAGGACGTTTTCGTTGGTGCAGTTTATTATCAGCCCTCGTTCCCTGCACAGCGCCACGTACGGGGCGCCGGGCCTGTCCAGCTCCATGCCAATCATAAGGCCGGCCACGCGCACCTCTTTTATAAAGGCGAATTCCTTCTTGAGTTTTTCCAGCGATTTTTTGGCGAAGGCGCCCACGTCCCGCGCGTTCTTAAGAAGATTTTTTTCCTTGATGGTTTTCAACACGGTGAGCGCGGCGGAGCAGGCCAGCGGGTTGCCGCCGAAAGTGGAGGCGTGCGTTCCCGGACCGAACGAGTCCATCACGGCCGGTTTGGCGAGCATGGCCCCTATCGGAAAGCCGCCGCCCAGCCCCTTCGCGAGCGTCATGATGTCCGGCACAACGCCGGAGTTCTGGAACCCGAACCATTTGCCGGTTCTACCCATGCCGCACTGAACCTCGTCAAAAATAAGCAGGATTCCGTTCTGGTCGCACAACTCGCGAGTTTTTTTCAGGAACTCGGTCGGGGCGATATGTATCCCGCTTTCCCCCTGAACCGGCTCGATAATAATCGCGCCGGTTCTTTCGGTGACGGCGTTTTTAAGCGCCTCGAAGTCCGCGAACGGGACGTGGCCTATCCCCGGCAGTAGAGGTTCGAACCCCTTGTGATATTTTTTCTGGCCGGTGCAGGAGAGCGCCCCGTATGTTCTGCCGTGGAACGAGCCGTCCATCGCGATTATCTCGAACCGGCCGGATTTTTTGTCGTACTGGTATTTTCTCGCCAGCTTTATCGCCGATTCCACAGCCTCCGCGCCGGAGTTCACAAAAAGAGCCTTGGAGGGGAACGAGATTTTAACTAGCTCCCTCGCAAGGAGGCCCTGGGGTATCGTGTAAAAAATGTTCGACGTGTGCATTAGGATGGCGGCCTGTTTAAGGGCGTTCACCACCGCTTTCGGCGAGTGGCCTATCGCGTTGACGGCTATCCCCGCCACGAGGTCGAGGTATTTTTTGCCGTCCGCGTCCGTCACCACGGAGCCGCTACCGCGCGTCAGAGCCAGCGGTTGCCGTCCGTAATTGGGCGCGACAAATTTTGAATAAAGCGCGAAAATATCCTTTGTTTTCATAAGTGGTTATCCTACAACAAATTACCGGGGTACTTAACCCGAATTATTGGCCGGGTTCATCAAACTGTAACAGTCGCCCATAACTATTGAAAATTTCAGTTTTGGCATATACTGGACTGCGTGGGGTGTGTGGAAAGGCGCCTTCTTGGAAGAAATTGAGGAATATAGTGTAGTGTCAGGTAGAAGGATTTTTATTCTTGCCGTCGTTCTTGCCGCAATAGTGGCGATATTCATGCCCCGTCACGCCGGGACGGCCAACTATGACCTCACCAAATCAGAACAGGACTGGCTTAGGGCGCACCCCGTTATCCGCTTGGGCACGGTGCCCGACTGGCCGCCTATCAGCATGCGCGACAACGAGGGGAAGCTTTCCGGAATCGTCGGCGATTATCGGGAGCTTATTGAAAGGAATTCCCGCATACATTTTTCAATCATGCCTGAAATTCCTTATGGCGAGGTTTTGGGTAGGGCGCGCAGTGGGGAAATCGACGTGATAATGTTGCTGGGGCGCACGCCGGAACGCGACCAATACCTGCTGTTTACCACCCCGCTATTTGATCTTCCTTACGTTATTATCACTCGCAACGACAAGCAGGGGATTCATAGTCTTTCCACCCTAGCCGGGAAAAAGGTTTCCGTGAGAGAAAACATGGTCTCTCACGAATGGTTGCTGGCGGAGCATCATGAACTCACCGTGGTTCCCAAAAAAAACGTGGTCGATGCTCTTCAAGCCGTGATTTCAGGCGAGGTCGACGCGTTTGTCGGCGGAACGCTTCCTTCAAGCTATGAAATAGCCGAGCACGGGATGTCCGGGCTAAAAGTTGTGGCCTCCGCCGATTACATCAATAAATTACGCATCGGAGTGCGGAAGGACTGGCCGGAGCTTGTCTCCATTCTTAACAAAACCCTCGCCGCGATACCGGAGGAGAAACACCATGCGGTTCTTAGTCTCTGGACCAACCTGCAACCGCGCGGGATAAGCCCGCTGACCGTCGCCTGGATTGTCGCCGGGTTGGGTTTTTTAATAGCGGTCTCTCTTCTTTACGGCAACATTCGGTTGCGAAGATCATACGACCTTGTCGACGAAAAAGTGCGCGAACGCACCGAACAACTGAATAAATTGAATGAAAGCCTGATTGAAAGCGAGATGACGCTTTCGAACGCCCAGAAGCTATCCCATCTTGGGAATTGGGATATGGATATACAAACACAGAAGGGTCAATGGTCGGACGAAACATACAGAATATTAGGTTTCGAGCCGGGGGCGTTTGAACCCACCTTTGACAAATTCATGGGGTCGGTTCACCCCGAAGACAAAAAGAGCATAGAAAAACTTATGGTCGAAATGTTGTCGGGAAAACGTCAAAATGCCGAGTTCGACCTGCGAATAATCAGGCCGGGAGGCGAGGACAGGGATGTTTTCGTCAACATTAGTGTTTTGACGGGCGAAGACGGCAAGCCGGTTAAATTAATCGGCACCATCTACGACATCACGGAGCGCAAAGCGACCGAGAGAAACCTGAGGGAAAGCGAGGAACGCTACAGGCAGGCGTTCCAAGAGAGCGGCGCCGTTAAGCTGTTGATAGAGGCGGACTCGGGAAAAATAGCGGACGCAAACGGCGCGGCCTGCAGGTTTTACGGCTACTCAAGGGAGGAGTTGATTTCCAAACATATTACCGACATAAACATTCACAGCCCTGAAGAGATACGGGCGGCCATGGATGCGATAAGGGGCGAAAAAAAAGGTTATTTTATTTTCCGGCACCGGTTGGCGTCGGGGGCTTTGCGGGACGTGGAGGTTTACTCAAGCCCCGTGAAAATCGGCGGCAAAACGTTTCTCCATTCGATAATCCACGACATTACGGATAGAAAAAAGTCGGAAGCCATCATTCGTTGCCGGGCCGAGCTGTCGGAATTGGCGGCAGGCGCGTCGTTGGACGAGCTTATCCAGTCGGGTCTCGACATGGCCGAACGGCAAACTTTTAGTCAGATCGCCTTTTTTCATTTTATCGAGGAGGACCAGGAGAATCTTAAGCTTCAGACCTGGTCCACAAACACGCTTGAGAATATGTGCAACGCGGAGGGGAAGGGGACGCACTATTCGATAAGCAAGGCGGGGGTTTGGGTGGACAGCTTCCATAAAAGGACGACCGTGGTGTACAACGATTACGCCGGCCTGACCCATAAGAAAGGGATGCCCGAGGGGCACGCCCCGGTCACGCGGGTGCTTTCCATACCGGTGATAAAAGAGGGCAAGGTGAGGGTCATTATGGGCGTGGGGAATAAAAAGACCGACTACGACCAGAACGACATTGACATGGCAGAGCAAACTGCCTCCATCCTTTACGACCTAGTGCAGAGGAAAAAGGTTCAGGAGGAGTTGAACGAGAGCGAACTACATTTCCGGCTTCTTGTGGAGTTCTCGCCGTTTTGCATACACGAAATCGGGCTGGACGGGCGCATTCTTTCCATGAACCGGGCGGGACTCGACATGCTCCGGCTAAAAAACGAGGCTGAGGTGGCGGGCGTCGCCTATCTTACCTCAGTCGGGGGCGGGGATAGGAAGCGTATCGGCAACCTGTTGAGCCAGGCGTATAAGGGTGTTTCGAGCCATTTTGAGTTCGCCTCCTCGTCCAAAGAGCCGCGCGTCTTCAAATCCTGCTTTATACCGATAACGGACGCGAACGGAACCGTGGTGAAACTTATGGGCATCACCGAGGACATAACAGAACGAAAGAGGTGGGAGCGTGAGCTGTTGGAGGCGAAGAAAAACGCGGAATCCGCCAACAACCTAAAGGATAAGTTCGTGTCGCTCGTCTCGCACGACCTTTTGGCTCCGCTTTCGGGGATACTGGGCTTCCTAAAGCTGGTGCGCACGGAACCCATTGAAAAGTTGGGCGAAAACCCACGCAAGATGGTGGATTTTTCCATCTCTTCCGGGGAGAATATGGTTTTGCTTATCCGTGACATATTGAGCCTTAGTCGGTTGAGAACCGGGGCCATCAAGCCGAAGATGGAATTTTTCGACGTCGACTTGATTGGCAAAAAGATGATGGTAGATTATCAATATGCGTCGGAAAGCAAGGGGATAATCCTGGAAAACCGTATTCCCAACAACACCCGTGTCTATTCCGACAAAACCCTCTTGACGGAAGTCATCCAAAACTTCGTCACGAACGCGATAAAATTTTGCAGGGAAGGGGACAGGGTGGCTATCTCGGTTGAAAAGGGGGATAAGACCATCGTCTGGGTTACGGACACCGGGCAGGGAATCGACCCGTCGCTTAAACAAAAGCTGGTTGACAACGAGGGGTATAGCTCCACGAAAGGCACCGGGGGGGAGAAGGGATCCGGCTACGGCCTGATAATAACGAAAGAAATGCTCGACGCGTTGGGCGGCGAATTGTTGATTGAAACCGAGCCGGGCAAGGGTTGCAGGTTCGGGGCGCGCATCCCCTTTGTTCGTCCGAAAATATTGCTTGTGGATTACGACGCGAATTTCCGGGCGCAAATGAGGAAATCCCTCGATGCGGTTGACGCCGACATATCGGAGGCGGATGACGGAATGGCCGCGATAGAAACATTTGACGGGGTGAAGAACCTCCCCAATTTGATAATATCCAACATAGAGACGCCACGAATGTCCGGTCTCGGCCTTCTGTCGCATTTGCAGATGCGGGGCGAGACAAAGTCCATTCCAGTCTTCATCATTTCGGGGAAGCACGGGTTGGAGAAGCAGGCCACCGTGTACGGATTGGGCGCGAAGGAATATTTATTGAAGCCGCTGGACGTGGACGATTTCATCAATCGGGTGAGAATGTACGTTGGTTAAGTCACGCCCCGGGCCGAAGGTTTGGTTCGCGTCCCCATTCTCCGGCTAAGAAATTGTGTCATCCCCCGCGAAGGCGGGGATCCAGTTCCCTCTGATGCACCACCCCAAACTTCGTTATATTCACTTTTCGGCATATAATGATGTCGAAGAGGGGTGGTTCTGGTCACTGGTGGAAGAGAGGAACGCCGTGTCAGTTAGAAAAGTACTTTTCTTCGCGGTCATGGTTGCCGCCGTCGCGATGGTATTCATGCCTCGTAGCGCGGGGCCGGCAAACTTTAACCTGACAGATTCCGAACAGGATTGGCTTCAGGCCCACCCCGTCATCCGTTTGGGGACGATAGACAACTGGCCTCCGATTAGCATGCGCGACAACGAGGGGAGTCTGTCCGGAATCGCCGGGGACTATCGCAGACTTATCGAAAACTACGCCCGCTTTCGTTTTTCTCTGGAGCCGGAGATTTCGTTCGAGGAGATGTGGGAGAAAACTCGCCGGGGGGAGATTGACGTTGTGATGGTGTTGGGGCGCACGCCCGATCGCGCACAATACCTCCTGTTTACCGATGCGTTGTTAGAACTTCCTTACGTTGTTATCGTGCGCTCCGACAACCTGGGGATTCACGGCGTCGCCGACCTTGTCGGTAAAAATGTTTCCGTGAGAAAACGTTTTCCCTCGGAGGAATGGCTGGCGACGAGTCATCCCGCTATAACGCTTTTCCCCAAAGATGACGTGGGCGACGCTCTTCAATCCGTGATTTCCGGCGAGGCGGACGCGTTTGTTGGGGGGGCGCTTCCCGCAAGTTACGAAATGGCATTGCACGGGATGTCCGGGCTAAAGGTGGCGGCCCCCGTCAACTTCACCAACCAACTGCGCATCGGGGTTAGAAAGGACTGGCCGGAGCTTGTCTCGATTCTCAACAAAACCCTCACAGCGATACCTGACGAGCAACACAAGGCTGTTCTCAGCCTGTGGGCCAATCAGCAACCGCGCGGAATCGACCCGCTGGCGGTGGCTTGGATGGTTGCCGGGTTTGGCATCATGCTGGCGGTGTCTCTTCTTTACGGCAATATTCGGTTGCGAAAATCTTACAAGCTGGTGGACGAAAGAGTCCGGGAACGGACCGAGGAACTGAGAAAGATTAACGCGGAACTGGGGGAAAGCGAGGAGCGTTATAGGCAGGCGTTCCAGGAGAGTGGAGCAGTAAAGTTGATAATAGAGCCGGACACGGGAAAAATAGAGGACGCAAACGGCGCGGCCTGTAGATTTTACGGCTATTCAAGGGAGGAACTTCTATCCAAACAGATTGGTGAGATTAACATTTTAAGTCCCGAGGAGATTAAGGCGGCTATGGAGGACGTAAGGGGGGAGAAAAAGCGGTACTTTATTTTCCGTCATCGGCTTGCGTCCGGGGCCTTGCGGGACGTGGAGGTTTACTCAAGCCCGGTGATAATCGGGGGGAAAACGTTACTTCATTCAATAGTTCACGACGTCACGGAACGAAAAAAATCGGAAGACCTTCTTAGGTGTCGGGCTGACCTGTCGGAATTGGCGGCAAGCGCGTCTTTGGATCAACTTATCCAGTCGGGCCTCGATATGGTCGAGCGGCTCACTTTTAGTAAAATCGCCTTTTTTCATTTTATAGAAGACGACCAGGAGAATCTTAGGCTTCAGACTTGGTCGACAAACACGCTTGAGAACATGTGCAAAGCCGAGGGGAAGGGGACGCACTACCCGATAAGCAAGGCGGGGGTCTGGGTGGACTGCTTCCATAAAAGGAGGCCCGTGATGTACAACGACTACGCGAGCCTAACCCATAAGAAAGGGATGCCCGATGGGCACGCCACGGTCGCGCGGGTGGTTTCCATACCGGTGATAAAAGATGGCAAGGTGAAGGTTATCCTGGGCGTGGGGAATAAAAAGACCGACTACGACCAAGCCGACGTTGATATGGCCGTGCAAACGGCCTCCATCCTCTACGACCTGGTGGAGAGGAAAAAGTTGGAGGAGGAGTTGAATGAGAGCGAACGACATTTCCGGCTTCTCGTGGAGTCCTCGCCGTTTTGCATACACGAAATCGGGCTTGACGGGCGCATTCTTTCCATGAACAGGGCGGGGCTGGAAATGTTCGGGCTAAAAAGCGAGGCGGACGTGGTAGGACTATCTTACCTTAATGCGGTCGGGAGCGCGGACAGGGGGCGCATAGGCGAACTGCTGACCCAGGCTTATCAGGGAACTTCCAGCCACTTCGAGTTTGCCAGTTCGTCCGAAGTATCGCGCACCTTCAAATCCTGCTTCATACCGATAAAGGACGCGGATGGGGTGACAACAAAACTGATGGGCATCACGGAGGATGTCACCGAGCGAAAGATGGGGGAGATTGCACTGTTGGAGGCGAAGAAGAACGCCGAGGACGCCAACAGCCTCAAGGACAAGTTCGTGTCGCTCGTGTCGCACGACCTTATGGCCCCACTTTCGGGGATACTAGGCTTCCTAAGGCTGGTGCGCATGGAATCCGGCGAAAAACTGGGAGCCGACCCCCGCAAGATGGTGGATCTTGCCGTTTCGTCCGGGGAGCATATGGCCAACCTTATTCAGGACATATTGAGCCTAAGCCGGTTGAGAACCGGAGCCCTCAAACCGACCATGGAATTTTTCGATGCGAGCCTGATAGGGGAAAAGATGGCGGCCGATTACCAATACACGGCGTACGCAAAGGGGGTTGTCTTGGAAAACCTTATTCCGGGCAAAACCCGCGTCTATTCCGACAAAACCCTGCTGACGGAAGCCGTTCAAAACTTTGTCACGAACGCGATAAAATTTTGCGGGAAAGGGAACAGTGTGACCGTCTCGGTTGAAAAGGGGGAGAAGACTACCGTCTGGGTTGCTGACACCGGGCCGGGAATTGATCCGTCGCTTATGCGAAAGCTGGTCGACCACGAGGGTTATCGCTCCAAGCAGGGCACCGGGGGGGAAAAGGGGACCGGCTACGGCCTGATAATAACAAGAGAAATGATCGAGGCGCTGGGGGGTGAATTGTTGATTGAAACCGAGTCTGGCAAGGGGAGCAGGTTCGGGGTGCGTATCCCATCTATTCGTCCGAAAATATTGCTTGTGGATTCCGACGCTAATTTCCGGGTGCTAATGAGGCGGCATCTAGAGGCGGTTGACACCGACGTATTGGAGGCGGATGACGGAGTCTGCGCTGTCGAAAAAATCGCCGGGGGGGAGAGTCTGCCCCATTTGATAATATTCGTTATGGAGACGTCGGGAATGTCCGGCCTTGGCCTGCTGTCGCATCTTCAGATGCGGGGCGGAACAAAGCCGATTCCCGTCATCATAGTTTCAGAAAAACGCGGGCTGGGGCAACAGGCCGCCGTATACGGGCTTATGGCCCAAGAGTATTTGTTTAAACCGTTGGACGTCGAGGATTTCATCGCCAGGGTGAGAATGTACGTCGGTTGAGTTCCGCGTGCTAATCGACGTCAAGCCCGGCCTATTAAACGCCAGATGGTACACGATTAAAAAAGAATGAGGCGGAAAGCGTGATCTGGCGCGGTTATTCCTCGCGCTGTGGCTTGCCGCCCGTAGGTCTGGGAGCCTTTTGGCCCGTGGATCGTCGCGGCGCGTCTTTGATTATGTAATTCTCGTCAATGCCGTAGAAGAAATCGGCGGCTTCCTTGATTGCCGAGGATGTGGTTTCTGGGTAACTCCAGACCTCCGTCTTGCATCCGCGCGATTTCACATACCAAATCAACGGCAGGTAGTCCTTGTCCCCACCGACAAGCACCACCACGTCGAGTTTGTCGGCCAGCGTTACGGCGTCGATGACTATGAAGGCGTCGGCGTTTTTCACCGGTTGTTTTATTTCGCCGCCCAGCTCAAACCAGAATTTTTTGAATTCGTCGCTGATTTCCTTGTGTTGCGGCTTGTAATAAATGATTCGGATTACCCGCCTCAATCCGCCTATTGTTTCCAGAAGTTTTTTGTAGTCGGTTCTGCCGGAATAAATGCCGAAGCCGGAAAGCTCCACGTTTTCGGCATCGATAAAAATACCGATTTTCTGGTGTTCCAGAAATTTTCGGTTATATTTCGGCCCCTTTTTGTTGTCCAACTTATTTTCCATACTTGCGAAATAGTATCACGCAATCCAGTGCTAGTCTATTTTCCTGTATCCCCCTTTTTCCCGGTCTTTCACCATTTTTGTGAACCCCTTTTCTTTCAAATTGGAGGAGGACAAGATGTTCGCTTTACCGGTGAAGATGGATAAAATTCTTTCCACCGGTTGTCCGCAATCTGGACAGACGGAAATCGGTTTTTTGGGAGTAAGTTCAATTTTTTCAAATTGTTCCGGGCAGGAACCGGTTTTTTTCAAGTGTCTATATTCATATATCGGCATTTTTCTCCTCAACTATTTTTATATATTGTAACAAAAGACTAAAGTTTTAAACTATTAATTCGATAAGTAATGTGAACGGTCAGCTAGATTTTAATAAAAAAGGAATTTGATATGCAAATTAAAGTAAGCGGAATGGGAAACGGAGTGCCGGATCTCTTCAAGCAAAGTCCTATAAAGGTGTCTAAACCCGCGGGCAGGCTAAAAGAGCAACAGGGCAACATTAGCAGGATGCAGTCCAACTCTCGGCAGGAAACTAAACAGGGTCAGAGCGAGGTTAAGAAGTTCGGAAGCACTCCCAAGACTAGCCTAGTGGCCTAATACAGGGAAAAGCCCCTTTAGGCCATTGGCTATTATCTCTATCGATATCGCCGCCAGCAACAGCCCCAACAGCCTCGTGAATATGTTCATCCCGGTTTTCCCCAGAACCTTGGATATCGGCCCCGACGATAGAAAAATAACAAAGGTTATCGCCGCGATGAGGACGATTATTCCGATTAGGATCCCGAGATCGGCGGTCAATTTTGCGTTCTGTGCGGATATCACTGCCGTCGTGATAGCCCCCGGCCCGGCCAGAAACGGAATCCCCAACGGAACCACCGCCACGCTCGCCTTGTCCTCTGACTCCAACAGCTCTTGAGGGGTTCGCCTTAAGGAAGGGGCGTAGCCGCCAAGCATCGCTATGGAGGTCAGGAGTATCAATATCCCCCCGCCCACCCTGAACGAGAAGAGGCTGATTCCGAAAAACCAAAGCAGTTTGTCCCCCAACAGAACCGCTACTATAAGCGTTATCCCCATTGTAAGCACCGCGCCCATGGCGATTTTCGCCCGTTCTTCTATCGGCCTGCTCCCCGCCAGCCCGATAAAAAACACAACGCCGCCTATAGGGTCGATGACGGCGAAGAGGCCGATGAACTGTTTGATTATGATTGTCCATTCCATTTTTTCATTATCCCATATTCCGCCCCCTGACAAATGTCATCTATTTGGTATGCCATTCGGCGGGGGGGATGGGTTAAAATGGATAAAATGACAGGAAAAAAGAATGAACCCGCGAAGTTTGGACAGCGGGAGGAATATAAATACGGATTCGTCACCGACGTGGAGACGGACGTTCTCCCCAAGGGGCTTAACGAGGGGACTATAAGGGCCATCTCCGCCAAGAGAAGCGACCCGGATTTCATGCTGGAGTTCCGGTTGGGGGCGTACCGGCATTGGTTGACGATGACGGAGCCGCATTGGGCGAATTTGAAGTTCGAGCCGATAGACTATCAGGCGACATCCTACTACTCCGCGCCGAAGCCGAAGAAGAAACTGGGGAGCCTGGACGAGGTTTCCCCGGATATACTTCACGCGTTCGAGAAACTCGGCATACCGCTTTCCGAGCAGAAACGGCTTTCTAACGTGGCGGTGGACGCGGTGTTTGACAGCGTGAGCGTCGCCACGACCCACCAGAAAAAGCTCAGGGAAAAAGGGATAATTTTCTGCTCCATTTCCGAGGCGATAAAGGAGTTTCCGGAGCTTGTTAAAAAGTACCTCGGCTCCGTCGTCCCGATAACGGACAATTTTTACGCGGCGCTCAACAGCGCGGTGTTTACGGACGGCTCGTTCGTGTACATCCCGCCGGACACGAAATGCCCGATGGAGCTTTCCACCTATTTCCGCATAAACACCGAGGAGACGGGGCAGTTCGAGCGGACGCTGATAATAGCGGATCGGAACAGCTATGTTTCGTACATAGAGGGGTGCACCGCGCCGCAGTTCGACACGAACCAACTACACGCCGCGATAGTGGAGCTGGTGGCCATGGACAACGCGGAGATAAAATACAGCACGGTTCAAAACTGGTACGCGGGCGACCCGGACACCGGCAAGGGGGGGATTTTCAATTTCGTGGTGAAACGCGGAAAATGCCTCGGAAAAAACTCGAAGATTTCATGGACGCAGATTGAGACCGGCTCGGCGATAACCTGGAAATATCCCGGTTGCGTGCTGATAGGGGACGGCTCGCAGGGGGAGTTTTACTCCGTCGCTCTGACCAACGGGCACCAGCAGGCGGACACCGGCTCCAAAATGATACATATCGGGAAGAACACCAAGTCCGTGATAATTTCAAAAGGGATATCCGCCGACAGCGCAAGCAACAGCTACCGCGGGCTGGTGCGCGTGTCCTCCGTTGCGGACAACGCGCGCAACTACACCCAGTGCGACAGCATGCTGGTCGGCGACAAATGTAGCGCGCACACGTTCCCGTACATAGAGGCGGACAACGACACGGCCCAGCTGGAGCACGAGGCCTCCACGTCGAAAATTAGCGAGGAGCAACTCCTATATTTTCAGCAACGGGGCATATCGCGCGAGGAGGCGATAAGGACGATATTGAACGGCTTTTGCAAGGACGTTTTCAGGCAGTTGCCGCTCGAATTCGCGGTGGAGGCTCAGAAACTGCTCGCGATGAAACTGGAGCGAAGCGTCGGCTGACAAATTCCTTTTTATCCACAGTAGGGGCGGATTGCATCCGCCCGGGCGCATTCAATGCGCCCCTACAAACCGCATTCGTGTTCATCCGTGGTTTTTCCCATTTTCCCTCCCCCCGTCGAAGGGGGAGGGTTGGGTTGGAAAATTCTAATGTATTACCAACTGGTCGTTGTCCGGTATCGCAACGCCGGTCAGAACACCCACCGGGGCGCTGAAGCCGGTCGAGGTTATCGGTATCACGACGAGGTTGCCGTTACTGGTGCCGTAGCCATAACTGTAACTACCGGCGTCGCAAGCCACGACGTATTTTCCGTCCAGCGTCACGCCGAGCGTGGTCACGGAGGCCAGGCTAACCGAGCCGCTTCCGCCAGTATATGACGGTGCGAATGGCGTTCCCACCTGCGCCAGGGTTCCGGTGTCCATTCCCGAAAGCATGACGAGCCCCGCATTGGTGCCCACAATGATGCTCTTGCCGTCCGGGGTCACTGATACGGAATAGGCGCCCGTGACTCCGGTCATCGTCACCGTGCTTCCTTGGGCGGGGGCGTCGGGCATGCCCGTAATCTGCGTTATAGTGGAGCCTGAGATGACCACGGCGCGGCTTGAGTCAACCGGGCTAATGGCGATTCCCTTGCGCCCGTCGTTCAAGCTGTAGTCGCCCAAAGCCGTAAAATTGGCGGTTTGGGTGAAGCCGTGCGACATGGTGCCTCCCAGCGAACCGGCCGCCGGGGTTATGGAAGCGATGCTAAACACGGTTAACCCGGTGTATCCGCGCGCCAGCAACACCTTCCCGTCGTTGGAAATCAGCACTCCGTCCCGCGCGTCGGGGATGGTTATAGTTTCCGCCCTGGCGGGAGTGCCCGATGCTATGCCGGACACGACCAGAAGCACCGACGAACTGTCGCCGGATACCACGGCCTCGTCGCCTGTCGGCATTATTGCCACCGAGTCGCCGTCGCCGCCGTATGACGAGATGTCAATCGTGGTGGTGGAGGCGATAGGAACTCCGGTTTGCACGTTGGAGAAGAAGCGGACGGTGTTTCCGCCGTCAACCACGATCCCTTGTGAACCGTCGGGCGTTAGAGCTGTTCCATCAATATCATATGCGTTGGAGTACGACAGGTATGAGATTGTCGGTTGGGCAAGCGGAGTTCCAGTGGAATCGAAGATGTGGACGACCTGGAGGGCTCCGGCGGCGCTACCGCTTCCATGACCGTCGTCGGCGATGATGGCGATGCCCAAGTTCGAGACGGCGGTACTGCTACCAGCGGCCGGCTTGTAAATCACGTAAGTGCCGACGGCCAGAATTCCCTGGAGGCTCGTCGATGAGAAGCTTTGGGTGAACACTCCCCCGGTCCCCACGGTCAGGGTGGAGACGTCAACCCATGCTCCGTTCACCAGCTTGGCAAGGTTTAGGGTTGTGCCGGCGGCCGAGGATACTGTGCCGCTTAGGTTAATCGGGACGGTGAAAACCGTGACGCTGGAGTTGTCCGACGCGATCGAAAACGCCGTTATAAAGACGTTGCCGGAATTCGCGGTGAACTTGACCTCTGGTTTTGAAAGCGGCACGGGGAGCGCGTTCAGCGCTATGGGGGCGATGGTTATTTTCGTGGACTGGTTAACGGCGCCCGCCGGGAACGAAAATGTAAGTTCCGTGTTGGCGTCCACGGTCACCTTTGTCTGGGACGTGCTCGACGGAGCCACGTTTACGATACCGTTGGTCGTGTTGGTGCCGGTGGTGGTGCCACCGCCGGAGCTGGTGCTTGATGAAGATGAACCGCCGCCGCATGCGTTAAAAAGCGTCAATGAAAGAATTAACATCGGGGCGATAAAGAAGTATTTTTTCATAAACCCTCCAAATGCTAGTTAGTCGGATTTCACACGGGGAGCAGTTGAAACTTATTTGTAATGAAAACGCCAGATTTCTGATTCGAACGTGTCTACTCTGAAATCGACGACCGAATGGCTACACATGATTGCCTCCCTAGTATATTTTTTGCGCACAAACATGCAAAGAGGTTTTACCTTCCGTTGCTTTCATTCTACGCCTGTGCGCGAAGCATGGCGAAGTTTTTTTTGGGGGGCGTCCCGGACGTTAATAAAATAGCGTCCGCCGACGAAAATAAGGGGGATTACGGCTTAACTTTGGAGATTCGCAGATAGGTTCCGCCGGTCACTTGGAGTTCGCGCAACGTATCAAGATGAAACTCCGGGTCGAGCCTGTTTTCCGGGACGGGTAGCTGGGTGCCGTAGTCTATTTTTTGAAAAACGTATGCGTCCGTGAAGAGATGCCGCCTAAGCTCGTTTAACAACGCGTCCCTATTGGTGTTGGCGAAGTTGAAATCGCCCGCCCCGTAGCCCATGGACACGTAGGTGCCGGGCCTGTCATAGATGATAAAAATGTTCTTATTGTCTATTTTCTCAAGGAAGGCCATGGAGCCTTTTATTTCGCGGTAGAGCTCCAGCGTGTTTATGAAGCGGTTCTCCACCGCGATTGGATGGTACGCCACAAAAAGCGCCACCGCGAAGGCCGCGAGCGTTTTTCCGGAAAACAGCCCAGGGCGGAGAGCTTTCAGTGCCACGGGCGACATGGCGCAGACGACGGCGAAAACAATGAAAAATCGCGCCTGGGTGGGGTGCGTGTACTTGCCCATAAAATGCGTCAGATAAAGCGCGTTTAACGCCACGAAAGCCGCGGTGAAAACAACCGCGAAATGTTTTTCGGGCTTTGATACGTTCGGCCTCTCGCCGCGAATAGAAATATATGCCAAGTATGCAACCACACCAGCGAAGAAGAAATTAAGGACGTTTGAATACGGAAGGAAAAACGAGAAATCAACCTGCGCGACGGCGAACTCCTTTAGGTGCTCCCAAAAATGTCCCGCGCTGAAAGGTGGCACGCCGGCCGGGGCCTCGTAGGTGTTGCCGGCGGTCAAAATCCTCTGCCAAAGGAACGGAAGGAAAATCAGCGGAGTGGCGGCAAGAGGGGCCGCGGCCCCTTTGATAGTCTTCCAGTCGATGTATCTGAAGGCAACCAGCGCGCCCATCGCCATCGCGAATATCATTAGTGATTCGTAACGGATGTTAGAGAACACGACAAACGTCATCCAGAGCATTGCGAACTTGGCGGGGGAGGGGGAGGCGACGTAAAAATAAAACATGGTGAAGCAGAGAAAATAAAAGAACGCCGAGCAGAGGTCGAACCCGCCGGAGACGGCGTAAACGCTTATCACCGGGTATGACGCCGCCAAAATAACGGCGGCAAACGACGAAACCTCGTCCACAAAGCGCCGTGCCACCACAAACAGCAAAAAGTAGAGCGAGACAAGAGCGATGAAGTTTGCCACGAACGGGTTTTGGGCGTGGAAGCCTATCGCGGCCGTGACGACGGCGGTGAAGAACGGGAACATCAGCGGTCGCGTTGGGATGGGCTGGTCGGTCGGGTTGAAGTTCCCGTAATAATATTTCCCGGCGGTGACGTTGTACGTCTTGTGACCGAAAGACATGGAGTGGGAAACCGAAAGCAGGTTTGTCTCGTCCGACAGCGTCTTAAACGAACGGTCGACGGAGACGAATATCACCGTCGCCATCAGGACGGAAAAAAGAAGTCCGCGCGCGTTTTCCTGGAAAAACATTTTAACGGAAACGGGTGATTCGACCAAAGCGGCGATAATGCAGTAGCCCCAAAGCAGAACCGAGAAGAGAATGATGTAAAAGGAGTAGTTCCCGAAAAAACCGGACATCAATTCTCGGTGTAGAACGGTCGGAATCCCCAAAGCCAGAAAGCCGAGTAGGAATATCCCGGATGGAATGAATCTTTTTTTTTCATTCAAGAATTGCCACATAACCCATGTACCCCGCAAAGCGCGTTAATTAAAAGGAGACGAAAATCCGCTTCGCCGCCCTTTTCGCCG
>Ga0315281_10005416_pt1 | contig 18259 bp, 20 predicted proteins | sample YL17G07_0_MG_FD_204540 | JGI IMG/M metagenome (GOLD analysis project Ga0315281, IMG submission 204540) | Sediment microbial communities from Yellowstone Lake, YNP, Wyoming, USA - YL17G07_0 | ecosystem: Environmental > Aquatic > Freshwater > Lake > Sediment | place: USA: Wyoming | collected...
GGAGCCACATTCTCAGATGACGCGTTGTTTGATAGAGCCATGTTCAGAACAGTCGTTTTCCGCGGGACCATATTCCGTGGGAACCTGCACCTAGGTGCTCGTTTTGATGGTCCGGCCCTCTTCGAGAGGGTTCTGTTTCAACGTGATACGATTGAGCCTAGCGATCTCTCCGGTTTGTCGAAACCGAATCCAGTTCAGAAAGTGCCTGTGACTTCATTCAGTGGTGCGACTGTGGAATCCAACGGTGAGGTCCGGTTCATTCAGCCACGGGAGTACAACGCCCGTTTGAAGGTAGAAAGGAATTTCGCTATTGACCGCGTGTCGTTCCTGAATGCGGATCTTAGCCGCTTCAACTTCCAGGACGTTGAGTGGGGTAGGTATCACAACCGGAGGGCGGTCGTTGAGGAGGCCCTGATGGGTAGGCCCCCCTTTCAGGACGTGACGCCCCAGCAGGTTCGCCAAGTCTGTGCTCGTGTCCGGGACAACCTAGAGAGAGCTCTACGGTACCCAGAGGCTGGAGACTTCTTCATAGGGGAGATGGAGATGAAGCGAGTCGCGCTTGCGTATGACCGTCCGGGCGACTCAAGATCTAGGCGAACGCTGAACTGGCTGAGACGAAACGTTTCTACCATCGCACTCTACAAATTGTTCAGCATGTACGGTGAGAGCTGGAGGCGGATCGCAGTATGGATCTTGGCCTCACTCTTCGTCCTGTTCCCTGGGTACCGGACCCTCGCCTCTCTGATTGGCGGATCACTCTGCCCCAACCAGTTCTGGAACGCATACTACATGAACTTCACGCGAAACGTATTCGTCTTCTTCCAACTCAGATCGGAGGATCTCATCGATGTTATTGAAAGAATGTGGTCCGGCCTGCTTCTAGGCCTAACCTTAGTCGCCTTGAGGAGACAACTAGAGCGGCACAGACCAACCTCATAGCAACTAGGTCAATGGATTCGCGACGCGCTGGACCTGAGTTTCAGGCCCCTCTGTGATTCCGGCGGCCATCCCTTTCTCACCTTATTCACCTGACTCCTCCACACGCGCGGGAGAGCTGATGGGGAGAACGATACCGTCTTGGCGTATCATCGTCGATCAGGAAATCGCGGTGATGAGCAGGTTCAAGCAGTTTCTTGGACCGGAGGACCGAGCGGTCTTCGATGATCTCGTCAGTCAATGTAAGCTCTACGCGGCGGAGGCTGGGCTGCTCGCCTCACCCGTCAAGGAAGTGCCACTGCTTGAAGGCCCACCACATTCCATGAACGAGAAAGAGGGATCTGTACCTGCAACATTGCTAGCCCATAGGAGCTTCCGAGAACGTAGTTGAGTTGTGACTGGTTGACCCCAGTTGACGAAATACTGCAAGTCATGTGGTCGCCAACTCAAAGACGTTGACAGATTCTGCACCTAGGTTGCGCTGGGAAGCCCAGCTCTCATCCGAGTGGTCTCTTGTAGGTAGTGTTGTACCACGTTGTCGTGAACTTTGAGGTCTGAAGAACAGTACTGAACTCGGTCGTAGCGACAGCCAAAGTATTCGTCCGATAGTCTACAGTCAAGACCCTCAAATCGACTGTCACGTGTTTCTTGGTCTGGAAAAACAGCCAATACTCGCCAGTGAATGGGACTCTGCAACCCGGTTCACAGCGGGGAGGCTGCCCCTGTTCGTATATGCACGGAGCGGGATATTCCAAATCAGTGCCGTTGAAACTTCACAAGCAGGCACTATACTCGCAGGCAAACGGTACATAATGGCCTTGCACATAAAGTCCGTAACCGGGGGTGTGGTGGCAAAGCTCAACAGTGAAGGGCACGTTCGGCCTCGCCTGCAACTCGACCTTCACGATCTGCCCTTTGGTGAGGTTCATCTGGTAAGGTATCGCGGTACCCCACCAGCGCATCTCGTAAGGTATGTACGGGAAATTCACCTTTGTCTGCATGACAATCGCAGACCCTGTTTCCTCTACCTCAGTTACGTAGCCGAGAGAGATGTGCGTCTCTGTTAGAGTATAGACTACTTCTTCCATACGCGTATGCTCTTGCACAACTTGCATCCACGGCGTACCTAGAACCCCAGCAGCCACTACAAGAAGTGCTGCGACGACTGCGACTCTGACGGGTTTCAATGGCGACAGATAGATTCTCCCATCGTAGCGATTTCAGGTTTTAGGTCAAGATCCGTCCGCGCCCTGTCTCCATAAGAACGCAAGCATCTTATGTCTACTTTGACAATCAGATCTATTCTGTTCAGTGATGCGAATGACTGACTTCAGTCAGTCACCTTCCAAGCGTTTTCATCAGATGCCGCATTGCCCGAGTTGTGGTGCCGAGACACCCCTTCATGCTCAGGTCTGCCCGAGCTGTGGGTCCAGCATGAAAAGCAAAGCTGCTCCTCGAGAGACCTCAGACGTGTGGGATGAGGGATCGTGGCAGAGCGTTCCCCCGAAATTCAAAACGGCCAAGCAACCTCCGCGAGTTCGCAGACACAGATTTCACCTGCGTCCCCAACTCATCGGCACGATTCTCTTAGTAATAGTCGCGTTCTCGGCAGGACTCGCAATTGGACCCTACATCACGCCGTACAGATCAATCCAGAACATAGTGCCGATGACAGTCACCGTTATGACAACTGTCGAAGGTACCCTGACCACCAGCGCGGGGACATCATACCAAACAACCTCTGCTACGGTGTTGCAGACTCTGACAACTACTACTGGACAACGCCCTAAGTGGATTAGCTCCAGCACCAACGTGGTATCCTACCTACAGGCAGCGAACTATCTTGGGCAATCCAAGATAGTGGAGGACAAGATCGTTCGCACCTATGCGTCAAGCAAGGGGACCGTGTTTCTTGACTTCCATGACCCTTACCAAGGATACTTCCAAGTCACGATTTTCGCAAGCGATGTCAAGAACTTCCCATTTTCGCCTGTGTCATTCTACCTCAACAAGGAGGTTCGAGTCACCGGAACAATCGAAATGTACCAAGGGGCACCAGAGATCATAGTGCATTCGCCGTCACAGATTGAAGTCGCAAACATGGGCTTCAACTACCCATGATCTGAAGGAGAAACTCGTTCATGGAGTTTCAAGGAGTTTCTGGACTATGAGCGCAAATATCGGTGAAGGCGCGAGCCCTGGCTGAAGTCAGGCGTCAGATGATGTGGCGGGGTTCCTGAAATGTGTCCTATGCAAGTGAGGACGGCCCGAGATTTCGTAGCATGGTTGACCACGATTTTTCTCTGGTTTGGTGGATTCTTTCTATATACGGGTGCCTTACTACTACCGTCTCGCCCGGTGATACTCGCTATCGCCATCGGAGCGATCATGATAGCTTGCGGTGTGTTGGTGTACTCGGTCGGTGTAAGACTGACAGGCGGGGCGGAAAGACGGTGCGTCAGGTGTGGCAGAACGTTTAGACCGATACGGTCGTATCACAGACTGTGCAATTCATGCTACTGGAAAACCTAGTGTCAGGGCCCCGGAAATAGAAGTCGTGCACGACCGTCAGAGTCAGAAGTGGACAACCCAAATATCGTATCATGCGACAGGACTTTCGTGCCTAATCCTCCTTCGGTACCAAACTAGCGCGATGAAAGATGCGACCATCACCGCCAAGGCCACGACCGTTGGAAACGGAACATTCACCACGCGGTTTGGGGTACTCGTCGTAGGGGTACCGACGGGAACGGTGACTACCGCAGGTTGGTATCCTTGCTTCTGTGCCGTGAAGACGAAATTGGCGTTGTATGTTCCTGACGGTACGGCGATTACGTATTCGCCGACAGGAGGCACGACATTTGCCACTTGTCCTCGGAAAGTGGACCCGTCAACGCTTAGCGAGACGTCGGCGGGTGTCTTCACTCCGAGCAAATCAGTCACATGAAGCCTGATGATGCCATAGTCAGTGGAATTCAGAGCGACACTCTCGACGACGATCGACAGAGCATCGACTTTCGGTAGTTCCGGGGGCAGAGATCCGGATCTCGTGATTGCTGTGTACCAGACTCTAGCCGTTGCGACTGTCGCTGCGTTGATCCTGTTCTCGACAATGTTAGTGAGTTCAGGGCTCCACTCTAGTCCCTCGTCAATGATGGTCCTATTGATGGGTGACAGGAAGGAGTTGCTCTGAATTGCCGTCTCCAGAACAAACGTCGTCACGTTGCTGACGGGTTCAATCACTCCCACATCAGCCGAACTCACTAGCCTGAACTCCGATAGATGAGCAGCTGCTGCGGATTCAAACAACTGGTGCACGCCGACGCCGTCTTTGGTCGAAGGATTGTAGTTGACCGTTGTGTGATAGGGTTGCGTGGCATCGGCCATATAGTGGCAGAGTCTACCTGCATCTAGAAACACACTGTTCCAGTCCTTGGCTCGTATTGCTGATCCCATTTCTGCTGTGAACTCCTCGACTGCCTGGGGGAGTGTGCCTGTCGATGGATCGCTTGGATTCCAGATTTCCAGATCGATGAAGTGTCTCGGCGGTTCGTTTGGGTCACTTTCGCGATAGTACGTGTCGGGGTAGGCCGCAGTTTCTTTGAGCAGCCACTCGTAGTATGTGAAGAACTGTCTCCATGGGTTTGGGAGCAGATCTGTCGCGGCTTTCGCAATTATCGGGTGAGTGTCAATTGACCATGCGACGACAGGTGCGATTCCCATCTGACAGATGCAGACAAGCACAAACGTAAACCTGACCATTGTTCGGATGCAGATGCGCTTCACGATGCATCGACTGCCCAGATAACTGGGGCTGCGTCACTCAAGAACTCTCTCAGCCTTGTCGACCTTGGTGCGATCAGAGCCTTCGACGCGTCATTGCTCCGGTATTGTGAGGTGTGTGCCGCAGAGTTCGCACCGATAGTAGACGACATGCTCGCCCTTGAATTGTACGAGCTTCACAAGTCGCGGATGAGGACAATTCACAGGCCTTGGAATAGGGCTCATAGGCCCGCCTCACGGTCGTCTCGAATTACTTTCTTGACGTGTGGTGTCGGGCGGGGGAGTCACGGTCGTGGATGAAACAGGTCTTGTGGTGACCATTTCGCGTCCGCAGGCGAGGCATTTGCAGAATACCTTGTCGGGGGAATCGTTTGTACTTCCAGATCGGTATGAGCTTCGGATGTTTACAGTACTGTGGGTCAACTGGGCGGAGACGCGCCCGTCCCCTCGGAAGGTGAGCCATAACGACCCCGTTCCTGCTCAATTGAAGGCGTTCCTCATCGCCTCAGCTTTGAGCTCACGTTTTGATGGTGCCCACTTTGGAGGAATCTTCGCAACATCGCGCATTCCAGCCTTCTCCAATTTCAGCAAGTCTTTGGCGGTGATGTAGCCGCGGTCAGACCAGTTCTCCGCTATCGCACGTAGCTTCGGGAGATCATGTTCGGGGAAGCGGAATACGGCTCGAACCTCACGTAATCCGACGCTGATTGTGGTGCCTTCCAGCTCATACTTCTCGCTCAACGACAGGAGGAGTTTGACAAGCATCGCCTTTTCGGTTGGGATCGGGATCTCTTTCGTGATGATCTTCTCTGTGTGGCATCGGTCGCAGTTCCATCGTTCCTCCTTCCTGTAGGCGTCGTCGCTGGATTCGGACTTTCGGTAACTCATCCAAAAGCAGGTGTGGTCTCGGATTTGTTTGCATGTGACGCAGAACTTCTGGCCGTGAATCTCGATGACTTTGCCGCTGCTTGTGATCATGCTGGTGACGGTTCTTGCCGTGAACATTAATGAAAAATGGGGACTGGCGAGGCGGGGGTGAGGGTCTATGGTGAAAGAACCTCGTTCAGGTTGGATGGGTGTATTGTTCGAGTGTTCTGTAGAGCGCAGCGAGTTCTTCTTCCAGGCCGGCTAGTTGCTTCTCGTAGAGGTTCCTGCATTCTTCTCTGGCGATGTCGGCTACGAGGGTTGCTAAATCAGGCTTCGGTCGTTCCTCACCCAATTCAGTCGCCCCGGTCCAGTTCTCGAGAGGACATGACGGCTTCGCAGATCAAGCATCGATAGACCGTTTCGTCGCCCTTGAACTTGGCCATGATTTCGAGTTCCGGATGCCTACAACTGCTAGGTTGAGCTAATGGATTCATGCGACCGCGTGTTCCTGCCGTGGACATTAATGGAAAAAGGGTTGCGCGGTCCCTGTCGGAGGCTAATGAAACAGATCTAAGAAGGGCACCGAGTTGCCTAACCACTAGGACAAATACTGTTTCGCATGCTCAAGTTCAAGAAAGAGTAGGCGCTCGCTCGACGGCAAATGGCAGAAAGGCCAGAAGCCTGCAGACGGATCCTGGCGAATACCAAAGTGACCGGAGTCACGGGTATCTCGTCAGAACTTGTAGCCACGATCTTCCGATTCTGCTTCGCATTCCGGGCAGCGGTCACCGTATTGAGAAGGGACCAGCGGCCTTCTCGCTAGGTCGCCTTAGTGCTTCGCCACACCCTCTGCACCACTGCCAACGCAGGAGTTCCTTCTACACTCGTTTCGAGTTGCTGACCGTCTTCTGAAGGGTGAATGAATGGATGGAACCTAAACTGACAAAGGATTCTCTTGCCTTCAATGGCATCGCTAGGGTCCGTGTACACCGGAAAGGTATGTCACCTAATCCTTTGGAAGCGCTCTTCAATGACAGCATACGCTGGTCGGCTTTCGCCCTCAACAACCATTTGCTGTCCCCCGTGTTTCCCAGTCACACCCGATACGGGGTAGGGTTCTTTTCTCACTTTCTCAAACCGACAAAGGATCCGCGGTGCACTCAACATCGCGTTTTCTTCTCTATGGACCGTCAACGGATCTAATCTTTCCCTCTCTCTTTAGCTCGTCAAGCAGGTTGACCAGAAGTTCGAGGTCAATTCTAAGAGCCCTCATGAGCTCCTCTGTATCGGCTTCATCATGAGTTTCAAAGTACGACTCTATTCGCTTCTTGGCTTCCTCGCGGCTCAACTCTTCGACGAGCACTACCTCCGGTTGACTGACCATTCCCGCCTCAAGAGTTGCCACTCTTCCTTCTATGGTGTCAACACGCTCGCTAAGCGCTTGCAGCCCCATCCTAGCAGGCGCATCAATGAGTTGTTGCGATCCACCGAATGGAATCGGAATCGTGACGGTTATTGCCGAACCACTCCAAGATGTGCTGACGGGGCTAGGGCTTCTCTGGACTTTACGATATTCTTCGCTTTGCATGGGGCTCACCCTTCTCTTAGTGGCGCAGCTTTGTAGCAGAGGTAGCTAGCCATGCAGAAGCAAATGAATGTTTTCATCACGTCAGTTCGTCTCTCTGCAGGCCAGTTGCGAATGGATTCCATGAGTTTTGGATATTTCGCTTCTAGAGTAGCATTGCCAACTATCCCCAAATACGCCGCGCCCGGGTCATCTATCTCAGGGGCCGCCGACCGACCGGAGTAGTTGCGTGAGTGAAAGAGCGCCATGGCTAATCTGTAGATGCACGAGTCGAGGTCTTTCCTTCCCGAACGGACGATATCCGAGGCAATTGCGAGCAATTTGAGGTCTGAATCTGTTTTCTGTAGCAACCCCCCTGCGTCAAGGATGTCTCGGAGAAAATCGAGGGCCGTCTCTCCTCCATACGCCTCAGCCCTATCGCCGACCGTCCCAGTCAAGACGTGGTTGACATAAGTACGAGCTTTAAGGACCCACTGATCTCCTTGTGACATCACGTTTGACTCGCTCAGCATGTTAGTCGATTCAAGCATGTCCGCGGTCCAAGCTTCCATCCTACCTGTGGTCACGTCAATGTAGAAAAGTAGCTTATCGGTTCCGAAGATGTTCATCAGATGCTTTCGAATCGTCGGAGAGACTAGGAGTTTCAGATCAGACGATTGCGCCTTGTTCGTCTCCTCCAAGATCACCCGAAAGAACGGGAACGTTGGTGTCTGTGCCACATCGACAAGCGCTTCATAGAAGCCGGGACGCACGAGTTCGAGCTTGACTTCTTTCGTGGGAATCGTCATTTCTCTCATCCGATAGTCAGTTACTGGATAGATAAGAAGTTACGGGGAGGGCAGAGGCATGTTCTCCAATCCCTTATGAGTACTTCTAGGGGCGGGGCAATTCTAATCAGCCGACAAAGGTCTTAGAGATTGTGAGGCTCCTTGAGAAGAGCAAACAAGACTTTCTCAGGCCTATTGCGATCAAGAAAGGTACTATACCTGATAGCGCTCGTCGCCGCCTTTCCGTCTCTCTGGGCGACAAATCACCTCACACAGGTCGGATCTCCTCAGTACACGAATCCTCCTAGACCGGTGGGACTGAATGCGGGCCTGTATTTCAGGAACGTAACTGCTGACGAGTACGGCATGGTTGCTGAGGTGGACGCCGTCTTTACCGCGAGTACGCAACCCCCAAGTGAAGACATGACACTAATCTACTATGACTCTTCCTCAGTGGAACGCACGACGAATATCACGCTTGGATCTTCGACTAGACTGAATCTACGATTCTACGGAGATCCTGCGAATTTCCCCTTCGATACCTATCGCAGTGATCTTATCTGCAAGTTCCCGAGCAGCTCGGGAGAAGTATGGACAACGATCTCAATATCGCCTAGGCTCACTGTTACGCCTGTAATCGAATCCAAGTGGTGGGTCCTACCGAGCGTCGAAGGAAGCAGCTATTACCTCTTCGTGGCCAGAAATCCGTTCAGTACCTTCCTTAGGTTTGGATGGCTCCAACTGTTCATTTTTCTTCTTCCCCTTTCTCTTCTCATCAGCCACAAGAAGCTAAGCGAAAGAGTCCTTCCAATAATCAGCATCCTAGTTGGTGGTGAGACTTTGGTCATCTCGCTTCAGCAGGAGAGACCTCCAGTTGTGACACAGCAAGACGTGCTTCATTTGTGGTTCGTTGTGGGAGGGCTTCTTCTCGTACTGTATTGCGTCCTTTCCAATAGACTACCGTCAGAGGAGACAAACACCAGAGTGAAGGTGTTCCTTTGCTTCCTGCCGTTTCCATTATTCGGAACTGTGTTCGCTTTTGAACAAGCATTCATTCAAGTACCATATTCTCAGTTCGGTGCTGATGTGTGGATTTCAATTGTGAACATGGGACAGACACTCTGCTTGGTGGTATTGTGTGCAACTATCGCGTTCATTTGGAGGACACCCAGCTACATTAGTACGCTTTACGAGAGACTATCGCCGGTCATCCTTGGTGTTCTGGTAGCGGCAGCTTCTCTGCCTCTCATTTTCATCCTGTATGGCCTAAAGGGCGCGAATCCATTCGAGCCAGTTGCAATCGCAATCTACGTGACGCTGGTCGTGCTGTCGCTGCTGGCGAAAGTGAAACTTCAACTTGGAAGATTCGGTTTGCCAATGATGGCTGCCTGTAACCTGATGTACCCAACCGTGCTCAACTACGAATACCTCCGCGAGAACGTCCCGCCTTCTTACAGCCCGCTGGTTAGTGTGGCCAAGCAGACGGTTGCTCCTGGCATTTACGCATTGTGGGGGCCACATGATCTAATCTCTGCGGTGTTTGCTGTCGTGCTCGTTTTCTTGGTGTTGTTGCCAACCTTGATTCCTTTCGCTTTGATCGAAGAGGTGCAGTACTGGAGAAAACTATGCAGCGCTCCTAGGCGCGTCGGGAGGCGGGGCAGAGTGTGGATCTCTTCGTACAAGCATCACGATTTTCTGCCGAGTCAAGCCCAACGGGAGGACTGTGACTCAAGATAAGCGACTAGATGGCTGCAACCATGAAAGCACCATGAGTTCGGTCACCAAGAAGACGAATGCTCCAGCCGTGAGCTGAAAGAACGAATCCGCGAATGAGACCATCTTAGATCTCCGCCATTTCAACTGACTCGTTAACCGATTGCCAGGTTTGTATGCTACCAATAGTCCGTGCCTGGCGTCTCTGTGATTTGCCCCAAGATCAGCGTAGACTCGTTCACTCGCCTCTCACCCTCTTGAGGTACTCGGCCAGCGCCAATGACGACACGGTGCCTAGGATCTGACTTGGAGATGTGACGCGTAGTGATTCCATGAAACACAAGGAGCTGGTCGGCACCCAAAAATCCCTAGGATTTCCTCTGGAGTATCCAACCCAGGTCGTCATTACAGGGGGATCAGAACCACCTCCCTCGCTAATCCATTTTACGATTCGACCATTGAATCTGCCATTGCCATCGAGAACACTGTACCCCGCTCCATCACTGATGACAATAATCGGATCATTCTGATCTCCATCAGCATGTCCCCCTCGTTCTCGCTCGGCTTCCTTCAGAGCCTCGCTTAAGTTGCTTCTACTATCACGCAAATAGGCGACCGCCTTGTCAAATCTGTACGGATCGATTTTCTTCAACCATCCTTGCGGGCTACAAGGGGCAAGTAGAGTTACTGATACCTCTTCTTTCTTCCATGTGACATTCTCAGCTGTGACATAGACGTACAGGTCTTTGATGCGCCAAGTACTACTCAGCGCACAGAAGAGATTCCAGAAGTCACGAATGACGACGTCTTCGCTCTTGTCGTTCGGGGCTAGAGGAGTTATTGCCTTGCTCGTTTCCTCATAGGTAAGATCGTGAAAAATCTTCCTAAACTCGTGTAGCATATAGTCTGAAGCCAGCTGGACCCGGGCGTTTTCGACAAGGTGAGTCCTTCTGTATTCTGACAGAGGTTGCAAGATTCCGCCTTAGCCCTTTCAGACGCGCTATGTGTATAAGAATTCAGCCTTCCTCGTATCTTCCAACTCATTGTCAGAACGCGTTTCATAACGTAATTCATTCTTGGAGAACATGAGAACGGATATACAAGATAGAGTGGGTTACCATACCTCCCGAGTACTAGCGACGAACTACTCACAGAACTCGAAAAACGCCTGAATGAAACCCTGAAAGTCGCGCATCGCGGCCGAGAGACTCGTGCCGACAACGAGACTGATGGGATGACAAAGCACACATAGAAAACGCTAGACGGTTGCGGAGTGAATTGGCGAACTCAATCCACGCATCACCTTTTGCCGATCACCCTTATATGTCCACTCCGCGTCATTTGATACCGTGCCGGGACCTTGAGACGTCGTACCCTAGGCGCATCTCTCCTCATCCTTGTCACTATCATGGCGACCGTTCCAATTCTTGTATCCGGCCAGAATGTCAGCTTGAGCATCAGGAAATTCGACCTGTTGCCGACCCGGGTATTCCAGAATGAAAGAGTCCGAATTTCCGTGGAGATTGAGAATACAGGAGGAAGCGTGGCAAATGCTGTTCAAGTCGAGGTCTCCTCTGATGGATTCACAGTAACGAATCCTACGAGCGCCCTCGGAGATCTGAGTTCTGGCCAAAGAGCGTCTGTCCAATTCGATGCACAGGTCAGGTCAGATGCTCCCACGGCCAGCCACGTTGCCGCCCGCGTCTCCTCTGCAAACGGCGGGTCCTTCACGCAGACCAAAGACGTGCCTGTCCAGCCTTTCACATTCTCCGTTACTGACCCCGCAAAAACTAGGCTTACCAAGAATGAAGTGGCTGACATCGCCTACAACGTGACGCTGGAAAGTTATGAGGCTGTCGACGGCGTGCAATTCTCTGTGCATGTGGACGAAACTGCCTTTGAGATAGTGAGGGCTGGCGATGTCTATCCCAGTATCCCCTCAGGGGCCTTCAAGGAAGCCTTGGTGATAAGATCGAGGCACGATGCGGGGTCGAACAGTTATCCGGTCGAAATTCAGCTAGTTTTCACGGATCGGGTGGCCAAAGAATCACACAAGTTCGTGTGAACGAAATCCGTGTACATCAGCTGGTGTCCGATCTATGCGCTGACGGCTCACACTGATTTGGCACCGTTGGTAACGGGGCTGATCGCTTTTCGAGATACGATTGTCATGAGAACAAGGATTGGGAGCCGGGTGCTTCCTGCTTTCTACAGGGTCTACGGATTGTTTGCACCAACCGCTACGGATGCCGTAAGGAGCAGCCCCTACGTGGAAGACGTGGCAGAGGTCGCCGTCCGACCGCTCATATGGATGCTGGCTCTTGTGCCTTCAGTCTATTCGTCCTTCAGTTACGCTCCTGAACTGGGTGTCTTCATAGCCGGTATCGTGGCCGGCGGGTTGCTAACAGCATTCTACCTGGGCGCCCCCGGCTTGGCAGCAATCTGTATCTTCGAATGTACTCGCAGACTACGACTGGAGCCGAAGCATTTTCAAGAGAACTAGGTTTCTTCCCAAGTCGCCCGTCATCGTGGTTCCAATTACCTCTACCTCTCTTAGGGGAATGGCCTCTTTTTGTGCTGATTCTCTCATCAGCTATGAATGGTATCGATGCCGAGCCCGGTAAGAAGGGACTTTCCGATTTCTTCTGATTTGTAACCGAATTGTCGGAGGCTGGGTGCGTTTAGGTCTCTCCTGTGCCTCTACTCTTGTCGGTTATGGATGGTATTAATTCCATGTCGGGGTGAAAGGAAACCCGTTCTCTTGGTCCTCGCGGAGCATCCGATGACCGTATTCATGCACAGCTTCAAGAACTACGAGATCCAAGAGATTCACGGGCAGTCCGGAGCGAGCGGTACGCGTTGTCGTCGAACAGATGCCGCATGCATATGTCTGAGGGAAATGAATGCGGAAGAGAAGTCGCTAGGGGCGCCCGGTGCATTTTCCATCTGGAAGAGAAGACGGATGAGGAGGCCCAGCAGTTTGACCGTGCTTTTCTTGGAGAGCTTGAGAGACTCGAGAAGAGCGAAGAATCAGTAGTAGATCTCACCGGATTCGTATTCCCAAGACCGCTAGATATGAGTGACCGCACTTTCTCAAAACCCATGGTATTCCAAGAGGCCACATTCTCAGATGGCGTATGGTTTGATGGAACCACATTCTCAGGTCGCGCAGTGTTTGAGCGGGTGGATCCACTAACCCCTAGAAAGTGTCACACATCTTGACGCGATACCATGCCCAAGGGTGCCTCGACTTGCCACTTTTCGCAGTCATGCGATCAAGTCGCTGACTTGCCGGCAGCGTCCTGACCCTTTCCCAGTTCGGCTTCCTTCTGGAGTCGTTCAATTTCCTTGTCAAGCAGCGCGACTCCAGGCTCTATGTTGTCTCCCGATGCATGACTGCTGTACGCTGTCGTAACCAGGTGGTCTTTGAACTCCTCAAGCATCTTGACCTTCTCGGCTGACGAGCGATCATCCAATGCGATTGCTTTGATAGTGTTCCGTATCGTGTCCGTCACCGCCTCTTTGAGGTCGACGTCGTCCTCCCTTTCCTGGCCCTCAGGCAGAAGATTCATCGCCTCCTGGTTGGAGATGGGTTCGCCTGATTCTGAATCGTCGCTCTCTTCTTCTTTCACGATTCGCTTCTCGTAGCATTTGTCGCATAGGTTAATGTTCTCTGCAGATCTTACCTCCTCGTAGTTCTCGTACTTGCTTGGAAAGTGCCGGTTACGCACTTGGTCGCTGGAGACCCCACAGTCTTTGCATTCAAGCTTCAAGTCTTGCTGAGTCCAAGGCGAGAGCAGGCTCCTGAAGTAGCGTTCATACTCAACTTGAGGGTTGCCAGCATAGATGTCATGCGGCTCGTTCGTGGCGCCGGTCTCATCGCGTCCTAGTAGGTGAGCCTTGATGTTCGCTAGCGTCGTGCCGCGCAGTTCCACAAGATCACGCAAAACCTTGGCCCATTGCAACGCGTTTGAATCTTTCCCCTTCTTCTTACTCATCTTGCGAGCGTTCACGATTTGCTCGTCCAGAGTCTCAAGGTTCTCACGGAGATGATCCAAGTACCCGTTGAGCTTCTTACTCGTCAAAGAAATATCCCCCCTCCCCCTACCTCCGACCTCTCAACACCGTCATAAACCGCCACAAAACTGGCTCACAAAAGCTCACAAAATAATACCCCCTCTCCCCAGGGGGGGTGTACCTTGACGATTCGATTTATTGGAGGTAGTACGACGTTTCCGCTAAGCATGGGTCTCCCCTGCCGGTTGAGTGGGTGTCTCCTCTTGCCAGTACTGGCTGATCCCCCGGAGTATCAGCATCTCAACGAGTTGGCATCGTGGCCTTCGCGGGAGTTTACGCTTCATGTCTTTGTCGGCTTCCCGTTCCACGACTTTGGTGATCTCCGCTCGAGTCGCCTGGCTTAGGCTGGTGTCCTCTCGGACCTTGGCCAAGTCAAGCAGACCCCCCCACCATTTCTGTGAATGTAAATGGTCATACACTCCGGAGGAACGGAGAGAGAGTAGAGAGAGAATAGGTCTGATAGAGGTGAGGGGGGTCATGATGATGGTTTCTCCGTTACATTCGCGGTGGAGGGGAGGGGGGTGTCCGGTTCTAGCTCCGTTTCGAGACTTAAGCGAACATCATCCTCAATCTGTGGCACCACGTGCAGGATCATGTCTAGGCCTCTGGCTCTTCCTCGCCCATGCTTCTCCTTCTCGATGAGGCCTACCGTCTCTAGCCTGTTCACGTAATCGTAGAATGTGGTAAGGCTGGTTGCTGCTCCATGTTCAGGCGCTATCGTTACAAACCATCGATATGCCGCTACGCCTGTGGGGTTGCTGACCAGGATGTGTGCGAGTATCTTGCGTTCTATAGGAGGCAGTCTGCGAATGATTTCTTGGCCTTGTCTCTCTTTCAGTTGGCGAGCTGCTTCTCGAACATCAGTCTCCTCAATCTTGGAGCGACCATAGATTTCGGCTAGTTGGGCTGCTTTTCGCATGAGGGCCAGGGCACCTCGGGCTCGTCCGCCTTGATTGTAAGCTAAGGCGGCCACTAGAGCGCAGATCCCGTGATCGTAACCAGTAGGTCTCAATCCGCTCCGGCATCGGTCCTCCACGATCTCCGTCAGTTGGTCCGAATAGTAATCGGGGAACTCGATGCGGATCCACCTGAAGGTATCCCGGACTCGAGCGTCCATGCTGTTGGCGAAGTCCGTTTCGAAGGCCGCGCGGTTCGTCAGTAGAATCACTGTTACGTTGCTGACAAGTCGGCTGAGCATGTAGAATAGCTCGAATGATTCAGAGTCTTTCCTCTCTGTGAATTTGTCCACTTCATCCAGTGCAAGGATGACGAATTTGTGCTGCGAGATTGCTTGTTCGAATCGTCTTTCATAGTAGTCGCCTGGGAATCCTGTCTCAGGAGTGGCGACTCCCAACTGTTGTAGAGTGGCCCTGATTATTCGTAGGCGTGTATTCTCCTTTGAGCAGTTCAGATAGATGAAGACGCAGCCGGCCGGCAGGGTCCTGCAGGTTGCTTTCACAACAAGAGTTTTGCCGCTACCGAATGCTCCCGTGGTCAGAATGTTGTCGGGTCTCGATCCTGTCTCTGCATCTGCCAGAATCTCCTTGACCTTCCTAATTTGGTCGTCTCGATGGAGAATCCGTTCTGGCAAGTAGTCTTCATGGAACACATGCTTGTCTGAGAAGATCGACGAGTGGCTACTCTCCCGCTGGGTCTCGGTCGCCACTTTCATCTTCTCCGTTGAGCCCACAGACTCTTGGAATCCGTCTGCATTTCTTCCCTCATTTTTCTGAAGCAGTCTCGGCAGTAGACTGGCGATCGCGGATCCGGTTCAAATGAAACGCTATCCTCTCGCCCACATTTTGTGCAGACCATCGCGTACCGAGGCCTCGCACTCAAGCACTGGATCCCTGCTCACTCGCATGACGTCGAACCAAGACTCTGTTCGGGTCAAGCCTGTCGCGAGCGATCTCAATTCCGTCACCTGGCTTGAGGCCAAGGGCTTTCACTATGGCTGCGCCAACGTCTTTGATTGTGAACGAGGATCCTTCAGGCAGCCTTGCTCTTCCTCCGTTTCATCAGAAGGCGTTCCAGCAGAATGGTCACGTAGGTGGACCTTGAGACGCGGCCCCGCTTCTGATCTATGACATCGAGGATGGGTCGTGGAAGGTTGAGGCCGACAGGGACCTTCTCTTCTTGAATCATTTTGCAGCCACCTAGGGATGCTGCAGAAGTTATTTATAGGGAGCTATGTCCCTCCATGGCCTTAGTCTGCTCCATAGGGAACCAGCGATGAGCAAATCTCTTCGATCCTTCCGAATGGCATTCTCAATCTTAGAGCATTTAGTTATCCACCCCACAGACACTGCCTACGGCATCGAAAAGCAGGTCAAGATTGACAGGCCAACGATTCGTGCAGCACTGAAGATCCTAGTCAGTGCGAATCTCATTTCCGTCGCAAGCAAGAGGAAATTGCCTACGGGTCTTGAAAGGAGGGAGTACAAGGTGACGCCTCAAGGGATCGTGGCGCTGCTTCAGGCCGACCCGGATCACATCCGACTGACCAAGGAGTATGTCCGAGATCTTGCAGCGAAGCAGACAGCTTTTCTTCCTTTCATCTTCGGTAAGTGGAACTATTTTCGCGAAAGAGGAGTTGAGGACATAGCGTTTGAGGCCCTCTTGCTCTCTGTGAAAGGCAGTCAGAGCGAAGTTGAACGCTTATCCATCGCGACGACTGGCAAGAAACCGGAACACTCTCGCTTGACTGAGGAGTGCGTTCACAGACATGACATCTACGAGTTCATGCTATGCCGCGCCTGGAACTACGCTGGATTTTCAGAGGCGGCTTGGAGACGTTGGTTGATGACGATTAGAGGTGACCCGAAACTTCTGAGAATGGCCGAACAAGAGTTCAGGAGACTTCGCGTGGAAGCGGTGGAAGACGCATGGTCCGTGGACGCATTGTTGGAGTCTCTCCATGCACCTGAAGACGAGATCACTGAGGAGCCTCTCGACTGGCCAGGCGGAGAGTTTTTCTCATTCAGGGCCGGGGGAGGAGACGAGAGCAATGTCGCCGAGAAACAACTCGACAAGCGAGCAAAATACCTGAGGGCAAAGGCGCTTGACGAAGGGAGAGATCCTCCCTCAAGGCAGGAGTTGATCGTCCAATTACTTTCAGAGGTAGCTCAGGAAACGAAGCGATTAGACAAGAAGCGCAAGCGCAGGCATTGAAGATGACCTACTGATCGGGTGCGAGTTTGGTTTTGAGGATGGTTTCGAATTGGCCTCTCAGTTGCTTGACTTCTTCGCGTAGGCTCTCCATTTCCTTGGTCTTTTCTTGTTCCGCCGCAGATGCGCTGATGATGTTCAGGTGCTTCTCTGCGATTCGGTACTGCGCGGTCATGTACTCTTGCTCGAGGTAGAATTTGTCGTACTTGAGCGGATCTAGCTTCGAGGTGTGTCCCATCATGAACTCTGCGACGTCGAGGTCGAAGTTCTCTGCTTTCGCTTTCACGTGGAGGAGCGTGCGGGCTGCGTCTCTCATTTCGTGGCTGTTGTATCCGTAGCGAGCGCTGACGTCGCGTTTCTCTTTGGGCACTAGGGCGACGCGTCGGCTCAGCGCCATGAAGCATTCAGCGAATCCTGTTCGACTTAGTGGCAGACCGTACTGGTCATACCAGAGCGGTTCCCCCTTCCTAGGCCACCCTCCTTTCCTTTCCTTCTCGAAGTATTCTGCGAGCGCGTCGACAGCGTCTTTGCCGATGAATGTGAAGTAGGGCCGCTCATTCTCCTGGCGTTTCCGTCCAGGCATATCCAACCGCACAGGATCATTGCTGGCCTTCATCTGAGAGACAACCTCGTCCGCGAGCACCGTGCCGGTATACTCGAGAGTCTTGTTGTCCAGGAGCCCCATCCACTTCACAAGAATCGCGGAACGGTCTCGCAACTTCGCAGCGCTCACGATCCGACGCACGTCTCCCTCAGTCAACCGGCCACGCGTCGGAGGCTTCTCACCACGGACCCGGAAATTGGGATCACTAGGGAGTTCACTGCGGTTATGCGCGAAGAAGCTGCGAATTGCAGTGTAGGTGAGCTGCCGCGACTTGTACGCTTTAGCCGGCAGCGTGTTCACGTATGTCTCGAGGAGATTCAGGATAGCATATCGTTCGTCTTTCGTCTGCACCTTGTCCTGCCAGGCTATCAGACTGCCGGCAGTGGAATCCATCCATCCTTCCTGCCGGCCTAGCCAAGCGAGGAAGCGACGCATCTGTCCGAGGTAGATGAGGCGGGAGTCAGGCAAACGCGCAAGCCAAAACTGGACCGCAGCATCGTCAACAACGGGATCCACACGCCTAGGCAGCGCAACCGCCATCAGGCTCCTACGCCGTGGATCCGCCACACCAAACACCCGAGATAATCCTTAGCTTTCTCGGCCCCACTATCTAAGCCGATTTACTGACATAGTTATGTCTTTCTAGCCGCTTCGTCCACAGAGTCATGACGTTGGCGACAGTTCGCAACTGGACAAGACAAACCAGAATGTCCGCGTGGCCAACACATTCTCCCATGCATACAATCAAGTCAAGCCTTA
>Ga0315281_10005418_pt1 | contig 18257 bp, 15 predicted proteins | sample YL17G07_0_MG_FD_204540 | JGI IMG/M metagenome (GOLD analysis project Ga0315281, IMG submission 204540) | Sediment microbial communities from Yellowstone Lake, YNP, Wyoming, USA - YL17G07_0 | ecosystem: Environmental > Aquatic > Freshwater > Lake > Sediment | place: USA: Wyoming | collected...
TAGAATCCAGTAGCGTGTGGCGTGCGACAGCCGCGCACCGCCGCGCACGCCGAGCCGCGCGCGCAGCCAGTGCGCCGCGTCGGTCACCACGTTGACCGGGCATACCCAAGCGCAGTAGGCGCGCCCGCCGGCCAGGAAATACGCAATCAAAATGATCGCCGCGCCGATCAGTACGTTGCGTTCGGGGCGGTGTCCGGCGGCGAGCGATTGCAGCAGCACGTACGGGTCGGCGAGCGGCAGCACGCCGAGCGTGAAGCTGTAGTTGAGGTTGCCCTTGACGATCCAGTAACCGAGCCACGGGCCGGCGAGGAACAGCGCGAGCACCGCGAATTGCGACGCGCGGCGCGCGAGCAGCCACTGATGCGCGCGCAACCAGCCCTTGACGCGGATCGCCTCGGCGCCGACGTCCTGTTTCATTTCTCGCCTTTCGCCAGGTGGCGCGGCAGCACCCGGATCGCCGCGGTCTCCAGCACGCATGCGTGTTCGCATTTGCCGCAGCCCGTGCACTGGTCGGAGTGCACGGTCGGAATGAACATGGCGTGCTTGCCGCGCGGGTTGTGCTGCTGCTCGAGCGTGATCGCCTTGTCGATGAGCGGGCACACGCGGTAACACACATCGCAGCGCAGGCCGAGGAAGTTGAGACAGGTCTCGTGATCGACCAGCACTGCCAGCCCCATCCTCGATTTGTTGATATCGGTGAGCTTGTGATCGAGCGCCCCGGTCGGGCAAGCCTTGACGCAAGGAATGTCTTCGCACATTTCGCACGGTCCGGTGCGCGCGGTGAAATACGGCGTACCGGTGGTGATGTCCTGCCCGGCCGTGGCAAGGTCGAGGATGTGGTATGGACAGTCGCGCACGCACATCCCACAGCGGACGCACGCGCCGAGGAATTCGGCTTCCGCGCGCGCGCCCGGCGGGCGAATTGCGGTCGGTGGCAATACGCGCGCGTGTGTGGCGTGAAACCCGAGGCCGGCGCCGACGATGCCGACGCCGCACGCGAGCTTCGCCGCGTCGAACAAGAACTGCCGGCGCGCCGCGGTTTTGAATTTGCCGTCGCCTTCCATTGGTTTCGTTACCGGCCCAAGAATGGGCGCGCCGTTACCGCCTCACTCGTCACTCTTCACGCTTTCACGATCTTGACCGCGCATTTCTTGAAGTCGGTCTGTTTCGAGATCGGGCAGGTGGCGTCCAGCGTGACCTTGTTGATGAGCCGTGATTCGTCGAACCACGGCACGAACACCAGGCCGACCGGCGGCTTGTTGCGGCCGCGGGTCTCGACCCGCGTCTGGATCTCGCCGCGCCGCGACACCACCTTCACCACATCGCCCCGCTTCAGGTCGCGCGCCTCGGCGTCCTTCGGATTCATGAACACCCAGGCATCCGGCACCGCCCTGTACAGCTCGGGTACGCGCCGCGTCATCGAACCGGAGTGCCAGTGCTCCAGCACGCGGCCGGTGGCGAGCCACAGGTCGTAGTCCTTGTCCGGCGATTCGGCTGGCGGCTGATAGGGCAGGGCAAAGATGACTGCCTTGCCGTCCGGCTTGCCGTAGAAGCGCACGCCCTCGCCTTTCTTTACGTATGGGTCGTAGCCCTCGCGGAAACGCCACAGCGTTTCCTTACCGTCGACCACCGGCCAGCGCAGGCCGCGCGCCTGGTGATACAAGTCGAATGGCGCAAGATCGTGCGCCTTGCCGCGGCCGAACTTCGCGTACTCCTCGAACAGGCCTTTCTGCAGGTAAAAGCCGAAGTGCTTAGCCTCGTCGTTCTCGAACCCTTTCTGCAGGTCCTTGAGCGGGTATCTATTAACTTCGCCGTTGGCAAACAGCACGTCGAACAGCGTCTTGCCGCGGACCTCGGGCATCTTGGCGACCAACTCTTCGCCCCACGCTTCCTCGACCTTGAAGCGCTTGGAGAATTCGACGATCTGCCACAGGTCGGACTTCGCCTCGCCCGGCGCCTTGACCTGCTGGCGCCAGAACTGGCCGCGCCGCTCGGCATTGCCGTAGGCGCCCTCCTTTTCCGTCCACATCGCGGCGGGCAGAATCAAGTCGGCCGCGAGCGCGGACACCGTCGGGTAGGCGTCGGAAACCACGATGAAGTTGTCGGGATTGCGGAAGCCCGGATAACGCTCCTGGTTCATGTTCGGACCCGCCTGCATATTGTTGGTGCACAAGGTCCAGTAGAAGTTGAGTCTGCCGTCCTTCAACGCACGGTCCTGCGCCACGGCATGCAAGCCGATCTGGCCGGGGATGGTGCCTGCGGGCAGCTTCCAGATCTGCTCGGCGACCTCGCGATGCTTCGGGTTCATCACCACCATGTCGGCGGGCAGCCGGTGCGCGAACGTGCCCACTTCGCGCGCGGTGCCGCACGCCGACGGCTGGCCGGTCAACGAGAAAGGCCCATTGCCCGGTTCGGAAATCTTGCCTGTCAGCAGGTGGCAGTTGTAGATCATGTTGTTGACCCACGTGCCGCGCGTGTGTTGGTTGAAGCCCATCGTCCAGTACGACACAACCTTGGTCTTGGGGTCTGCATAAAGTTTGGCGAGCGCTTCGAGCTTGTCCTTCGGCACGCCCGATAGCTCGGAGACCTTGTCGGCGGTGTACTCGGCGACGAACGCTTTGAACTCGTCGAACGTGATCGGGCTCGCCGCGTTCGGGTCGCCTTTGGGTTTGCCGTCGGCCCCCGGGTAGCCGTTGTTGTTGGCCACCTGCTCCAGCGGGTGGTTCGGACGCAGGCCGTAACCGATGTCAGTCACGCCCTTCATGAAGTTGATGTTCTTCTTGACGAACTCCTCGTTCACGCTGCCCGACTGGATGATGTAGTTGCAGATGTAATTCATGATCGCCAGATCGGTCTGCGGCTTGAAGATGATCTCGAGGTCGGCAAGTTCGGTGCTGCGGTGGCTGAATGTGGAGAGCACCGCGACCTTGACGTGCTTGGCGGTCAACCGCCGGTCGATGAGCCGCGACCACAGGATCGGGTGCATCTCGGACATGTTCGAGCCCCACAGCACGAACGCATCGGCGTGCTCGAGGTCGTCGTAGCAACCCATCGGTTCGTCGATGCCGAACGTGCGCATGAACCCGGCCACGGCGCTCGCCATGCAATGCCGAGCGTTGGGGTCGATATTGTTGGAGCGCAGGCCCGCCTTCATGAACTTGGCGGCGGCAATGCCTTCCCAGATCGTCCACTGGCCGGAGGCGAACATGCCGACGGAGGTCGGGCCTTTCGCCTTCAGCGCGGCTTTGCACTTTTCTTCCATGATGTCGAAGGCCTGCTTCCAGCTGACCGGCGCGAACTCGCCATTCTTGTCGAACTTGCCGTCCTTCATGCGCAGCAACGGGCGCGTGAGCCGGTCCTTGCCATATTGGATCTTGGCGAGAAAATAACCCTTGATGCAATTCAACCCCTTGTTGACCGGTGCGTCCGGGTCACCCTGGGTCGCTACCACGCGGCCGTCCTTCACGCCGATCAGCACGCCGCAGCCGACGCCGCAGTAACGGCACACGCCCTTGTCCCAGCGGATGCTCTTGTCCTCGGCCACAGCGGCGGCGGCGCCGGCCGGCAGGCTGATACCCGCAGCAGCAGCGGCCGCAGCGACCGCGTTCACTTTGATGAATTCGCGTCTGTTGAGCTTCATTTGTCCGCCTCCTGTGCAAGACCATCATCGCAATACTGGTAGACGAGCGATGCAGAGATCACTCCGTCCAGTTGGTGCAGCTTGAGAAAAACATCCGCTGGCGCGTAGCCCTCGCCGTCCTCGATCGTGAGGACGAGGCGGCCGTCGCTGCCGTCGGCGTGGATTTCGACGCCCGGCATCGTTGCCAGGTCGTTGCGCACGCCGCCGAGCTTCTCCGGCCGCGCGCGCAGAATCACGCTTGAAATGTTCATAGTTTCGCTCCTTTACGCTGCAACTTCCGCTTCAGTGTGCCTCATTGCAATTGCCCCGACCGGGCACGCGCCATGACAGGCGCCGCAGCCTGTGCAGGCTTTGCTATCGAGATTTGGCACGGCCACGCCGCCCGCGCGCAAGTTGAACCGGATCGCGCGTGTCTCGCAAACATCGCCGCAGGAGCGGCACACCACCTGCTTCAGCGCAAGGCACGCCGCGCCGATTTCCGCTTTGATAGGCCACGCGGCGCCGTCCCGTCTCAACGCTCCACGGCCGGACAAATCGCCGCAAAGAAACTGTCTGCGTGAAACCCGCATCGAAATACTTCACCCGTTTCAGCGTTGCTTAAGGTTGTATTTATAGTCGCGCGGTTGCGCAAACGACTTGATTTGGATCAATGAAATACGCGCCAAACGGGCGTGGTCTTGCGGTTGATCAAGACGCGAACGGAAAATTAGGGTTTACTTATATCGCATCGGTCGCGCCATGCGGCGCCGGCGCGGAACAAAGGACGATCGGCCGGGAGCCGGACTCATTTATGCCTAACCAGATAATCGAATTTACCACCGACAAGCGCTTCGTGCGCCGCGCGCTCGAGTTGAAAACCGTAGCAGCCATGCTGCGTCTGTACTGCCGCGCGCACGGACACCAGCCGTGCGTGCCGCTGTGCGCAAGCTGCAAGGATTTGCTTGAGTATGCGAGCCGCAGGCTGGAGCGCTGCGTCTTCGGCGACGCCAAGCCGACCTGCGCCAATTGCCTGGTCCACTGTTACAGCGCCGACATGCGCGAGCAGATGCGGATCGTTATGCGCTGGGCGGGACCACGCATGCTGCTCCGCCACCCCATACTGGGCATCCTGCACCTCATTGACGGACGGCGCCCTTCGCCACGCCTCCCGGAAAAGCCGCAAAAGCGCCCAAGCTAGAAAGGGGTCAAGGTCACTTAAGATAGCGCTCGCGCATCACGCGCGAGTTGAGCAGCAGGCCCGCCAGCAAGCTGAACAGCGCTACTGCGCCGAGTATCGCTGCAGCGAGCGCCCAGTTCTGCCCGAGGGACTGGCGCGTCTGGACCAGCTGCCATGCCGTGTACAGCCAAGTGGCGGCTGCGCCATAGGCGAGGGTTTGCAGCAGCACGAGACTGAGCCTGCGGCGGTAGAAGAAGACGAAAGGCGCGGCAATACAAAGCAGCACCAACAGCATATTGCCCGCGCGCAGAAAATGCGCGCCCAGGAGCAGCGCGGCCAACCCGTACAAGACGATGCAAAAATACATGCTTCAAGCGCGTGAAGCGAATGGCTCCGGCGTCCGCGAGAATATTGCCTGAGCGCGATATTGCACTATCGGCCGAAAGAGCGCGCTAAAACGATCGGTCTGCATAATTTGCCTCCAGATTGAGTCGGTCGGTCAATCGCCGGCATGACAAGGTGCGGGCACGTATGGCTTTTAACAAAAAAACAGGGGCCGAGCATTTGATCCAAATCAGAGAAGGCCACGAAATGGTTGAACGGCGACATTGACGCCGGATGCCGCGCCGGCCACTGCGTGACGGCGGGACAGTGAAAGTTTTCTACCCGACTTATCCGCCGGACCAGAATGCGGATGAAGTGGGGTGATGGTTAAATGCTAATCGGAATAGTTTGACCTGAAATGCCGCTGCCGTGCCTTTCGCGTTGCGCCCGTGCAGGACTTATTTCACAACTTTCATCTTGCAAGATTGTCTATTTTAAAGGCGTTGCGGGTTATGTTTTTGCTAAATTTGGCAATTTTTCCCGGTGAACAGCCTTTCCCGCGCCTGACTTGACCCGCCCTGCGTGACGCCGCGTAGCGGCAGAGGCTGCAATGCGCCCGGCAACTGGATTGATTGCCGAACTCAGGACGCCGCTTTACGCACAGCATCAGCGATCGCCGTGGCACAGCGCGCAACCACGCTGCGCGCCTTGCCTTCGACCATCACGCGCATGACCGGCTCGGTCCCGGAAGCGCGCAGCAGCACGCGTCCATTGCCCGCGAGCGCGGTGTTGGCACTGGCTACCGCACGCTTGACATTACGATCCGCGCTGACATCCGAACCCCGCCGGGTCGGTACGTTAATCAGTATTTGCGGGTAAAGCTTCACTGCCGCGGCGGCCTTGGTCAGCGTGGTCTTGCTGTCACGCAGCGCGCCCAGCACCTGCAGCGCCGACACGATGCCATCGCCGGTGGTGTGCTGATCGAGGCAAATGATGTGCCCCGAATTCTCGCCGCCGAGCTTCCAGCCTTTGGCCTGCAGCATTTCGAGCACGTAGCGGTCGCCGACCGGCGCCCGCGCAAACGGAATTTTCAGCCGTGCCAGTGCGTGCTCCATGCCCAGATTCGTCATCAGCGTGCCAACGACGCCTCCTTTGAGCTGGCCGCGTTTTTTGCGATGACTCGCGATCACGTAGAGCAACTGGTCGCCGTCGTAGATCGCGCCGCGGCTGTCGACCATCACCAGCCGGTCGCCATCGCCGTCAAGCGCAATGCCGAGATCGGCGCGGTGTTTCTTGACAGCCTCCTGCAGCGCATGAGGGTGCGTCGCCCCGCAGCCGGCGTTGATGTTGTATCCGTCCGGTTTGTTGCCGATCTCCACCACGTCGGCGCCCAGTTCGTGAAACACGTGCGAGGCGATGTGGTAAGTCGCGCCGTGCGCGCTGTCGACGACCAGGTTCATGCCGCGCAGATCGAGTTGAGCGGGAAAAGTACTCTTGCAGAATTCAATGTAGCGGCCGACCGCGTCATCGATGCGGCGCGCCTTGCCGAGCTGCGCCGAAGTCCTGCACTGAAGCGGCCGCCCCAGCGCGGCTTCTATCGCAGTCTCGACCTTGTCCGGCAGCTTGGCGCCGTTGCCGGAAAAAAACTTGATACCGTTGTCGTCGAAAGGATTGTGCGAAGCGCTGATTACGACGCCTGCTGCCAACCTGAGCGCGCGCGTCAGGTAGGCAACGGCCGGTGTCGGCATCGGGCCCACCAGCAGCACGTCGACGCCGGCCGCCGAAAAGCCCGCTTCGAGCGCCGACTCGAGCATGTAGCCCGATATGCGCGTGTCTTTGCCGATCAATACCGCCGGACGTTCGCCGCCCCTGCTCGAACGGGCCAACACCTTGCCGGCCGCGTAGCCGAGCCGCAGCACGAAGTCCGGCGTGATTGGGGAATCCCCGACCTTGCCGCGCACGCCGTCAGTGCCGAAATATTTTCTGGTCATCTTCATCTCTTGTTGAACCGCAGAGGCGCAGAGGCACCGAGTATAAACCTTGCCTTCTCTGCGTCTCAGCGTCTCCGCGGTTAATCTTGCTGTCGCACGGCCTGCCATACCGCAAGCGCATCGCGGGTTGCCGCCACGTCATGCACGCGCAAAATCCGCGCGCCTTTTTGCGCGGCGATCAGCGCTGCTGCCACGCTAGCATATACCCGCTCGCCGACTTCCCGCCCGGTAATGCCGCCGAGCATCGTCTTGCGCGAAACGCCGGCCAGCACGACTGCGCCGGTCTCACCAAAGCGGCCCAGCTGCCGCAACATCTCGAGATTATGCGCCAGCGTCTTGCCGAAACCAAAACCGGGATCGACCACGATGCGCTCGGCGGCAATGCCGGCGGCCCTTGCCGCCTGCACGCGCTCCTGGAGAAACGCCAGCACGTCGGCAACGACGTCGTCATAACGCGGATCGAGCTGCATGTCGGCGGGCGCGCCCTTTTTGTGCATCAGGCATACCGCAGCGCTACTCGCCGCCACCGCCTCGACGGCTCCGGGCGCCAGCAGCGCATTGATATCGTTGATCATCGCCGCGCCAGCCGCGAGCGCCTCGCGCATCAGCTCCGGCTTCTGCGTATCGACCGATATCGGCACTGCGCCGCCGGCGAACTGCTCGAGCACCGGCAGCACGCGGCGGCGTTCCTCGTCGAGCGTTATGCCGCCGGCACCGGGACGCGTCGACTCGCCGCCAATGTCGATGATATCGGCGCCCGCGTCGATCAACTCCCTCACCCGCGTGACGGCGGCCTGCGTCGACGCGAACTTGCCGCCGTCGGAAAAAGAATCGGGAGTCGTATTGACGACCCCCATGATCAGGGGGCGTGAGAGGGAAAGCCGGAACTTACCGCACTGCAAGAACATGTGAAGAGTGAAGAGTAAATGGTGAAGAGTTAAGGGTAAGAATCTACTGGCTCACTCTTCACTCCTCACCCTTCACCCTTCACTGCGCGCCGTTTGGCGCGCTCAGGTCCCCTGCACCGGCGCGGCAGTCGCCGCGGGACTCGGAGGGGCGTCCTTGGGCGGTACGCTGGTCGGCGGCGTAACAGGCTTCGGCGGACGGGGCTCGCGGCCCTCCATAATGTCCTTCAACTGCTCGGCATCCAGCGTTTCCCACTCGAGCAGCGTTTTGGCTATTTTTTCGACCTTGTCGCGGTTGTCCTCGACTATCTTGCGCGCAACCTTGTACTGCTCGTCGATGATGCGGCGGATCTCGGCGTCGACTGTCTTCATGGTCGATTCCGACATGTTCTTGTGGGTCGTGACGGAACGGCCGAGGAACACTTCACCCTCGTTCTCGCCGTATACCATCGGCCCGAGCACGTCCGACATGCCCCATTCGGTGACCATGCGGCGCGCGAGTGTGGTGGCGTTCTGGAAGTCGCTGCTGGCGCCGGTGGTCATCTGACCGAGAAACACCTCTTCCGCGATGCGGCCGCCCAACGATACCGAGATGTCCTGCAGCAGGCGCTCGCGGTCCTTGCCGTAGCGGTCCTGCTCGGGCAGCATCCACGTCACGCCCAGCGCCCGCCCGCGCGGAATGATGGTCACTTTGTGGACCGGGTCAGCCTTGGGCAGCGTATACGCAACGACCGAATGCCCCGCCTCATGATATGCCGTCGTGATGCGCTCGTCCTCCGGCATCACCATCGAACGGCGTTCGGCGCCCATGTAAATCTTGTCCTTGGCCATTTCGAAATCGAACATGTCGACCAGACGCTTGCTCTTGCGCGCCGCATACAACGCGGCCTCGTTGACGAGGTTGGCGAGATCGGCGCCCGACATGCCGGGCGTGCCGCGGGCCAGGATGTCGGCCTTGACGTCGGGCGCCATCGGCACCTTGCGCATATGCACCAGCAGAATCTGCTCGCGGCCCCGAATATCGGGCAGCGGCACCACGACCTGACGGTCGAAGCGGCCCGGCCGCATGAGCGCCGGATCGAGAACGTCGGGACGGTTGGTCGCCGCGATCACGATCACGCCGGCGCTGCCCTCGAAGCCGTCCATCTCGACCAGCAGCGCATTCAATGTTTGCTCGCGCTCGTCGTTGCCGCCGCCCAGACCGGCGCCGCGCTGGCGGCCGACGGCGTCGATTTCATCGATGAACACGATGCACGGCGCATGCTTCTTGGCCTGCTCGAACATGTCGCGCACGCGGGCCGCGCCCACGCCGACGAACATCTCGACGAAATCCGAGCCGGAAATACTGAAGAACGGGACCTTGGCTTCGCCCGCGATTGCTCGCGCCAGCAACGTTTTGCCGGTGCCGGGATTGCCGACCATCAGCACGCCGCGCGGTATGCGACCGCCCAGTTTCTGGAACTTGCCGGGATCGCGCAGAAACTCGACCAGCTCGGAAACCTCCTCTTTCGCCTCCTCGCACCCAGCGACATCGGCGAAAGTGACACTGTTGTTGGTTTCATCCATCATGCGCGCGCGGCTCTTGCCGAACGAAAACGCGCCGCCGCGCCCGCCACCCTGCATCTGGCGCATGAAAAATATCCAGATGCCGATCAGCAGCAGCATCGGGAACCACGAGATGAAGATGTTCATCAGGAACGATTGCTCTTCCTCGGGCTTCGCATCCACCTTGACGCCGTACTTGAGCAGATCGCTCACCATCCACAGGTCGCCGAGCGTGCCCGGGCTATAGGTCACGTACTTGCGCTCTTCAATCGACTGCCAGCGCACAGTGCGCCCTTCGACGACAGCCGACTTGACGCGCCCCTGCTTCACTTCCTCCATGAACTGCGAATAGGGAATGATGCTTTGCGCGGCCTGACGGTTGCTGAACTGGTTGAATACCGTCATCAGCACCATCGCGATAACCAGCCAGATTGCTACATTTTTAATCAGATTGTTCAACTTCGCTCCTCGCACCTTTCGGTCCAACTAAATAGCGTATCTTGCTCAATTGTAAACTCTTTTCAACTCCGGCGTTAGTCCGTAACGCAATCACTCGGGGATCCGGATTAGCCGCCCGGGATATAGCCCCTGCCCAACAGATAGAGCTCGTTGCTGCGACCGCGCGACGCCTCCGGCTTGCGCGTGACTACTTTGCTGAACCGGGCGCGCATAGCCGGCAGAAATTCTTCAAATCCAGCGCCCTGGAACACTTTGACCAGGAAGTTGCCGCCCGGTTTCAAATGCTTTGCGGCAAATTCAAGCGCCAGTTCAGCAAGGTGCATCGCGCGCGCCTGGTCGCTCATGTTAATGCCGCTTATATTGGGGGACATATCGCTCAATACAAGGTCGATTTTACGGCCCGCCAGTTGCTGCCGTAATGCGTCAACCACGGCGTCCTCGCGGAAATCGCCCTGCATGAACTTCACACCCGGCAATGGCTCCATTTCAAGCACGTCGAGCGCGATCACCAGACCCCGTGGACCAACTTGCGCCTGCGCCACTTTCGACCAGCCGCCTGGCGCTGCTCCGAGATCAACTACCACCAAGCCCGGTTTGAGTAGCTTGTCGCGAGCGGCTATCTCCAGCAGCTTGTAGGCGCCGCGCGAACGCTGGCCTTCGCTGCGCGCGCGCTGCACGTACACGTCGTTGACGTGCTCGCGCATCCACTGCTTGCTGGTTTTGCTGCGTTTCATCGGTTAGGATGCCACCATGATTCTCGAACTCACCTCGGCACAGCGCCGCGAGTTGCGCGCCCGCGCCCACCACCTGCATCCGATCGTCATCATCGGCGATGCAGGACTCACCACCCCCGTGCTCAATGAAATCAACCGGAACCTGTCCAGTCATGAACTGATCAAAATCCGCGCGTTTGCCGACGAACACGCAACGCGCGACCGCCTGCTGAACGAAATCTGCACATCATTGCACGCCGCGCCGGTCCAGCACATCGGAAAAGTTCTGGTCGTTTACCGACCGCTGCCGGACGAAGCAAAAGAAGCAAAGACTGCCGTCAAAAAACCCGTGCGCCGGCGCGCGCCACCACGCCGCACCAAGCGCAGCTTTCAACGCTGACACTTAATAAAGGAGAGGCGCCAGGCGAGAGACTTTCCTCTCTCGGCCCTTAACGCGGGTTGCGCCCCTGCAGCCACACCAGCAGCGCGCCCAATATGCTCTGAATCAGGTAGAACACGCTGGCAACTCCGTGCCATGTGGCAAAACGGTCGCGGAACACGCTTTCCATCACTTCCGCCGGCAAGGCCTGGTGTTTAAGGCTCTCGAGTATCGGCTGCACGCCGAATTCTCCGGCGATAGTCAGCAACAACATGATCAGCGCAAACCAGAATATGCCGTGCCTGAAGCACGCGCCGCCGAACCGCGCCAGCCGGTAGAGCAGCACATAGGCCGCGCAGCCGATCCCGACATAGGCGATCAGGGTGAACAATTGACCGGCGAGGCTGCCGGCAAGCGCGCGGTCGGCAAGCGTCCAGAACAAGGTCGGCGCAACTATGTAGCCGATCGCCCACAAACCACCGATCCACAACGTGATGGATACCGCGTAGAGCGCATCGGCGAGAGATCTCATGAACTCACGCTTCTCCCTTCACTCTTCACTCTTCACTCTTCACTAGATGTATTTAACATCCAGAATTTCAAACTCGCGCACGCCGCCCGGTGCCATGACTTCGGCGATGTCGCCAGCCGATTTACTGATCAGCGCGCGCGCGATCGGCGAGCTGATCGAAATCTTGCCCTGCTTGATATCGGCCTCGTCGTCACCGACGATCTGGTAGGTCACGACTTCGCCGGCGTTCACGTCCTCGAGCTCGACGGTCGCGCCGAAGACACAGCGGCCATCGGCGTCGATCAGAACCGGATTGATGATTTGCGCGTTCGCCAACTTGCTTTCGACTTCGGCGATGCGCCCCTCGATAAAGCTCTGGCGCTCCTTGGCGGCCGCATATTCGGCGTTTTCCGACAAATCACCATGGGCGCGAGCCTCGGCAATCGCTGCGATGATCGCCGGCCGCCGCACGGTCTTGAGCTCATGCAGCTCGGCGCGCAGCTTTCCCGCCCCGACGATCGTTAAGGGAGTCTTGGCCATGATTACGGTGTGCCCGTCAATTAACCACAGCCGCAAGGATACGCGAATGCAGCCCCTGCACGGCGTACGCTTGCAACTCACGGGATTGTTGCATGCCGGTGCAGGCCGCGCGCGCGCCGGCCAGCGTCGTGTACAGGGAAATGCGGCCCTGCAGTGCCGCGCGCCGGATCGCGTATGAATCGCGCACGGCAGCCCGCTTCGTATCGACCGTATTGAGAATCAGCGAGATCTCGCCGTTCTTGATCATGTCGAGGATGTGCGGCCGCCCCTCGGCAACTTTATTGATCGGCATCACGGCAAGGCCTGCGGCACTCAATGCCGCGGCCGTGCCGCGTGTCGCTACCAGGCTGAAACCAAGGCCCATCAGGGCGCGCGCAATCTCGATGGTGCGCTCCTTGTCGGCATTGCGCACGCTCAGGAACACCTTGCCGGAGGTCGGCAGTTTTTCTCCCGCCGCCATTTGCGATTTCACGAACGCCTCGCCGAAATTGGCGCCGACGCCCATCACCTCGCCGGTCGATTTCATTTCCGGCCCGAGGATGGTGTCGGCGCCGGGGAATTTTATGAACGGAAACACCGCTTCCTTGACCGAATAATACGGCGGGACGACTTCGCCCGGCACGCTCTGCTCGGCAAGCGTGCGGCCGACCATGCAGCGCGCCGCAATCTTGGCAAGCGGCAGGCCCGTCGCCTTCGACACGAACGGCACCGTGCGCGATGCGCGCGGGTTCACTTCGAGCACGAATATCGTGTCGGCATCCTCGCCGTTTTGCCCATTCTTCTGCTCATTTTTCTGAATGGCGAACTGCACATTCATCAGACCGACGACCTTGAGCGCGTGCGCCATCGCGATGGTCTGGCGGCGCAACTCGTCCTGAACGGCAGGCGTCAGGCTGAACGGCGGCAGCGAGCACGCCGAATCGCCCGAGTGCACGCCGGCCTGCTCAATGTGCTCCATGATGCCGCCGATCAACACCTGTTTGCCGTCGCAGATCGCATCGACGTCGACCTCGGTCGCGTCGTTGAGAAAGCGGTCGAGCAGCACCGGCGAATCGTTCGACACCTTGACCGCCTCGCGCATGTAGCGCTCGAGGTCGATCTGCTCGTGCACGATTTCCATCGCGCGCCCGCCCAGCACGTAGGAAGGCCGCACCACCAGCGGATAGCCGATTTCGTCGGCCAGCGCGAGCGCCTTCTGCGCGCTGCGCGCCGTGCGGTTGGGCGGCTGCTTGAGCTTGAGCTTGGTGAGCAGCTTCTGGAAACGTTCGCGGTCCTCCGCGACGTCGATCGAATCGGGCGAAGTGCCGATAATGGGCACGCCGTTCGCTTCGAGGTCGCGCGCGAGTTTGAGCGGGGTCTGACCGCCATACTGCACGATCACGCCGAACGGCTTTTCGACGTTGACGATCTCGAGCACGTCTTCCAGCGTCACTGGCTCGAAATACAAGCGGTCCGATGTGTCGTAATCGGTCGACACCGTTTCCGGGTTGCAGTTGATCATGATGGTTTCGAACCCGTCGTCGCGCAAAGCCAGCGCCGCGTGCACGCAGCAGTAGTCGAATTCGATCCCCTGACCGATGCGGTTCGGCCCGCCGCCCAGTACGATCACCTTTTTGCGGTCGGTGGGCTGAGCCTCGCACTCTTCCTCGTAGGTCGAATACATATAGGCGGTATGGGTCGCGAATTCGGCCGCGCAGGTATCGACCCGTTTGTAGACCGGCCGGATGCCCAGCGCGTGCCGGTGGGCGCGGACCTCGGTCTCAGTCGACTTCAGCAGGAAAGCCAGCCGCCGGTCGGAGTAACCTTTGCGTTTGAGCGAACGCAGTTCTACCGCATCGATATCGGCGAGCTTGCGATCGTCAAGCTCCATCTCGATATCGACAATCTCCTTGATCTGGGCCAGGAACCAGCGATCGATTTTCGTCAGTTGAAACACTTCATCGAGCGTAAAGCCGTTCTCGAACGCATCGCCCACATACCAGATGCGCTCCGGCCCCGGCTCGCCCAGTTCCTTCTCGATCGCTTCGCGGTCCGTCGTTTTCTGGTTGAGGCCGTCGGCGCCGACTTCCAGCCCGCGCAGAGCTTTCTGGAACGACTCCTGGAAGGTGCGGCCGATCGCCATTACTTCGCCGACCGACTTCATCTGCGTTGTCAGGCGGTCGTTCGCCTGCGGGAATTTCTCGAACGCGAAACGCGGCACCTTGGTCACAACGTAGTCGATGGTCGGCTCGAACGACGCCGGAGTGGCGCCGCCGGTGATTTCGTTTCTGAGTTCGTCGAGCGTGTAGCCAACCGCCAATTTGGCCGCGACCTTCGCGATCGGAAATCCGGTTGCCTTCGACGCCAGCGCCGACGAACGCGACACCCGCGGATTCATCTCGATGATCAGCATGCGGCCGTCGTCGGGATTGATCGCAAACTGCACGTTGGAGCCGCCGGTGTCCACCCCGATCTCGCGCAAGCAGGCAATCGAGGCATTGCGCATGATCTGGTATTCCTTGTCGGTCAGCGTCTGCGCCGGCGCGACCGTGATCGAGTCGCCGGTATGCACGCCCATCGGGTCGAGGTTCTCGATCGAGCAGATGATAATGCAATTGTCCTTGCAGTCGCGCACCACTTCCATTTCGAATTCTTTCCAGCCGATCACCGATTCCTCGATCAGCACTTCCTTGGTCGGCGATGCTTCGAGGCCGCGCTCGCAAATCGCGATGAACTCTTCGCTGTTGTAAGCAATTCCGCTGCCGGTGCCGCCGAGCGTGAACGACGGCCGGATGATCGTCGGGAAACCGACCACCGCCTGCACCTGCAACGCCTCTTCCAGACTGTGAGCGATGGCGGAGCGTGCGCTGGCGAGCCCGATTTTCTTCATCGCGGCCTTGAATTTCTCGCGGTCCTCGGCTTTGTCGATCGCCTCTTTCTTCGCGCCTATCATTTCGACGCCGTATTTATCGAGCACGCCGTGCCTGGCCAGATCGAGCGCGCAATTCAGCGCCGTCTGGCCGCCCATCGTCGGCAGCAACGCCTCGGGACGCTCGATGGCGATCACCTTTTCAACCATCTGCCAGGTGATCGGCTCGATGTAGGTCGCGTCCGCCATGTCGGGGTCGGTCATGATCGTCGCCGGGTTCGAATTGACAAGCACGACGCGATAGCCCTCCTCGCGCAGCGCCTTGCACGCCTGCGCGCCGGAGTAATCGAACTCGCACGCCTGGCCGATCACGATCGGGCCTGCGCCGATGATCAGGATACTTTTGATGTCTGTACGCTTAGACATTAGATCTTTGACCGCGAAGAACGCCAAGGACGCCAAGGAAGAATTTATTCGTCATTTCCAACCCGAACAGTTATGTCGTTACGATGTAGTTTTAATTTCATCGTTTTTGACCTCCTTCGCGTCCTTGGCGTCCTTGGCGGTTCCAGATTTATGTTTTTCCATCATCGCGACAAACCGGTCGAACAAATAATCCGTGTCATGCGGCCCCGGGCTTGCCTCGGGATGTCCCTGAAAGCAGAACGCCGGGCGGTCGGTGCGCGCGAAGCCCTGCAGCGTGCCGTCGAACAGCGACACGTGAGTGACGCGCACATTCGCCGGCAGCGTGGCGCTGTCGACCGCGAACCCGTGGTTCTGGCTGGTGATCATGACGCGCCCGGTATCAAGGTCCTGCACCGGATGGTTCGCGCCGTGATGCCCGAATTTCATCTTGACGGTGCGCGCTCCGCTCGCAAGCCCGAGCAGCTGGTGGCCGAGACAAATGCCGAAAATCGGAACGCCCGCATCGAGCAATTCGCGGATCGCGCGGATTGCGTAGTCGCACGGCTCGGGATCGCCGGGACCGTTCGACAGGAAAATACCGTCCGGCTTATGCGCCAGCGCATCTTTCGCCGCGGTCTGTGCTGGAATCACGGTTAGCCTGCAGCCGCGTGCCGCAAGCTTGCGCAAAATGTTGCGTTTGATGCCGAAATCGAAGGCGACGACGTGGTACTTTGGCTGCTCCTGCCGGCCGTAGCCCCGCCCCAGCGCCCACGTCGTTTCGTTCCAATCGTACGGCTGCCTGGAGCTCACCACCTTGGCGAGGTCCATGCCGGCAAGCCCGGGGAATTCGCGCGCCGCCTTGAGCGCGGCCTTCTCGTCGGTCGCCGTCAAATGAGTCCCGGCCATCAGGCAGCCGTCCTGCGCGCCTTTTTCGCGCAGGATGCGCGTGAGCTTGCGGGTGTCGATGTCGGCGATGGCAACCACGTTCTGCGCGCGCAGATACGATGGCAGATCCCGCGTGCTGCGCCAGTTGCTTGCCAACAACGGCAGATCGCGGATCACCAGGCCGGCCGCGTAGACCCGGTCCGATTCGGCGTCCTCGGGGTTGGTGCCGGTATTGCCGATATGGGGGTAAGTCAGCGTGACGATCTGGCGGCAATACGACGGATCGGTCAGGATTTCCTGATAGCCGGTCATCGCGGTGTTGAACACGACTTCGCCGGCAGCGACGCCGGGCGCGCCAACCGACGAGCCGCGAAACACCGTGCCATCTCTGAGTACGAGGATGGCTGGCTCACGTTGCGACAAGTCAAACTCCCGGGAGTAGATACGGAAAGCGGGACAGGTCTGAGACCCATCCCGCTTCGGATGCCGCGATTATACGCGAAAGGCGCCTGCCCTTCAACGCGCGCAGCGCGCGTTGCTCCCTATGCAAGCACCTGATTCGAGGAAAGAAAGAACCTGAATTCGAACCTGCGCGCTACTTCAGTCCCAAGACGTCTTGCATGTCGAAAAGACCGGATTTCCGGCCCGCCAGGAAGCGCGCGGCACGAAGGGCACCCTGGGCGTAAGTCGCGCGGCTGCCGGCCTTGACGGTGATTTCGACGCGCTCGCCGGTACCGGCGAAGAGCACCGTGTGATCACCCACGATGTCGCCCCCGCGGACTGCCGCAAAACCAATCGTCGCCGCCTTGCGCTCGCCGGTCACGCCTTCGCGGCCATAGACTGCGCAGTCGGCAAGATTTTTGCCGTGAGCCCTGGCGATGATTTCGCCGATGTGCAGCGCGGTGCCCGATGGCGCGTCAACTTTGTGGCGGTGATGCGCCTCGATGATTTCGACGTCATACCCTTCATTTAACACGCGCGCCGCCACGTCCGAGAGCTTGAACACGAGGTTGGTGCCAACACTCATGTTCGGCGCCATTACGATTGCGATGTCGCGCGCGGCATCGGCGATGGTCTTTTTCTGGGCATCGCTGAAGCCGGTGGTGCCGATCACCATTTTCACCCCGAGCTTGCGGCACACCGCGAGGTGCGCAAGCGTGCCCTCGGGGCGAGTGAAATCGATCAGCGCATCGCAACCGCGGATGCCGTTTGCAGCGTCGGAACTGATCGCAACGCCACAGGCAGCGCCGACGAGTTCTCCCGCATCTTTCTTGAGACTGGCGTGGCCCGCCACTTCGAGCGCCGCACCAAGCTTCATGTCGGCACTCTGCAATATCGCTTCGAGCAACGCGCGCCCCATGCGGCCTGAGCTTCCCGCCACCGCTATTTTCAATGTCGTCATGTCCGAACCCGGTTAACTACAACACGTCTCAAAACAAATGGACAGGATTTACAAGATTAACAAGATTAGAACTGGTCAAAAATCATGTAAATCCTGTTAATCCTGTCTATTCTGGCTTTGGCTGGGAGCACGCGTCCGAATTCTCGAGACACGCTCTAAAAGCCGATCTTGTCCATTATTCTGCCAAATAATCCCGTCCCTTTCGGTTTTTCTTTGCCGGCATCGGCTTTTGCAGTATCGGCCTTCTTCGCCTCGGGCGGTGCGCTGCCGGCGGTCGTCGTTCCTGCCAGCGCATCGGCCTTGGCCGGAGCCGGTACTGGAGCCACCGGCTTGCTGACCGCAACTGCCTCAGGTTTGGGGGCTGGCGATAGTGCTACAGGTTTCTCGGCCGGCTTCGCGGTTACGGGCTTGGACACGGGTGCGCGCTCGGCTACCGTCGGCGCCGGCTTGGTAACCGGTTGCGCCGCAGGCTTTTCAGCCGGCTTGGCGGCCTCCGGTTTCGGCGCTGCAGGCTTTTCGGCGGCCGGTGCGGCCGCCACCGGAGGCCTTTCTCG
>Ga0315281_10005419_pt1 | contig 18255 bp, 8 predicted proteins | sample YL17G07_0_MG_FD_204540 | JGI IMG/M metagenome (GOLD analysis project Ga0315281, IMG submission 204540) | Sediment microbial communities from Yellowstone Lake, YNP, Wyoming, USA - YL17G07_0 | ecosystem: Environmental > Aquatic > Freshwater > Lake > Sediment | place: USA: Wyoming | collected...
GAACTTCGGCCTTTCCACTCCCCCGATCACCTTTTCCACCAGCCCGGTGCGAACATAGCGGAGAGACGCTCCGGATTTTCGATTCGCTCGGAGGTGATGAACCGGTCGGCTTCCCGGACGCCGGCCACCCCCTCCTCTCCGGCCGTCAGCTGGGCGGCCCGGCGCTTCGCGACGGCAGCGTAAAGGCTCATCCCGCACGACTCGAATTCCAACGCCGCCTGACGGGCGAGCTCTCGGGCTTCTCGTTCGGCGCCGCGCGTGACCGCCGCGCCGGCTCGAAGAAGGCGGGCGAACGGAACGGCCCATTCCATCCGCTCGCGCTCGATCCGGGAAGCGTCCGCCTCGGCGTGCCGGAGAAAGCGGGAGATCTCGGAGTTCTTCCGGGAATCCACGGCGGCAGCGAGGGCCGCGCGCCCTCTCGTTTCGAGCGTCAGAATCCGGGTCTGTTGAATTTGCAGCAGCAACGAGCGGCGCAACGGCCCCCAGATCGATTCCATCCGGCTCCAGGCGTCATGCCCGTGTCCTTCATAAAGAGCGATATCGATTCTCGCTCGTGCGTCCCAGTAATGCTGAAGATGAAAGCCGGCGTGAGACCAGCGATCCACGACGTTTTCGAGCGCCGCCACCGCTCGCCCCGGACGGTCCGCAGCCAGCGCCGGGATCCACGAGAAGCGGGCACGAAGACTCGTCTCCGCGTAACGATCCCCCCGGTCGACCGCCTCTTTGAGAATGAGGGGCAACCTTTCGAACAGAGTATTCCACTCTCCCAGAAAGAGCGTCGACTCGAGAAAATAGAGGTTCGTCGTGTCCCGTTCCCACGAAACCCCGGTGCATTCAGTGCGAAGAATTTCGTCCGCTTCCTCGCCGCGTTTTTGGGCGGCCCCCCACCGGCCGGAGAGGAATTCCGCCAGCCCAAGAACCATGGCAAGAAGACCGCGAGCGTGGGGGTCGCCGCTCTTTTCGACGAGCGCGGTGGTCGAGACGATCAGGGCGTCGGTGCGCGCTCGCCCCTTCCCGCCCGCGGTCGCCGAGTAGCCGATTTCGCACGCGAGTGCCCTCGCGACCCGGTAAGGCTCTCCGGCTCGCAGCGCGAGGAGGAGGTGCCGGGACTGACTTTCCGCGCCCCGAATCGTGTCGACGAGGGCCAGCCCCATCGCGACCGACCAGCAGGTGTCGACGCGAATCAATTCTCCCGGAGGAACCTCACCGACCGGCCTCGATTCGAAGCCGAGCCCCCGGAGCCGGATCTGGAGCCGGCGAGCGAGAAGAGTCAACAGGACTCGAACCCGATGTTCCGAGAGCTTCATGCCGATCCGTCCGAGAACCCGCCGAATGGTTTCGAGCCCCTCGTCGATGTGACCGGCGCGAAGAAGCTGTTCGGCAGCGCGACGCTGAAGCTCAAGGGTATCGGTGACGAGCGACTCCCTGGCCGCCTCGAGATATTCACGGGCCGCTTCGGCTCCCCGGCCGGCATTGGCGAGCGATTCGCACAAACGAATCCGGTGCGGACGCCTCGAAGAGGAGTTTCCGGAGTCGAGCTCGACGAGCATCCGAAAGAGCCTCGCCGCACGGTCGAATGCGAGCGCTTCGAACGCCCGCTCCGCGGCCTCCGCCGCATATTCCGCCGCACGGGACGATTCGCCCCCCGCGCGAAAATGAACTGCGAGGCTCTCCGGATCGGCGCCTCCGGAAGACTCGAGCGCAAGGGCGAGAGACAAATGGATTTTAGCGAGATCTTCCTTGCCGAGGCGAGCGAGCACGCTCCGGAGAATCCGGTCGTGATTGATTTCGATCGAGTCGGAGTCGCGGGCTCCCTTCGCGCGAACCCAGTGCCCGGCAACCAGCAACGCGAGAGTTGCCCACCCCGGCCCTTCGAGACACGCGGCACGGCGGGCCACGCTCGACGGCAAGGGATGACCCGCAACGGCGATGACCTCCAGAAGACGGCGCGCCACCGCCGGGAGCCGGGCCAGGCGGTGCTGGATCACTCCCTGCAGCGTTTCGTCGCCGATCCCGTCGTCGACCGAGCGTTCCTCGTCGCCCGGAAGGGCGCTCCCCGAGGCCCGCGCATGACGAACCAGCTCGGCAATGAAGAAAGGGCTTCCGCCGGAATCCCGTACGACCGATTCGACAGTGCTCTCACTGATTTCCCGCGAGCCCGCGATCATCGACAACGTCATCCGCCGCGCTTCGTCCGGCGTCAACGGCTCCAGATCGACCCACCGGATGACGAGAGGATCCCCCGAGCGTTCCGAAGCCTGCGAGAGGCGCCGGGCGAGTGAATTGGCGTCCAGCGCTTCGCGCCGGATGCATCCGATCAGAATCACCGGCGGCGGATTGGGAGGCGCGAGCAGGTTCGTGAGAATGGCCGAGCTGTCTCCATCGCCAAACTGCAGGTCGTCGATCGCGATCACGACGGCGCGGCGGTCCGCGATCCGCCCGACGAGGTCGCGAAAGGCGGAAAACGCGCGCCGGCGGAGCTCCTGCGTGTCGGGAATTTCGAGAACCCGGCGGCGAGCACCCGCCACGGCGTCGACCTGACGAAGCGCCGGAAACAGCTTGGCGAGCGCGAGCACGTCCCGCGGAAGAAGGGCATCGACCTGAGCCCGTGGAAGGGAGGCCAGATGCTCCACGAGAGCTCCGATCACACCGTCGAGCGCCTTGTAGGGAACGGTTTCTCCTTCGAAGCATCGCCCCCGAAGAATGAGGGCGTCGGATTTCCTTCGAAGCTCGTGGAAAAATCGCCGAACGAGCGCGCTCTTTCCAATCCCCGAGCTCCCGCGCACGAAGACCGCAACGGCATTGCCGTTCTTCGTCTCCTTGAAGGCGTCCCAAAGTTCCCAGAGCTCCCGATGCCGGCCGAAAAACGGAACGGACCTCGGCATTGGCGCATCCGCCGGCGGTCGTTCCCCTCCGCCCGCTTCGGCGAGACGGTCGATCACGACTCCCCCGGCCGGACGGTTTTCCGGTCGATGATCGAGCAGATCGACGGTCAAGCGATCGAGATCGACGGGGGTCGCAGGAAAAAGCTCTGCTGGACGAACCAGCGGCGGAAACGATTCGTCCGGGGCCGGCTTCTCTTCGGGAAGATGGCCGGTCAACGTTTCGTAGAGAACGACTCCGACACTGAACCAGTCCGCCGCGGCGGTTGGATGCGCATTACCGGCAATCTCCGGCGCCGAGTAGGGACTCGCTCCGCCCGTCGACTCTCCGGACGCAGCGGCAGCTCCGGTGCCGCCAAAGCTCCGGTCGAGAATCACGACACGCCCTGGAATCGTCACCTGGACGATTGTCGGATCGAGCCCGAGATGCAGCTGCCCGGCCCCATGAAGAGCCTCCAGTCCCGACGCGAGCTGAGAAAAGAGCGAGCGAATTCTCTGAAAATCCAGCGCCAACCGGCCAAGTGGCTCACCGCCGCTTCCGGACGAACCGTCGCGGAAACGCTTCGGTCTGGCACGTCCCCAGCTCTCGTCCAGAACCTCGGCTGCCTCCTCCGTTCCCGAAGGAGTTTCCCATCCGGCCTCGAGGGTCCCGGCCCTTTCCTCGGAGACGCCCGCCCGGGCCGCCTCGATGAAGGAGACGCCATCGACGAGCTCCCTCGTGAAAAAAGCGCACGCCCCGCGGTCTTCGATGTCGTAGATTTCGACCAGATTCGGATGACGGATCGTGGCCCGGCCGCGAAGGCTGGCCAAAACCCGGGTTCGCTCCTCGCCCTCTGCGCCGATCGTTTCGAGAGCGACCATCGATCCGCGCTCGAGATCCTCCACCTCGTAGACGTCACCGGCCCAGCCGGCTCCAAGGCGCCGGCGCACGGTGTACCGGGACGTTCCTCCGAACTGGCGACCCGCCGAATCGGACATGATTGACGATCCTCTTGCTGAGCTGGATTATGATTTTTTCGATACCGGATTCCAATCCCTTCCTTTTTCGCGCTCGCCCGGCTGCGCTTTTTTCGCGATACCGCCGCGGTGCGGCTGCTCCATAATCACTACCCTGAGAAATCCTCACATGCCCGAGCTCCCCGACATCACGGTCTACGTCGAATCGCTCCGCTCGCGGACGGTCGGGGACCGGCTCGACGGGATCCGCATCGCTAACCCGTTCCTGCTTCGAACCGTCGAACCAACGATCGCATCGCTGTGCGGGCGGAGGGTCCGCTCGGTCGACCGGCTCGGGAAGAGAATCGTGTTCGAGCTCGACGAACAATTTTTTCTCGTTTTTCACCTGATGATCGCCGGGCGGCTCCGCTGGAAAGAGAAGGGGGCGAAAATTCCAGGGCGGCTCGGGCTCGCGGCTCTCGATTTCGAAAACGGCGCTCTCCTGCTCACCGAGGCCGGTTCGAAACGCCGCGCCTGGCTCCGCATCGTCGCCGGAAAAGCCGGGCTAAGGGCGCTCGATCCCGGAGGGCTCGAAGTGGACGGCGCGACCATCGACGACTTCCGCTCGTCGCTCACCCGGGAAAATCACACGCTCAAGCGGGCCCTCACCGATCCCCGCCTGTTCTCGGGCATCGGCAACGCTTACTCCGACGAAATCCTTCACCGCGCCCGCCTGTCGCCGGTTCGGCTGACCAGTCAGCTCTCGGACGAAGAGTCGGCGCGTCTTTACCGCGCCTGTAACGAGACGCTGGCTCTCTGGACCGATCGACTGCGGGAGGAGGCGGGCGCGGAATTTCCCGAAAACGTGACCGCGTTCCGGGAGGGGATGGCGGTTCACGGACGGTACGGAAAAGCCTGCCCCGGCTGTGATTCGGCGGTGCAGCGGATCGTCTACGCCGACAACGAAACGAACTACTGCCCCCGCTGCCAGACGGGTGGACGGCTTCTGGCCGACCGGGGCCTCTCGAAGCTCCTCAAAGGGGATTGGCCCGGGACCATCGAAGAGCTGGAAGAATTGCGGCCGAACTTCGCGGCATCGCTTCGACGGGCGAAGAGAATGACGTGACGGTCGAACCGCCGGCGTCTCCCTCGCCCAAAGTTGAGGCTGTCCTCCCGGACGTGTATCCTGATGGAAAGAAGCCCGTCGCAACGGACGAGGAATTTTCGAGGAGACCGATGTCACGATATTCGTTTCGACAGGATTGGCGTCTACTCCTTGTCGTCGCCGCCCTCGCCGTTTCGCTACCCGCCGCGTCGCAAGAGCCGGCGACCGCGAAGCCGGAGGTCCTTGACTCGAAGGTCCTTTTCGAAAAACTGAGCAATTTCGGGCATTGTCCCCTCTACAGCATCTCCTTCGATGACGCCAAGCCGGCTGGAACAGCCGAGACGACGAAGCAGATCGAAGAAATCGGAAAGCTCCTTTCCGAAAATTCCAATCTCAAGATTCGCATCGGTGTGCACACCGATAACGACGGCAACGCGAAAACCCTGCTCGACCTCACGAAGCGGCGCGCGGCGGCCCTCCGCGATGTTCTGATCAAGGCTCAGAAAATCAACACGGCGCAATTCACCATCGAAGGTTACGGCGATACCAAGCCGCAGGCGGACAATGGCTCCGACGAGGGGCGCGCCCGGAATCGGCGCATCGAATTGATCAAGATCTTCTAATGTGGAATCTGGCCGTTCCCGTCAGCGAAATCGCCCTTCGCAGCGTCTGCGTTTACGGCTTCGTTCTTCTCGGCCTCCGGCTCGCGGGGAAACGCGAAGTCGGACAGATGACCCCTTTCGACCTGGTTCTCCTTCTCCTCATCTCGAACGCCGTGCAGAACGCGATGATGGGCCCCGACACATCGCTGGGCGGAGGATTGCTCGCTGCCGGATTCCTCCTCATTCTCAATCGGATTTTTTCGATGCTCGCGAGCCACAGCCGGTTTCTGGCTCGCGTTCTCAAGGGACACGCGACCGTTCTGGTCAATCGGGGAGTCCTGATCGACGACAATCTCCACCGGGAGGGAATGACACAAGACGAGCTCATGACGGCGCTGCGGGAACACGGCGTTCCCGGGGTTGGCGACGTTCGGCTGGCCGTGCTCGAAATCGACGGGTCGATCTCCGTCGTGCGAAACGAAGACGTTCAAAATCAGAAACGACCGAAGAGGCATGTTCGGATCCTGAAGCACGAATAAAACACTCGAGCTGAGCTGACTCTCCGCTCAAACGGACATTGGGGGAATCGTCATGAAATCGAAATCGATCCGAATCGTGGGTGCAATTCCGGCTTTGGCATTGGCGTTTCTTTCTCTGGCGGCCTCCGGAGCCCATGCGGCCGACGAGTTCTGGGCGCAAGCCACGTTCGTCAAGGGGAACGTCGGAGTCAAACCCGCCGCAGGGGCCGAGATCCCGGCATTGTCGCTGGGGACCGTTCTCCACAAAGGGGACCGTGTGGCGGCGGCGGAGGGGTCGTCCGCTTCCTTCCTCCTCAACGACGGAAGCATCCTCGTCGTACGAGGCGGGAACGAAGCCGTACTCGGCAACGGCTCCAAAGCCGGCGGACCGAAGCTCGAGGCCGTCGCGAAGAACCTGTCGAAAACCCTTCTCTCCCGCGAAGGGAACAATCCGATGCTCAAGCATCTGGGTGGACTGCGCGGCGCAAGCCGGAACCTCGCTCTGGCCCCTTCGCGAACGAAAGTCCGTTCCGGAGGCGTGCAGCTCGTCTGGCTCAGGAATCCCGGTTCGAAGCGGTATCAGGTGACGGTGATGGGACCGGCGGACACCCTGTTCGAGTCGACGGTCGCGGGAACGTCGTTCGATCTCCCTGCGGAAAAAGTCACCGGCGCCGGCACGTATTACTGGGAGATTCGCGACGCCGACCTCAAGGACTCGATGTCGTCGCTCGGTTCCGGCTCGTTCGTGAAACTCGACAAGGGAGCCGAAGACGAGATTCGGACAATCGAAGAAAGGATCTCCACCGCTTTTCCTGCTGGCGCGGCGAACGACGATTCCACTCCCTTGTTCCTCTCCTACCAGATTTACCGGGAGCACGGCCTCAATCTCGACGCTCTTCGAACACTCCAGAAGATGATCACCCTCCATCCCGACGACGCCGAGCTTCTTCGCTGGCGAAAAGAGATGTGCAAGGACCTCGGGCTCGAGGAACAGGATTTGGCGCTCATCACGGCCTCCTGATCCTGCCGCCCCGCGGATCACGCCGCCCGCGCCGGCCTCGCCAAACGTTCGATGCTGACAAGAAACAAGAGGGCCGCCGCCTGGTTGGGGGCGCTGGCGATTCCGCTCCTCCTCTCGGCGGCAGCGGCCTTTCTCTCGAAGCTCGACATCGTTCACGCCCGCGAAGAACAATCCATCGGTTTCCGGTTCAAGGTTCGAGGCGTCCTCGTGCCGAGCCCCGAAATCGTTCTCATCGTCCTCGACGAAGAGACGCTGCGCGACCTGGCCCTTCACTATCCCTTTCCGCCGCTGAAATACGCCGAGCTCATCTGGAAGCTCGAAAGCGCGGGGGCGGCGGCAATCGCCTTCGATCTGCTCTATTCGGAACCGACGCGGGAATGCGATCCGCCGCACCAGGACGCTCTCCTCGCTCGAACGATCCAGAGAGGCGGAAATGTCGTCTGGGCCATCGAGCTGGAAAACGGCGAACGCCCCCATCCGCCGATCCCGGTCATCCGGGACGCCGTGGCCACCACCGGTTTCATCAATTTTCCCGACGAGGTCGAATGGGGAATTCGCCGCGCCCAGCTCCAAAAAGGGGTTAGCTCTTCCTTCGCAGCCGCGATCGTGACGACCTACGCAGGCTTCCTGCCGCCCGCGCTTCAGGGCCCGGGCCTCCGCCGCATCAACTACCGCGGCGGCCCCGGGACCTACCCCTCGATCGGGATGAGCCGCATCCTGCGCGGAGATTTCGATCGAGCCCGGGTGAACGGCAAGATCTGCATTTTCGGAGCGACGTATGCGGCGAGTCACGATCTCTATCAGACCCCTTTCCACCACGCTGATTCCGGGGACATGCCCGGCGTCGAAATTCACGCGAACATCGTCGGGAACATCCTTCGGAACGACTTCCTCCGCGACGGGCCCGCAGGGCCGTACTGGTTCGCCGCCATTCTGATTTCCATCGCAATTTCCGGGCTCCTCTTCTTCGGCCGCCCCTGGTTCTCGCTCGCGCTTTTCCTGGCGGCCGCCTGCGGATGGCTCGCCTGGTCGATTCACCGGTTTCTGCAAGGGGAGGTCGTCCTTCTCGTGACGCCGATCGCGCTTTTCACGGCGACGTTCGCGACCACCACCTTTTTGACTTACCTGCTCGAAAGGAATCGCCGCCGCGAAATCCGGGCTCTGTTCGCCTCTTACGTCGACCCGTCGGCGATCAAATGGCTGGAACAACATCCCGACAGCTTCAACCCGGCCGGTCAACTGCGAATCGTGACGGTTCTCGACACCGACATCGAAGGATTCACAACGATCACCCAACAGATCGGCCCCGAGGCTCTCGTCGCGCTTCTCAATGAATATTTCGAGGTCGTTTCGACGGCAGCAACCTCGGCCGGCGGGATGCTCGACAAATTCGTCGGCGACGCTCTCATGGTGATCTACGGTTTCCCGATCGAACAATCCGATCACGCGCTGCGAGCGGTCGGGGCCGCACGCGAGATTCTTCGATGCGTCGAACGGATGAACGAGGACTTCCGGAAAAGAGGGCTGCCGCCGCTTCACACCCGAATCGGAATCTGCTCCGGAGAAGTCGTCGCCGGCGCCGTCGGCGGCCGCACGAAACGAACCATCACCGTCATGGGAGACGCCGCAAACATGGCTTCACGGCTCGAAGCGCTGAACAAACGATTCGGAACCCGGGTTCTCATCTCGGAATCGACCGCGCGCCTTCTCCCTTCCGACATTCCGCTTCGAGATCTCGGTGAAGTCGAGGTGCGCGGAATCGCCAGGCCCGAAAGGGTTTTCAATCCCGTCTTCGACCAGCGACCGACGGGCCCGCAAACGGGAAAATGAGAAGTTCGTTCGACAGGCTTTCGCTCACGTCTTCCCTTGCGTGAGGGCGACGGTTTGCCTCATGAATCCTGCGGGCTAGGTGCGCGACCTCACAGCAAATTCGCGCGATGAAGCAAAAGCGGCGAGCGTGTCGCGGTGGCGCCGGCTCCCCTCTTCGAGACCGCGAATCATGCCGGCGAGGCCACGATCGGCGGTCTTGAGAGAATCCTTCCAGGTGACCTCGGCCGCGCCGCTTTCGACGAAGAGAACCAGCGGAATGACCTCGGCGAGCGAGAGCTTGGGAAGTTGCTCCAGAATTCGCTTCACGGCCAGCGTCTCGCGATCGATCGCTTCGACGTCGATGTTCACGCCCGACAAAAGTTGCGCGTTCTTTCGTGCCACTCGAGAGAGGTATTCCACCTGCGATCGATGCGAACGTTCCTCGGACGCGAGACGCGCAAAAAGGAGCTCCGCCTCTTTATCCGAAGCGAACTGATTCGACATTCGGTCGTAAAGATCGGCCATCATCGACTCGAATTGCTCGAGTTTGGGCAGGTTCGATATGACGTTTGACATGAGGTGGTGGTTCCCCGGAGCCTTCGAGGAAAACGCATTCTAAGACGGATCAGTTTGAAAGCAAGTCAAAATGATCGAAAGTCGCCGCGAACGCCACGCCGGGACCAGAAAAATGGGACGCGGACTCCCGCCACGTCGGCAGCTTGCCGAAGGACGGACTGATGGCCCCAAATCGCCCAAATGCCTCACGTGACCGGCATCACAGCCGATCTCGATGGGAGGACATAAGTTATAGCCGATAGAAAGCCCGCTGGCAAAGAATGCGCTCACAAATCTCCGTGGCCAAAAAACCGATCCGTCGTGCCAGTTCTGGAGTCTTCGAGATTCCGCGGGAGAGTGTGTCGCGGAATCCGGGAACGAAAACACCATGAAGAACGCCTCAATCGATAGAAAATCGTTCTGCCACGTCGAGGTGGAAACCAAGGAACAGAAGACCATGAAGAAAATCAAACTAACGATCGCGGTTGCCTTTCTCGCCGCCGTCTCGATCGCCCCGATCGCCCGGGCTCTGGAGAGCTGGGACCGCGAAGGGGACGCTCACGGAACGATCAGCGCGATCGTGATCAAGAGCTGGATACCTGGTTCGAAACAGGCCTTCGCTGCCACGCGGGGAAGCGGCATTTTCTTTTCGGCGAACGGCGGAGCGAGCTGGATCGAGCGGAACAACGGGCTTGACGGATACGACGTCGTCGGCCTGGCTCGCGCAACGGTCACCGGCGAACTTTTCGCGGCGACCAACGCCGGAGTCTTCCGTTCGTGCGACGACGGGGCGAATTGGGCCGATTTCAGCGGGAAAGGGGCCACGGGACTGACCACCTTCGATCTGACTTCGATCGTGGCGGTGGAGAAGAGCGGAGGAGCCGTCATCGATGTCCTCGTCGGTTCGCGCGGCACCGGCATCCACCGCCGCACAATCAACGGCGTCTCCTGCCCGGCCGCCGGAGAAACCATCGGGAACTGGTGTTCGTTTTCCGGCGGAATCTCCGCCGGAGTCGACGCCGACGGATTTTCTTATCGCGACGTCCTCGCTCTGGGCAACGACGGCACCAAAATCTACGCGGCGACTCTCGAAGCGTCCTACCCCGGCGGTGGCACCACTCCGCAACGCGGCAACGTTTATTCGATCGACATTCTCGACATCACGTCCTGCACGGCGACCTGGTCGCCCCGATTCGGATGCAACGGTTGCCCCCCGCTCCAGGGGAAGACATTCCGGTCGATCAAGGCGCGAAACGACGCTTCGTCGGGTACTCAGGTTTTCGCGGGAACGAACGGCGGATGGCTCTGGCAAATCGATGGGAACGCCGCTCCCGCCCTCCCTTGCGCCGGCTTTCTCCCCGTCGATGCGGCCTCCCGGGAGATTCGGTCGATCGAATACCTGCCGGGCGGTAATGCCCCCTCGGGAAGCTACAACCCCCAGCTCCTCGTCGCCGCCGATGATGGATTTCATCTCACCGATCTCGGCGATTGCCGGGGGTCCGCCGGACAAGTGAACGTTTTGAGCAAGGCCTTCGACGGCCGGGCAACCGTCAGTGTTTTCCAACCGGTTCTGAGCGCTGTCGCCCAGCCCGCCGCCTTCCTCGGATCCGAGGGACAAGGTCTCTTCGAGATCGACGCTCTCAACGCGGTTTCTCCGCTCCCCGCTGTCCCGGCGACGACCGGCATCGACGATTTCAGCGTCTCCGCCATCTCATTTTCGCCCGCCTGGGGCGGCTCGGCACCCGGGCCGGGAGGCGCACCCATCAATGACCGGACCATCTTCGTGGCGAGCGCGTCGGAAGGGCTCTACAAGACCGTGGACGGAAGTTATTTCACCCGGGTCAACGGATTGCCGCAGGGGCGGGACTGGACGGCGGCCGTAGCAATCGTCCCGGACTGGAGCTACGCGGAGTTCGGCTCGATCGATGCATATGCATCCCCTAACAACCTCACAGTCTGGGCGGCGACCAGGGACCTCGGAGTGCTCAAGTCCCGCGACGGAGGGCTCACGTGGGATTTTTCCAACGGCGTGGTCCCGTCCGTATCCCTTCCGACCCAGCCCTCCGCCCAGGCGCTCGTCGAATCGAGGACGGGAACGCTTCTCGCCTCGATCGTTGGACACGGGATCTGGCGCTCGACCGACGGAGGGGACAGCTGGAATCACCTTGCCCCCGTTCGAGCGGACGGAGACAACGGTACGGGCCGGGAGGTCTATGCGATCGGAATCGGAGCTTATTTCCAGTCGGGAAGCTCCGGAGATCCGACCATCGTCGCCGCCACGAATGACGGCGTCTACGTTTCGACGAACGGCGGATTCAACTGGATCCGGCGCTCGAATGGATTTCCGGGAGCGACCGGAGTCGTGCGAACGCTCACTCTGGCTCCCGATTTCGATGGAACGGTCACCACCTGCGGGAACGGATCGAGCTGCTCGACGGGCCTCTGCTTCCGTCAATCCATCTGGGCCGGCCTCGAAGGGGGCGGGATCTGGTTTTCCGCGAACACCGCCCTCACGTGGCAGGAAGTGGGAGGAGGGGCCGCTGGAATCCCCGACGATTCCACCGTCAGCTCGATCAAGCTCTCGCAGAACTGGCCAGGTGACGGAATCGTTCTCGCATCGGCCGTGGACGTCGGAGTTTTTTACCTGAACGGAGCCGAGGGATCCTGCCCCGTCACGTTCAATGACGACGGCGGCGACACCGGTTTCAGCCAGATGTCCCTCGGAACGGGCTGGGCCTTCACACCGAGCGAGGGAAACAACGGACCCAAGGGATACAAGATCGGCGCCTATACGAACAACCTGTGCGGCGCCCTGACGAGCCCCGCGATCTTTCTCGGCAAGGACCCGCGGCTCGAGTTCTCCTCGGCGTACGACATCGAGGGGAACTACGACAAGGGAATCGTTGAAATCGCGACCTTGCCGGACTACAGCAACTGGACGAAGGTCCCGGTCAATTACCCCGACAACCCTTCTCAGCCGGGCGATGCCTGCGGCGACGGGCCGGGCGCGGCCTTTTCCCGCACGATCGCGAGCCCATCCTGGAATACCTATTCCGGCTCGCTCCTGGCGTGGAGGGACCAATGGATCAAAATTCGTTTCCGCCTGTCGACTGACCTCAGCGTCACGCGCGCCGGCTGGTGGATCGACGAAATTCGAGTCCTCCCACAGTGGAAGAGCGCGTCGAATTCGTCCTCGAATCCGACCGACCCCGCCGATCTGTCGATTCTCTCGCTGGGAATTCCACCCGGCTTTCCGTCGAGCGACCCGAGCGTTTACGCCGGCTCGGCCGTCAGGCGGCTCAATCGAGCCCGATTCGGCGATCCTTTCCCGACCAATTCGGATTGCGGCGGCACGACGATCTGGTGCGAGCTCGGCGGCTTTTATTCGGTTCCGCCGAATATCCAGGCCGTGACGACGCTCACCGCGGGCGACCCCGACTCCACCGTCGTCTTCGCCGGGACCAGAGACTTCGGCGTTTTCGCGAGCTTCAACTCGGGGGAGACCTGGGCGCCGTGGGATCAAGGGCTCTTTCCCAGCGGAGGCGCCGCGTGGCCGAATTACCCGGCGAGAAACATCCTCTCGATCGCGGCATCGGCGCCGAACGTGTCTTCGGGAGAAAGAACCATCGTCGCAGGAACCGCCTATCAGGGCCTCTTCCGCGGCGGCTACAACGGCGAGACGATTCGCCCGTCCTGGAAGCAGGGATGGTTCGACGGAAACGGAGATTGCAGCGCGCCCACGGCTCCCGCCGATCACCGGCTCGACAACGGGTCGGTCGCGACCGTCCGGTGGGACAACGAAAGGGCTCAGTTCTTCGCGGGATCGACGACGGAAAAAGCGCTGCTCTCGTGCGACGGGATCACCGGATATGTCTGGCAGGCCATGGCGCCCGGCGGACTGCCGAGCGGACTGCTCGCCATCTATCCGGACGCAAGCACCTATGGAGGGCTGGCCGGGAAGGGGGACGACCCGCGAATCCTGCCCACGAAAATGTCGGTCTGGGGCGCGTCGGGCGGCTCGGCCCCCTCGTTGGCCGACAAGGAATCGGAATCCGGCGGCCGCTCCGGAAGATCGCGCATCTCATCCTCTCCCAATGGAGTTTACGGTTATGACGGCTCGAGCTGGGTTTCGAAATCGGGTACAGGGAGCGCCGCTCTTCCGTCGACCGAGAATTATCAGGCGGTGACGACCGTCAACGACCCTTTCTTCTCCGGTAACACCCATCAGAACATCCTCGCCGGCTCGAACAACGCGCTCTATCTGACAGCGAATGACGGCGAGACCTGGCAGAACGTGACGCCGCTGATTCGCTGTTCGTCCGGGACGGTGCCATCCCAGGTCGACGTCCGGGCTTTCGCAAAAACGACCGCCCCCGACGGCATCATCGTCGCCATCGCGTCGCAGTCGCCGAACTGCTCGGTGGGACGCACCGGCGGCGTCTACTGGAGCGATGACGGCGGCTACGCCTGGGTCGACATCACCGCAAATCTCTCGGTCGCGGCCGCGCTCGATCTCACCCGCGGGAACGACGTCCCGGCGACCTACTACGGCGGCTTCACTGTCGACGGCGTCCAGTCGCGCAACTTCACGAGCTACAGCGGCGCACCCAGAAGTTATTTCACTTCGTCACCCAATTGCGGAGGCGACCCGAACGATCGGCAATTCGTCGACCGCACCGCCGGCCGGCAGATCACGGACACGACCAGCTGGGATTTCGGCGGAGCGGGAACATGTGTCACGCCAGGGTCCGGCTGCGCCAGTGTGAGGAATCCGATCTTCCGTTATTCGGCCCCCGGCGCCTACGCCGTTCGAGTTCGAACAACGAGAGCGGCGACCAATTACGATCACACCGCGAACGTCAGCGTGCCCGAGACGGAATTCTCGCTGCTCCCTTCTTTCCGCAAGAACGGCTCGAACATCGACATGAGCTGGACGGCGATCGGTGATTACGCGTGGCCGGTCGACCGATACGAGATTCGCGGGAGCGCGACCGCTGCGGGACCGGCAACGACGATCAAATGCCTCGGCTCGGCCTGTTCGGCTCCGCTGGGAACGAGCACGATCCTCACGCCGGCTGAGCAGGCGAGCTACGGCTTTTTCAAGGTTCGTCTCGTCGCGACGGACGATCCGTGCGGAGGGGAACCGGCCTGGTGATCTCCGGGAAGATCCGAAAACGTTTCGGATCAAGCGCCACGGCAGTCGGAAAGGGTAAATCCTCTTCGGGGACGCCGCGTTCGAGCGCTGCGGCCCGGGCTTCCCAACCGGCGAGCCCCAGCCGCCGAGCCAGCTTTGTCATCCGCTTTGCGTCGCGTTTTCGCTGAACGTTCGTCGAGGCGAGGCAGGCGCCGAGATGAAGTGCTTCGAGAGCAGCGAGCCAGGCGCCCGAAGCCATCGCTTCGCGCACCAGCAGAGAAAAAGCGGAACGGCGTTCCTGGCCGCCAGGAACGCCGCGCGCGGCCAGAGCGAGGAGCCTGTCTTCGTGAAAGGCGCTTCGCTCCGCCGCGCTGATGTCTTCTTCGGCGCATCGCTCCCCGGAGACGAGCCCCAGTAAAAGCCTGACGACTCGAACCCTCGAATTGTCCGAGCCGTCGAGACGGGCAAGAATCGTCTTCAATGTGGATCGGGCTTCCTCGAAGAGGCCCGCTTCCGCCATCCCCCGACCCAGCGTCAGCGTCAGATCGATCAGATGAAACGGTTCCACCGCGACACCATCGGGAGGGATCGATTCCCGAGCGAGCTCCAGGAGATCGGCCCACCTTTTTTCGAGAAGAAAAACGTACGCGAGAACCGTGGCGGCCGGAACGCGATCCGCCTCGCTTCCCATTCTGGAGGCGCACTCGCGGGCGAGTCGCGACCATTTTTCGGCATTGGCGAGCTGACCCTTGGCCAGAGCGAGGACATTGAGATTTCCATAAGCGATCACCAGCAGGCTGCTCGTTCCGCTCGATTGAAGAATCGTCACGGCTTCCACCAACGACCGCTCCTGGCGTCCCACCTGCCCGAGCTCGCTCTCCGCGTTCGAGCGATTAATGAGAGCGCTCGCCAGAGAGGTGCGGGAGCTCGTCCGGCGAAGCATCGCCACCGATCGCCCGAGAGGCTTGGTCGCTTCGCGCGGCGCTCCGCGGTGATAGAGGCACGCCCCCAGACCCGCCAGGGCCCTCGCCAACGCGACCCGGTCGCGCGTCTTTTCGAGAAGCCCGATGCTCGTGCGAAAATCCTCTTCGGCTTCGTGGAGATTACCGAGACGGGCCCGGGCGCCGGCTCGAAGCAGAAGCGCCGACCCCAGAGAGCGAAGATCGCCGTTTCGATCGGCGGCCTCGCGAAGCCTCTCCGCGAGCGAGACGACCTCCTCGAGGCGCGCCTGCCGCATCGCAACTTGTGACAGCAGGTCGAGGGCCTTCATCGTTCCGGCCGGATCGGCGCCGGATTCGTCCCCCTCGATTTCGGGCGAGAGCGCGGCGCGGGCGCCGTCGACCTCTCCGACGAGCATGCGAATTTCCCCCTCGAGAAGCGCTGCAGTCCGGCGTGCAGCACCGAACGAGGCGCGTTCCCGTTCGTCGAGCCGGCCGAAGTCGTCACGCAGGCGCTCGAGATCGCGAAGCGCCGAGCGAAACAAGAGAGATCGAAACGATCGCCGGGCCGATTCCGCGAGAAGTGGAATCGCACGCCGCGGCTCCCCAGCCTCGTGCCAGTGACCCGCCCGGTCGTCGAGCAGGTTCTTGTGAAATCGGTCGAGCACTTCGGCCGCCTGACGGTGGAGGCGTGATCGAACCGATGCAGGAAGGCTCCCGAGCACCGCTTCGCGCAGAAGCGAATCGGCGAAAATCGCGTCGTCGCCGTCGCGTTCGAGAATTCCGGCTTCGACCAGATCCGAGAAAGTCTGGCCGGCGTTCGATGCTCCTACTGCACCTAACAAGTCGATTGGGAAACGATCGCCGAGAACCGACGCCGACTTCGCGGTGCTCCGGAGCGCCTCCGGCAGAGCGTCGAGCCTGCGAAGCAGGAGCGATTCGAGGGTATCGAAGGACGCACTGGCCACCCGCGATTCATCGATCTTCCAGAGCTGACTGAAAAAATCGAATCCGGCAGCTTCGGAGGCGCGCAGTTGGTCCACGAGAGTCACGACATAGAGCGGATTTCCCCCGCTCCGCCGGAAGACGAATTCGGCGAGCGCCGGGTCGATTCGTTGATCGCCGACCGAAGCGGCGACGAGAGAGCGAACCTCGCCCGGTTCAAGCGGCGGAATACCCAGCCGGTCCCCGCCGAATCCGGGATCGGTTCGCGCCACGGAAAGAAAGAGGCGCGGGCCGCCCGAAATCCGCAGCGCGTCGACCACACGCTGCGAGAGGAAATCGAGGTCGGCCGCGCCGTCGATCGCAAAGACCCGGGGGGCGGGGCCGGCAGCGGCATCGACGATTCGGGCGAACAGGCCGATCCGCCCCTGGATTTCCTCCTGCGATTCGCCGGCCGCAGAGACCCGGCCCGGCTTCCATCCCAGGAGTCGGAAAAACGACTCGAGATCCCGCTCGGCGATCTCTCCGGCCCCGGCGAGGCGCGTGCGAAGGCGCACTTCGAGCCGCCCGACCAGCGCGTCGCCAGGGAGGCCTAACAACTCGGGAAAAACCGCCCGGCACCACGCCAGAGGCTGGTTCGTCTCCCACGGGCGGACGCGATGGCGTGCAATCGCGAGCCCCGACGACTCCGCTTCGCGGAGTACTCGATCGAGAAGAGCCGTTTTCCCGGCACCCGCCGGCGCCACGAGGACGAGGCCCCCTCCCTCACCGTGATCGCGGAGAGCCGCGACCCGCGAGGAGAGGGCGCTCTGGATCTGCTCGCGTGGAACCCACTGGGTCTCGGCAGCCCCGGGCGGCGGCGCGGTTCCCGTGCCCGGCCGCCCGACATTCGGCATCGCGGCCCGGACCAGCGCGAGCTTTCCCTTCACTTGAAACGGCGGAACTTCTTCCCACCGAAATCCGGGGGACGCGAGAAACACCACTTCGCTCGCAAGAGCTCGCCCCAATCCCGCCTGCTGCATGAGCCGCGCCGACAGATTCACGGCGTCGCCCATGACTGTATATTCGCGTCGAGACGGCGAGCCGACGTCGCCGGCGAAAACCGAACCCGCGTGGACGCCGATCGCAGCAGGCCCGACGGAGCCTGCTGCCGACGCGGCGAGCTCGAGCGCCGCCCGGACGGCCGCTTCCTCGGCGTTTTCGACCGCCACCGGCGCACCGAACGTGCAGAGAATCTTCGAGCCCTTGTCGCCAAAATCGACTTTCGAGACGACCCCGCCGTAACGGGTCGAGATCGCTTCGGCCTCGAGAAAAAAGCGCTGCAGTCGCGAGTTCGCTTCGGCCGTCCGGTAATCGGCGCCCGCGAAACGCAGGAAAACCAGCGCTACGCGCCGATGTTCGTTGAGCAGGAGCGCATCTCCGGCGGCAATCCGCGAACGCAGGGGCAAGGGGAAAAATTCCGAGATCGACGGCGGAGCGTCGAAGCGGGACGCCGTTTCTTCGTTCGCCGGAGGACCCTCCCTCCGCGATGTGATGACAACGGAAGGGGAATCGGCGGATTCGCCCTTCGCCGCCACGAGGGCTTGAAACCCGTCACTTCTCGCTTCCATTCGCAATCGACACTGTGCAGCGGCGCGCGGCGACAGCACCACTTCGCCCGCCGCCGCATGGTGCTCGGCTTCCGCAGAACCGTCGACGGGATCCCCTTCCAGAACATATTCGAGGCGCTGGCCCGGGGCTCCGAAAACCAGGAGACGAGAGATTCCCGCGTCGATTCCGATCTTCATCGCCAGCCGGAAGACTCCCGCGGGAG
>Ga0315281_10005420_pt1 | contig 18254 bp, 13 predicted proteins | sample YL17G07_0_MG_FD_204540 | JGI IMG/M metagenome (GOLD analysis project Ga0315281, IMG submission 204540) | Sediment microbial communities from Yellowstone Lake, YNP, Wyoming, USA - YL17G07_0 | ecosystem: Environmental > Aquatic > Freshwater > Lake > Sediment | place: USA: Wyoming | collected...
CCCGCGAGGCCTGATAAAATTCGCCCCCTTTGCAGCAGTTTCCCCATGGGTCGTTAGCTCAGCTGGTAGAGCAGCGGACTTTTAATCCGTTGGTCGCCGGTTCGAATCCGGCACGGCCTACCAATCTCTCAGGGGCTTAGCTTCGGCTAGGCCTTTCTCTCGGGCTTCTGCTTGGACATTTGGGTTATCCGGCTGCGTTACGGGATTCGCAACGATACGCCCCGACCGGGTACTGATCAACCGTAATCATTCCTCGGGCTCGGATTGGCCGGTACGTCTTCTAACCAGATTCGATTACCGATTCGCTTACCCATCAGTCGACTAAACCGCGCCAGGTCGAGAAAGAGGACGGTGCAACCGGGACAGCTGTGGAAGGGCGTTCGGTAGTCGGGACCATTCTTGCGCGGTAAAAATACCCAGTGGGCTTGCTGCGAACCACACAGAGGGCATAGGAATTGGCGGAGTCGGTTGACTTCATTAATACTGTACAAATATATAGTACTCGCTCCCGCGACCCAAGGGCGGACCTGCCGAGCTTGCGGCAAGTGACGACCGCTGCAGCCCCCGCCTGCGAACCGTTGGGCAGCGATCACACTGGGTGTCAAATGCGGACTACGAGATAACGACTGGCGAGGTTTCTCTGAGCCTAATCAACTCTTTACTAGAGGTTTCGGCAAGAAATAACCCCAACCTGGAATTGACCCTAGAGTTGCTACAACTTTCTGACTTGACAAGGGATTTCTGGCCTAACCCCTCGTTTCCGCTAAGATATCGATACCCAGCCGACCCCGCTTCGGCAAGAGGAGACGCATTGGCATGGCCGATTTTGGAGTGCCATCGCAATTTCGCAGTGCCCTTGTTCAGCTCGCTGAACTGAACGACACTGCGATCGCGGAATTAGCCAAACTACTCGAAGAAAATCCGGCCATCCTTATCTCGCGCGATGCCGCGTACGAAAGCGCAGCAAAACTGACTGCCCTTCCCGCGGAAGAAACCCAAGCAATGCTTGAAGCGCTTATTCCCCTTCTTTATTTCAAAGCATCGAATAGTAAATCGACTGCGGAAATGGTGAAGGACATTACTATCGAGCTACTTCGAAGCGATAAGAATCTACCAAAACTAAAGTCCGATCGTGCCGCGTCGTTCAACAAGAATATTTCGAAATTACTTGATCTATCAGCAATTGCCATAAAAGCAAAAGCTCTTGCAGTTGCTACAGATACGCCTCATTTATTCTCAGAAGTAAAAATTCTTTCGGACATGCGCCCCGTGTTTGGCGAAAAAGCTACTGAAGCACCATTGGGTGCTGTTCTGATGCACAGTTTGCGTATTGGCTTCGCGAAAGAGGGTAGAGAGCGGGAATTTTTTGTTCATATGGATACGAGAGATCTTCAAGGCTTGCAAGAGTGCGTCAATAGAGCACTCGATAAAGATGCGACCATCCGCAATTTCCTAGAGCGTACAAAGCTCCAACTCTTTGAGACATTCTGATATCTATGGCTACCGCAGCATTGATCGACTACCTTCCGTTCTCCCAACCTGAGCGAGTTCGGCGCGCTGTGCGCCCTGTGCAAAATGTGGCGCCGCCGCCGCTTGTTGGGTGGAGGCTGAATACGTTTGGTAAGCATTTAATTCAGAATCAATTGATAAAACGGCATTACCGTCGGGAGGTTTCCGGTTGGTACTCAAGTGCACGTGAAACTAGAGAGAAAGCCGCAACACAACCAGCGCGTCGTGTTGTTCACCAAGTAGCACAGGATGCGCGCAAGCTTTTTGAGGTGTTAGCTGCGAAGTGGCAAGATGACACTGCATTTTTGTCGTCAGTATCTGACGTAGCACTTCATCCGGCGTATCAGCGAATTGTCGGAATGGGGCCCGCTGCGCTACCTCTTATTTTTCGTGATTTGAAAAATGCACCTAACCATTGGTTTTGGGCTCTAAACGCAATTACGGGAGAGAATCCTGTACCCGAGGAAAATTGGGGCGACATTGCCGCGATGCGTAATTACTGGTTGGAATGGGGAAAAGAGCGCGGCCTAGTTGAGTAGTGGCAAGTCCCAAAACAGCGATTCGCAATTATTTTCCGAAGCTCGGACACGGCGATTTTGATGTAACGAGCCCCCCAGATATTCGTTACAACTGCATTGCTTGGGCGGCAGGACGAAGCGATCGCTATTGGTGGCCGGCGGCAGGCTACTACTGGCCTCCCGGCCTACCGCTGGACATTACTCTCCAGAACTTCCTTGACGCATTTGCCACTGAAGGTTACGTGCAATGCGAATCGCCAGACGTCGAACCTGGAATCGACAAGATTGCCATTTATTCTCAATTGGGACGCCCGACTCACGCCGCTCGACAATTGCCTGACGGCACCTGGACGAGCAAACTTGGTCCGCAATGGGACATCGCGCATAAAAACCTAGTCGGTCTGGAGGGCGTTGCTTACGGCAAACCAGCGGTAATCCTATGTAGAGAAGTGCCTCCGTTGCCAGTGGCCTAGCAAATTCTCAATAAATCGACAATTCAGCAACGCACTTCCAGCTGTTCTCGCCCGCGGCAGAGCAAGCCGTTAGCTGTGTCAAGAATGTGCCACCAGTTCCCTGAAAGGTAGCGGTTAGGCTCGGGTACTACTGGCAAGCGCCACGAGGACAGCCTGTTAGCCGATCTTCGCGGATTCGCGGGGTAGGCAAGTGCTAAGTGGTTGATGCATCAGAGAGTGACCTCAGAAGGTCTGCACTACCTCAGAAGGTCTGCACTACATCGGGTTGTGCGGTGGCAGCCTGGAGTGCGGTGATTTTCGGCGGTGGCTGCGTCGGCAGCGTGAGTTTCAGTCGATCGAGCAGGAGCTTGAGTTCGGGCTCGGGCTGGGTATAGCGCGTGAGCTGCAACTCGCGCTCATCGGTGGTGGGCACGTGCACATCGATCATCTGTACGGCGGCGAACTTCTCGAGCGCACTGCGTGTGCTCAGACCCGGGGCGAGTGATTTCAGGCGCCGGCCGAGGGTGACGTGCAGGCAGTAGGCGAGGAACGCGATGAACACGTGCGCCTCGATGCGCGCTTCGTCCTGATGGAAGATCGGACGGATCGCCAGATCGCCCTTCAAGGTGCGGAACGCGTCTTCGACCTGGACCAGTTGATTTTTGCGTCCGATTGAGCCAATTCTTCACGGTTTTTCCATGGAACGAGCGATAGTTGGATACCTTGACTTAAGCGTAGACCGGCTTTCCGGAAAACGTAGAGAAAACGTAGGGCGCTGGCACTCATTGGCGAGCCTGAGCGAGTGAGGGCGGGCCGGTTCATCAATGACTTACAGCAAAGAGTTTCACTTTTAATCCGTTGGTCGCCGGTTCGAATCCGGCACGGCCTACCAAAAAATAAAGGACTAGCTACGTGCGGGTCCTTCTTTTTGTCGTCTAAGATGATCCATTGATCGCATGGATGAAAGGAGTTACTCCGTGCCGCACACGCCGCTCATGCCCCCAAGCACTACCGCCCCCCCCGCCGATCCCTCGAAGAATCGGACCGCCACCAGCCGGTTCGGGTTAGGCATGCGCGCGCGCCTGTTTTTCCTCGTGCTTGTGGCGATTGTCCCGCTGCTCATGGTAGTCGCCTACACAGCGTTGATATTGCGCGAAGTGCAGGAAACAGAGATGCGGGCGGATTTGGAGCACCTGGCGCGCAGCGCGTCCGACCAACTCAAATCGGCAACGGAAAACGGCGAGCAGTTGCTGGCGGCGCTGTCTCGTGTGCCGGGCGTCGCGCGCGGCGACACCGCCGAATGCAAGCTGGCGTTTGGCGAGATCCTGGCCAAGGACAATGGTTACTCCACCTTCATTGTGGCGGATGCCAGGGGCCAGGTGCTTTGCCACAGCAGTGGCCTTCCCGCGCCGATCAACCTCGCCGACCGCGCCTATTTCCAGCGCGCCCGAGCCAGCAAGCGCTTCGCCACGGGCGATCTCATCATCGGCCGGGTCACCGGAAAGCCGGTGCTGAACCTGGCGTATCCGCTGCTCGATGCCGCCGGAGAATTTCGCGGTGTGATCATGGCGGGGCTGGACTTGCAATGGTTCGGCGATAAATTCGCGCGCTCCCGGTCCGACCTCAATCTCATCTTCGCGATCTGGGACGAGAACGCCACGATCTTTTACCGGTATCCCGACCATGAGAAATGGGCCGGCAAGCGCGTCGCCGAAACCGGGATCGGCAAGGCCGTGGCGGCCCGCAAATCCGATTCTCTTACCGTGGAAACGACGGGATTGACGGGGGAGCCCACGCTCTACGTCGTCCGGGGGAGCGAGAGATGGTCGGCGACCCGCTTCAATATCAACGTCGGGGTGATCAAGGCCGAACTGCACCCCGCAGCCGACCGAGCTTTTTTTTACAGCGTGACTGCCTTCGGGATCGTATTTGTCGCCGCGCTGCTGGCCGCGTTGCTGATCGCCGAAAGCAGTATCCGCAGGCCGCTTGCGGCACTGTCGGCCGCTTCGCGCCGGCTTGCCGCGGGCGACTTCGGCGCGCGAACCGGGTTGCCCACTGGCGCGGACGAGGTGGGCCAGCTCGCGTTGGCGTTCGACGCGATGGCCGGTTCCCGGCAAGCCGAACACGAGCGCCTCGTCCAATCTTCGAAATCTCTGGAGCGCTCCAATCGCGCGCTGCGGGTGCTGGCCGAATGCAACTCCGCGCTGGTCCGTTCGCTCGACGAGGCCACGCTGCCCAAGGACATGTGCCGCGTCGTCGTCGAGACCGGCGCCTACCGCATGGCCTGGGTGGGCTACGCCGAGCAGGACGAGGCGAAGCGCATCCGCCCCGTGGCGCAGGCCGGCTACGAAGAGGGTTACCTGGAATCGCTCAACCTCACCTGGGCGGACCGGGAGCGCGGCCACGGCCCGATGGGCACCGCGATCCGCACCGGCGCGCCGCTGATCGCGCGGAATATCCCGACCAACCCGGATGCCGCCGCCTTCCGGGAGCGGGCTCTGCAGCGCGGCTACGCCGCCTCCATCGGGCTGCCCCTGAAGGACAACGGGCAAGTGCTGGGCGCGCTCAGCATTTACGCAGCCGAGCCCGATGCGTTCGATGACGCGGAGGTCGAGCTGCTCACCGAACTCGCAAGCGATCTCGCGTACGGCATCCGGACCTTGCGCGACCGCGTGGAGCTGGCGCGGCACCAAACAGACCTCGAAGGGCTCTTGAAGGAGCGCAACGAGGGCTACGGGATGGTCCTGCGGACCGCCATGGATGGCTTCTGGATGATCGACACACGGGGCCGGTTCCTCGAGGTCAACGATTCCTACTGCGAACTCATCGGTTACTCGCGCGACGAACTATTGGCGATGTCGATCTCGGATATCGAGGCCACCGAGTCACCGGAGGAGACGGCTGCCCACATTCAGACCGTCATGCGCGCCGGATCGGGACGGTTCGGGACCCGCCACCGCAGAAAGGACGGCGCGATCCTGGACATCGAGATCAGCGCCAACTATCTGCCGGCGCAGGGCGGGCGGTTCGTCGTTTTCGTGCGCGACGTGACCGAACGCAAGCGGATGGAAGAGGCGCTCAAGGATTCCAAGCGCTGGGTCGAAGAGGAACTCGCCATGCGCAGCGCCGAACTCGATGAAAGCGAGCAGCGCGTCCGGCTCGTCTCCGCCGGCGTTGAACAATCGCCGGTCTCGGTCTTTATCACCGATCCCGAGGGCCGGCTCGAGTACGTGAATCCGGCGTTTACCCGAATCACCGGCTACGCGGCAAGTGAAGCATTGGGCCAGAATCCGCGCCTGCTCAAGTCGGGGCGGGAGAGCCCGGAGACGTTCCGGGACCTTTGGACCACGATCCTCGCCGGCAAGCAGTGGCAGCACGAGTTCGTCAACCGGCGCAAGGACGGCAGTTTTTACTCCGAGGACCAGGTCATCGCGCCCATCCTGGATGCCGGCGGCAAGGTGCTCCACTTTGTCGCGATTGGGCAGGATGTGACCCGGCGCAGGCAGGCTGAGGAGACGGCGCGTGCGAACGTGGACCGCCTACGATTGGCACTGAGCAACATCAATATGGCCGTATTTCAGCAAGACCGTACTCTGCGCTACACGTGGATATACCAGCCGCAATTGGGCTACCTGCCCGAACAGGTGGTCGGCCAAACGGATGCTGAACTGCTACCGCCCGATGACGCTCGTCGGGTTACTGAACTTAAACAGCGGGTGCTGGAGACGGGCGAGACCGCGCGCGACGAAGTAAGCGTTACGGTAAAGGGTGCAACTTTCTCTTATGATCTTGCCGTCGAGCCGTTGCGCGAAGCCAGCGGCGCCATCATTGGCCTCACCGGTGTGTCGCTCGACATCACCCAGCGCAAGAGCGCGGACGCGAAGCTGCGCGCGAGCGAAGCCAAGTTTCGCGGCCTGATCGAGCAGTCGCTGGTCGGCATTTACCTCGTCGACGGGGAGAAGGTGCTCTACCAGAACCCGCGCGCGGACGAAATCTTCGGCTACCAGCCGGGAGAGCTCGTGGGAGCCGCCATGAAGACGCTGGTCGTGGACGAGGACTGGCCGGTGGCGGAGCGCGAGATCCGGCGCCTCGTGTCCGGCGAAATATCGGTCATCAGACTGGATTTCCGGGGACGGCGCAAGGATGGGCAGGAGGTGATAGTTGGCGCGCAAGGCACGCTGACGCACATTGACGGCAAGCCAATCCTCATCGGCGTGCTGCAGGACGTCACGGACAAGAAGCGTGCCGAAGAGCAGAACCAGCGCTATGTCGTGCAACTCGAAAAAGCGTTGATGAACACGGTGGAGGTGGTGACGACGATCAGCGAGCTGCGCGACCCCTACACTGCCGGCCACGAGCACCGGGTCGCGGAGATCGCGGTCGCGATCGGCGCCGAGCTGGGGTTGGATGCGCGCGGCCAGGAGGGGCTGCGGGTCGCGGGCCACCTGCACGATGTCGGCAAGATCACCATTCCTTCGGAGATTCTTTCCAAGCCCGGCAAGCTCAACGCGAACGAGTTCGCGCTGGTCAAGGGACATCCCCAGGCGGGGTACGACATTCTGAAGAATGTCGAATTTCCCTGGCCGGTGGCGCAGGTTGCCTACCAGCACCATGAACGCATCGACGGCAGCGGCTACCCGCAGGGCCTCAAGGGCGAGGAGATCCTGTTCGAGGCCCGCATCATGACGGTGGCCGACGTGGTCGAGGCGATGGCTTCGCACCGGCCATACCGCCCGGGCCTTGGCATCGACAAAGCGCTCGCGGAGATCGAGCGCGGGCGCGGTACCGCCTATGACCCGGTGGTTGCGGATGCTTGCCTCTGCCTGTTCCGGCAAAAGGGCTTTGGAATTCCGGATTGAGCGCAACGGTTAACCACTCTAGCAAAGAGGCAGGTATGCGCTGCAGCCAGTCAGGGGATCGAATCGCGGCATGACCACAATTCCTAGATTGCCACCCGATCCTTGTCCAGATTGCATTTATCTCGGTGCCTCCGGTCCGATCATGGGGCCGCATCGCGAGCTTCTTCCATTGTCGAAGGATTCGACGGGGGGAACCGTATTTCAATGTGGCGTCTGCAAATGTCGCTGGTCTGTCGGGCGAGTCGGCTGGTCAAGAGTAATTTACTGATCGCGGTTTTTGCACGCCACCTTTTTGGAATTCGGCGCCTTTCCACGGTGGCCCGGGAACACTTGCACAAGTCTTGAATGGCTAGCCAGTTAGGGATGGTTAAGGTAGGCGGCGAAAGACCGCTTGGCCGAAAACGTAGGGAAAACGTAGGGCGCTGGCGGTCGTTGACGAGCCTGAGCGAGTGAGGGCGGGCCGGTTCATCAATGACTTGCAGCGTAAAGTTCCACTTTTAATCCGTTGGTCGCCGGTTCGAATCCGGCACGGCCTACCAAATTCATCAGGGACATAGCAGCAATGCTAGGGCCCCTTCATTTGTGAATGTGGGGAAAACGTGGGGATTTCGCACTAATTGACGGGCGTGGACGGGTTAGGGCAGGGCACACCCATGGGCCTACACAATCGGGTCCATTTTTTTCAAGCACCTACTGAACGGCCTACCTAACGCGAATACCAACCTCGGGTTGAGACAGATTGCCGTATACCATTAACGTAGATCATGGGTTCGAAAGCGAAAGCTCACGAGAACTTGGTCGAGTCGATCTGTTCCCGATGTAGAACGGAATCGAGGTTGAACCCGGGGTTAACCCGGCTTCGCTGAGGTTTACTTAGCAAAAAAACGCCAGCTTCGGCTGGCGTTTCTTCTTGCAATGACTGATTTTTCAGGTCGTGGCCCTGGCCCGCTCCTTGTGAGGCTTGCCGCGAGTGGCTCGAGCGTGCGCATTCGCCGGCTTTTCAATCGGCTTGCCGTTGATCGTATCGACGGTCTTGTACTCTCCCGGCGCCGTGAGCTCCAGCAGTTCAATGTCATCCGACCATCCTGTAACGGTATGCGAAAGGCCTGGGGGAATGACATGGCAGGAGCCAGCCTTCAGCGTGTGCTCCCCGTGTCCAACGTAGTCGAACTTCATCCATCCCTTGAGGATATAGACGAATAGAAAGTCCATCGCGGTGTGCTTGTGCTCGGCGATCGGCGGCTTGGAACCTGGTACGCCCTTGATGACGTGAGCGTTGTATGCTCCCCCCGTAGCCTTGTCGACGCCCAGTTCCCGATAAACAAACATCGGGCGCGCCGCGCCGTTATTCCCTTGCTTGGACTCGAAGTGGGAGTTCTCGGGGTGCGTGACAAGCAGCTTTTGCTTGAACTTTGACTTCGCCATACAGGGTCTCCTCCATCGAGAGTGGGAAACTGTTATAACAATTCCGCCTGAAACGCAAGTATATTATGATTTTCGACCGATGAGGGAGGGGTGATGGCGAAAGCGCGCAGGTTCGTCTGGCTAATGGTGGCCATGGGCATAGCAGCGGCCGCTCCCGTGGCCGCTCAGGAGAAGATGGTAACCGTTGGCATCGTTACTTTCCTTACCGGGGCAGCGGCTGCGCCGTTTGGCGTGCCGGCGCGCAATGGCGCCGAAATTGTCATCGAGGCGATCAACGACGGAAAGCTTCCCTCTCCCTATAACACGAAGGGGTTCGCGGGCGCTCGGGTCGAGCCCGTTTGGGCGGATGAGTCCGGCGGCAACGCCAAGCAGGTGGCTGAGTACCGCAACCTGGTCGAAAAGCGCAATGTGGACGTGGTTCTTGGGTATATCTCCAGCGGAACGTGCGCGGCGCTCTCCAACGTTGTCGAGGAACTGAAGCGCCTCACGGTCTATGCGCTTTGCTCGACTCCGAGGGTCTTCGACGAAGCCGACCGTAGGTATATCTTCCGCCCGATTTCTATACTTTCGTCGGACGCCGTGGCGGCGGCGCACTATCTGAAGGAGAAATTCCCGAAAATTCGCTCTTATGCGGGAATCCACCCCAATTACGCTTGGGGTCAGGATTCCGCGCGCGACTTTGAGAGTGCGATGTCCAAGCTGTCGCCGAACGTTAAGCAGATGGAAGTGCAGTTTCCCAAGTTGTTCCAGGGGGCGTTTCAAACCGAGATCTCAGCGCTTCTTCTCAGCAAAGCCGACCTCGTCCATTCGTCGCTCTGGGACGGCGACCTTGAAAGTTTTATCTTCCAGGGTAAATCGCGCGGTCTATTCCAGAAGAAGAAGGTCTTTTTCCAAGTGGGCGATACCGCTGTCTACCGCCTCGGTGAGGAGCTTCCCGAAGGGCTCATCATCGGCGGCCGCGGACCGTATGGCATCTTGGTAAGGGATCGCGAATCGGTGCTTAACAAGTGGTTCATCAAGACCTACCACGACCGCTATGGGACCTATCCGACCGGACCAGCCTATCAGTATGCGCAATCCATCCTCGCCACGAAGATAGCCTACGATAAGGCTGCCAAGGGTGGAGGCTTCCCGACACAGGACCAAGTCATCGACGCGTATACCGGTCTCGTTTTCGAGTCATTCTCCACTACCGTGCGACTCACGAATGCCAAGGGACATCAGGCAGTCACCGAGAACGGCTTCGGCATTTCCAAGTACGACAGGAAGAAAAAGGAAGTTGTCCTAACCGATATCAAGTTCTATCCGCCCGAATGCGTCGAGGCACCTCCAGGTGTGCAGTCCGATACGTGGATAAAGGAAGGCATGCCAGGCGCGAAGTGCAACTGATGGCTGGATAGATGTCCGGCGATTCGTCTGCGGGCGCGCCCCCGCGCCGGTGCAGCCTGCAGGTAGGCAATACGACACTGGCCTACCTCGATTGGGGCGGCGAGGGGCCAGATGTCCTGCTTCTGCACGGCATCACAAGCAACGCCGAAACCTGGTGGCGCGTCGCGCCCCGGCTCGCCGCCGAGGGCTTCCGCGTGTTGGCCTTCGACATGCCGGGGCATGGCCGCAGCGACGAAGCGACGGACCACCGGATCGACAGCATCGCAACGTTGGTTTCGTCCGCGGCCGCAGCGCTAGGCGTGCGCAAGTCCGTAGTGATCGGCCATTCCTGGGGCGGCGCTGTCGCGCTCGCCCTTGCGAGCGGTAGCAGCGGAATAGAGTTCGAGCGCTTGGTGATGATGGATCCGGCACTTGCGCTCACCGAAGAAGCAGGTACGCAACGCGTACCCTTGTTCACCAAGGGACTTGGCGCGTCGGTTGAAAGCCTAATACCGGCAATCTCTGCCGCGAATCCTGATTGGCCGGAGAATGATGTGCGCTGGAAGGCGCAGGCCATGCACGACTGTCGGTTTTCCGCGGTCAGCGGTTTCTTCACCAAAAGTGGCGATTGGGACCTCACGCTGCGACTTGGAAGGGTAAATGTGCCGCTGCTTCTCCTGATCGCCGATCCGGCAGCGAGCATCATCGGAGACGAAGGACGAATCGCAGCCGAGCGAGCGATAGGCTACAACCGCGGCCGCGTAGCAGTAATAATGGGGACCACGCACAACATGTACCGCGGCGCTGGATATGAGCCGACGCTGGCCGTGATCATGGACTGGCTGAGTCACGGGTAGCACGTACGCTTGGAAACGAGCGTTGCGGTAGTGCTGGATGGACTGACATTCTCGTCCTACCTGTTTATCGTTTCGCTTGGGCTCACGATCATCTTCGGTGTCATGAAGGTGCTCAACCTCGCACACGGCGGTTTATACGCCTGGGGTGCGTACACGGCGGCATTCCTCATAGGCCGCGCAGCGGTCGCGGGCTGGCCCGACTGGGCTGGTTTCCCGATCATCTTGGGTGCGGCGCTCGTAGTCGGTACGGTGCTTGGATGGGCGCTCGAATTCGGAATCCTGAGGTTCCTGCGCGGGCGTGATGAGGCGCTCGTGGTTCTTGCCACCTTCGGGATCCTGCTCATGCTTGAGGATGCCATCATGGCGGTATTCGGTACTGATCCATTCTTCGCCTATCAGCCTATGACGTATCTCGGCCATGTCGATATTGGTGGCATAGCGCGCGACCTGTATGGGCTCACCATGATCGGCACCGCGTTAGTCGTGGCCGTGGCGGCGTGGGCCGGTTTCAAGTGGACCCGGTTTGGCAAGCTGCTGTCCACCGTGATCTATGATCGCGAGCTCGCCCTGACTCTGGGTATTAATGTGAACCGGCTGTTCCTGGGAACCTTCATCATTGGGGCAATTCTGGGAGCACTGGGCGGCGCTTACGTGGCGCCTACTACTTCAGTCGCACCTGGCCTCGGTATGGAAGTGATTGTGGTGTCGTTCGCAGTCGTTGTGATCGGCGGCATGGGGAGCATCCCGGGCGCGCTGGTGGGGTCGCTCATCGTTGGGCTGGTGCGGGCGCTCGCGGTGCACAAGTTCCCGGAGTATGAGCTCTTCGTGGTGTATGTCGTCATGGCGCTCGTTCTCGCATTCCGCCGCGAGGGGCTGTTTGCCCCGGCCAAGGTAAGGATCATCTGACGCCATGCGGGACCGCACTCCGCTATGGCTGGCTTGCGCGGTCGCCGCGCTCGCCGCAGCAAGCTTTTTCATTCCCGGTTGGCTGCTGAATCAACTGTTGTTTGCCTTTGGCCGCGGCCTTGCTGTGCTTGGTCTGCTCGTGCTTTGGCGTGCGGGGTTGGTTTCGCTTGGCGGTGCGCTGTATTTCGGGCTTGGCGCGTATTCTGTCGCCTTGCTGCAAAGAGCGGGCGTCAGCGATGCGCTTGGCCTTGTGCTAACGGCCGCCACCCTAAGCGCCGCAGCCGGTTTTGTGCTGGGCTTCCTGCTTAAGCGTTATCGCGGCATTTTCTTCGCGATGATGAACCTCGCGTTCTCCATGATCCTATACGGTGCCACGGTCAAGAATCGCTCGCTCGGCAGCACGGACGGCTTCGGGGTCGCGCAGCCGTCGTTCTTTGGCGTGGTCTTTTCCGAGCCCGCTCACGCAAAGCTTGCGCTGTTCCTGATGCTCCTCGCACTCGGCTATGGGGCGATGGTCCTCGTGCACTTATACTGGAAATCGACGTTCGGCTGGCTGGGTACTGCCCTGCGCGACAATGAAATCCGCGTCGAATATCTCGGCTACTCGGTCGAGCGGGTGATCCACATTAAGTACACTCTATCCGCCCTGCTCGGCGGCCTCGGCGGAGGGTTCTTTGCGATGGGGCTGGGGCAGGTCGATCCCGATTCCATGTTGAACTGGGTTGCCTCGGGCGAGCTGCTCTTCATCATGATTCTCAGCGGACCGGCGAACGTCGCAGCGCCGTTTGTCGGGTCCTTCCTTTTCGAGGTGCTGCGCACCTACGCTCTCGACATTGCGCCGCTCGCTTGGCAGTTCATTATCGGCGCTACCCTGGTGCTGCTGATCTTCTTCGCCCCGAACGGCGTCTGGTCGCTGCTTGCGCGGCCCTTTGTTCGCAAGAGTTGATCGTGTCTGCCATGCTGGAGGTCGTGGGCGTCAGCAAGACATTCGGCACGGTGAGCGCCGCCGAAGAACTCAACGTCGGCATCTCCGCGGGCGAGGTCGTGGGCATCGTCGGGGCTAACGGCGCCGGCAAGACTGTATTCGTGAATATGATTACTGGCTACGAGAAGCCGAGCGTCGGCAGAATCCTCTTCGAGGGCCGAGACATCACCCGCCTGCATCCGCGCGAGATCACACGGCTGGGAATATGCCGCTCGTTCCAGGTAAGCCAGGTGTTTACGAGCATGACAGTTGCCGACAATCTCCTCATGGCGCTTTCCGTCCGCTGGACCACTGGAGCCGCGATGCTGAAGGACATCAAGCGCGACTCACTGGTCAGGGAGGTCGATGCGCTGCTGGAACGCTTCAAGCTGGTTGCCGAGCGAAAGCGACCCGCACACCAGCTTTCGCAGGGCGCGCGCAAGCTCCTTGATATCGCTATGGCGCTCGCCGGGCGCCCGCGCATTCTGATGCTTGACGAGCCGACCAGTGGCATCAGCACCGATGAAAAGTTCGAGTTCATGAATGTTGTCATGGGCGCGCTGGCGAAAGACAAGGTGACGGTGATGATCATCGAGCACGACATGGATATTATCGAAAGCTTTGTGTCCCGGGTGCTTGCCTTTAGCCAAGGACGGATCATTTGCGACGCTCCGCCGCGGGAGGCCTTGAGCGACCCGGACGTCGTGCAGTACGTGCTCGGGACCAGTCATGCTGGCCATTGAACACCTTGAGGTCGATATTGCTGACGCGCCGGTACTACGGGCAGTCGACTGCGTGTTCGACAAGGGCCGCACGTATGGTCTAGTTGGTAGAAACGGCGCAGGGAAGACCACCCTCATGCGTGCCATCATGGGGGTGCTACGCTCCCGTTCAGGCGCGATCCGATTCGACGGTGCCGACCTTACCGCAGCGCCGGCCCACGCGCGTCTTGCGCTCGGTTTTGGCTATATGCCGGAGGACCGGCGGCTCGTTCCGGACATTACAGTCGACGACAACGTCCGTATTCCTCTCTTGGCGCAGGGAAGCAGCGACGCAACCCACCTAGACTGGGCGTACTCGCTCGTCCCGGAGGTCAAAGCACTCGGGCAACGATTGCCTACGCTTCTGTCTGGAGGGCAGCAAAAGTTGGTCGCGCTGGCGCGGGCGCTCGTGGCGGGCACGCGCGTTTTGTTGCTGGACGAGCCTACGGAAGGCGTCTCGCCCCTGCTTCAGCAGCGCATCCGGCATATCCTTAGTGAAGTCAGCCGCAGCGGCGCAATCGTGCTGATCGCCGAGTCCAATGCCAAGTATCTTTCGGGAATCACCGACGGGCTTTATGTGATTGAACGTGGGAAGGTAACGTCAGGGTAGCTCGCGGGCCAGCCGCGATGGGCGTTGCGTTCGGGATTCATAAGGCATGAAGGCGATGCGACGGACCGCGTCGTGGATCTGCAACCGCGGACAGTGGGCCTGGCGCGTGAGTTGCGAGCTTGTGGGGCTAAGAGGAAGAGGGGCGAGAGGGCGGGGGCATTACGGGCAATGCAGTTGTGAGAAAACTGTGTTTACAAGGGGGTAGGCGGACCATTGGGTAGCCTTCCACTCGTGTAGGAAAGGATAATGAAAATCCGCTGGTCGAAGATCAAAAATCTGCTTTCCCCTACATTTTTCCTACGTAGGGAAAACGTAGGGTTCAGGCGGTCATTGACGGCTATTGGCGGGTGAGGGCGGGCCGAAACATCGACGACTTACAGCGTAGAGTTTCTCTTTTAATCCGTTGGTCGCCGGTTCGAATCCGGCACGGCCTACCAATCAAAACAAAAGGCCGCCTTCGGGTAGCCTTATGTTTGTCAGTTGCGGGAGTAAAATGGCGTCATGAAACGCCTGCGCTTACGACTGCTCACGCCGCTCGCCGCTGCGCTATGCGCTTTCGCCACCTACGCCCAAGATCCGCTGAAGCCGGCGGCCGAGGCGGAGAAGCCGGCGGTTGAGGCCGCGAAACCCGAACCCGCACCCGCGCGCCGGCCCGGCCAGGATCCCGACCCCAAGATTTTGGACGGCATCTTCGCCTGCATCGCCGAGGGCCTGCCGGAGGGATGGAAAAAGACATGGTTCGTCGTCAAAGAGATCGGACGCAGCAAGGACGGCGCGACGCGCAACTTCGCGGCGGATTTCTTCTACGCGACGAACGTGAACGACCGCAAGGGCCGGCCGCTCAAGCCCTGCGGCGCGGAGCGCGTGCTCGAGGGCGTGGGTGCTCTGCAAGACTACCTTCCCGATGGCCAGCGGCGCTGGACCGGGGCGACCTTCTCATTTATGCCCGATGGCAAGTTCGAGGCGAAATACGATTTCACGCCGCCCAGGCCCGCGCCCGCCAAGCCCGTCGCCAAGAAGCCCGCGCCGCAGTAGCGCTCAGGCTGATCCTCGCGCGCGGCAGACGAGACGTCGGATCGGTCGCGCCCCCGGCGCAATGACCAAGCCTTCGGCGTGAAGCGCCGCGCGTTCCTGTTCGCCGCCGCCGGGCTTGCCGCTTTTCCCGCTGCCGCCGCAGAACGCTACACGCGGGGATTATTGTGGCGCGTGAGCACGGCCGGCGCGGCGCCCAGCCACGTATTTGGCACCTTGCACGCCGCCGACGCACGCCTGGCCGAGCTTCCCGCGCCCGTGCGCAAGGCCTTCGACGGTTCGCGCTCGCTGGTGCTGGAGTACGTGGCCGACGACTACGGCAGACAGCGCTTCCTCGAGGCGGCGACGTTTCTCGACCGGCGCACGCTGGAGGAGACCATCGGCCGCGAGGACTTCGAGCGCGCCTACGAAAGCCTCAAGGCCTCTGGACTGACGCGCGAGTTCGTCAACAAGATGAAGCCCTGGGGCGTGCTGCTCAACTTGCGCAGCTCGTGGCAGCCGGCAGCGGTTGTCACGCCCGACGCACAGCTGCATGCGCTCGCCCTCGGGCGGCGCGTGCCGGTATCCCAGATCGAGGAGACCGAGGAGCAGGTGTTCACCTTCGACGAGCTGCCGATGGCTTCTCAAGTAGCGCTGCTCCGGCACGGCCTGGCGCACCGCGAGGCGCTCGCGGCGCTCGCCGAGCATACGCTCGAGGCCTACATGGCGCGGGACCTGGAGGCCATCTGGCGCCTGCAGGAGGAATTCGCGAGCCGCCACCCGGAGATTTCGGCGCACCATGCCGCGCTGGTGAAGCGCGTGGTTCTCGACCGCAGTGTGGTGATGGCGTTCCGCATGCAGCGTGAGTTGCGGCGCGGGCGCGCCTTCGTTGCACTCGGTGCGCTCCACCTTTACGGCGCGCGCGGCGTGCTCGCGCTGCTCGAGCAGGACGGCTATGCAGCCGAGCGCCTATATTAATTCCGCTTTTGAATCCAGAACTGGTACATGGCGCCAAAGGTGTCGGGATTTTCGTTCTCAAAAATCTGCCACCGGCCAAGATCGATGGCGGCACGGTCATCAGGGAAACGCACTTTGTAATTACGAAGGACATGCGGATATATTTCAAACCCCAGAAACGTCAGATCATTTGCCCGCAGAAACGCATCTATTTCGGTCAGCGTCAAACGATGTTCCTGGACGTGGAAAAGCAGATCACGGCAGGTGCTGGTGCTGTAAAAATCTGATGATGTGATTTTAAATTCGGCAGTTTTTCCCATTTCCATCAAATCCTGACGGCACCGCCGAATCTCATCGGCCGTCGCGCCATAACCTTGCCCGGCTATGAAGGTCCGGGCGTTAACGATGTCCCGTCGCCCGGCTTCACTATAAAAGCCAAGTTTCATGAGCCCACCGGGGCGAAGCAAAGATAAAAGTACTCGCCATCCAGTCCATGGGTCGGCAAGGTGATGCAGTACGCCGCTGGACTCGATGAGATCGAAGCGGCGACCGAGCGAACCCAGCTTCAGCAGGTCGGCCTGGGCGTACTCGATTGAAGCCAGGCCCATTTCCCGCGTCTTGCGCCTGGCGTAACTGAGGCTGTTCATGCTCAGATCGACGGCCAGCACTTGCGCTCGATGGAACTGCTGCGCCGTTTCAATTGAATGCTGGCCGGTGCCGCAACCGGCAATCAGGACGTCAATGCGGCCACTCTTGGGGTGGCGGTTGAATGAAGCCAGAGGAAACTTCTGGCACAAATGTTCAACGATATTGCGCGCTTTCCCGGCGGGTGCCGTCTTGACCCAGCGCGGATAGGGATTTTCCTCGTACTGATTCTGAACCAGCAGCGACACCTCATCCTCGATGTTGGTCAACCGGGGTATGGCGACGCGCAATTGGAGTTCTTCCGCCGGCTCGCGAACCTGTTGCGCCAGCACAGCCGCAACTTCCCCCGGCCACTGTCTTTCCAGAAGCCGGGCGGCAGACGGGAGAGTGCGGAGCGGGAAGTAGGCCGCTACCGCAATCGGCCAAAGAACCGGCACCTGAGTCCCGGCATCCAGTGCCGCAACCAGTGAATCCCGCAAATCACTCGCTGCTTGGATTTCGTCATCGGTGTGGGAAAACACGTATTCATTGATAAAACACTGACGCGCTAGAGCGCCGTAGAAACTCAATGCCATGCCAAGCTCGCCGGCTGAAGCGGTCACCCCGGTGACAGCTTCGAGCATTGCGTGCCGCGCCATAGTCAGAAAACGCTCCATCTCGATGTCGCAGATTGGTGTCGAATCGAGCAGGGCACGCAGCAGCGGATCAGTGGCGAGCGTGGTGAGGCCGTTTGCGCCGAACAAATCTTGCGCCGGTAGCCGCGCAGGCCAGGCGTCGGCGGCCCGTGCTACGCCCGCCCCGATCTCCGGGTTGAGCTTGACGAGATCGATGCCGGTCCGTGCCAGATCACTTGGCCGACACCAAGGCTCGGTCAAGGCGCGAACCATCACTGCTCGAATCTCGCTGTCGCCGGGCGTGAAGCGCAAGCGATTGATGCAAGTGACGAAGAGGCTCTTAGCTTCCCCAGTTTCTTCGATCTGCAGGGATTGTCTGACAGTGTTGAAGGCCATTGTCGTCTTGCCTTGCGCATTGAACAGCAAGGCGAGGTTGTTAAGGGCATCGACAAATCCAGGTTTGATCCGTAGCGCCCGCTGCCAACTGGCCTCGGCCTCGTCCAGGCGATTCAGGTTTTGAAGGATGACCCCAAGGTTGTATTGCGCCTCGGCGAAATCCGGTTTGATCTGCAGCGCCTGTCGGTAACTGGCCTCGGCCTCGTCCAGGCGGCCCAGATCCTTGAGGGTGTTGCCCAGGTTGCTATGCGCCTCGGCGAAATCCGGTTTGATCTCCAGTGTCCGCCTGTAACTGGCCTCGGCCTCGTCCAGGCGGCCAAGATTCTTGAGGGTGTTGCCCAGGTTGCTGTGTGCCTCGGCATAATCCGGCCGGATCACTAGCGCCCGTCGGTAACTGCGCTC
>Ga0315281_10005421_pt1 | contig 18253 bp, 21 predicted proteins | sample YL17G07_0_MG_FD_204540 | JGI IMG/M metagenome (GOLD analysis project Ga0315281, IMG submission 204540) | Sediment microbial communities from Yellowstone Lake, YNP, Wyoming, USA - YL17G07_0 | ecosystem: Environmental > Aquatic > Freshwater > Lake > Sediment | place: USA: Wyoming | collected...
GTTATGCCGAGTTGGCAGCAGCCGCGAACGATGGCATCGGTTTTCCGTGCTTCATCAAACCGGTGATGTCCTCGTCCGGTAAAGGCCAGTCGCGTGTTGATCGGCTGGAAGATCTCGAAGCGGCCTGGAAATACGCCGCCAGCGCCGGACGCGTGAAGGGCACGCGCGTCATTATCGAAGGCCTGATCGAGTTTGATTATGAGATCACGCTGCTCACGGTGCGTGCGCTCGGCGAAGACGGCAAGATCGAAACCCAGTTCTGCGACCCGATCGGCCATGTGCAGGTGAAAGGCGATTACGTCGAGAGCTGGCAGCCGCAGCCGATGAGCGACAAGGTGCAGGCGCGTGCCAAGGAGATCGCCGAGGCGGTCACGAACGCGCTCGGCGGGCGCGGCCTGTTCGGCGTCGAGTTGTTCGTCAAGGGCGAGGAAGTGTGGTTCTCGGAAGTCAGCCCGCGCCCGCACGACACCGGCATGGTGACCATGGCCACCCAGGCGCAGAACGAATTCGAGTTGCACGTGCGCGCCATCCTCGGGTTGCCGGTTGGCACGCGCATGCGCCGCCCGGGCGCCAGTGCCGTGATCTATGGTGGTGTCGAGGCCGAGGGCATCCGTTTCGAAAATGTCGATACCGCGCTGCGCGTGCCGGAGTCGCAGCTGCGCCTGTTCGGCAAGCCGGTGGCCTACGAGCGCCGGCGCATGGGCGTGGCGCTGGCCACCGCCGACAGCGTCGAGACCGCGCGCAAGCGCGCCAAGGAATGTGCCGCCAAGGTGCGGCCGGTGCGTTGACGGAGTGCTACGCTACAAACAGCAGGGGAAAGACGACGGGCTCATCAGCTTTTTATAGGATGAGCTGCCGGACACGGAAAAAATCGGATGTTTCCATTTTTCTTGAGGTAACGCCGGGCAACAGCGGGTAACCTGCGTGGCTATGCGAATAACTTCGTCGCAGGACGTCGTCGGGCCTTCTTGGAAAAGGATGTGACTGGCCAAGGCTACTTGTCGCGGGAGGTTTTCCTTTCCACCTTGCCCCCCCCAAATGCCACTGCCTCGCAAGATGATGGTCTTTAAGCAAACTGATGCTGACGCTGATGGAAAAATATCCGCGGAAGAATTCGACGCCCGGTCACGTCAGGCATTTCAGAATCTGGACAAGCAAGGAGCCGGTCGTTTGATCCAGGGACAATAGGCCAGACCAAAGACCAATAGGGGGCAGGCTGAGCTAACCCGCTTTTCTCTCTCAACTTCATCCGGCGTGCGATAGCCCAGGGCTTGATGTAACCGCTTGCGGTTGTAGTAGAGCTTGATGTAATCGAAGATCGCTGCCCGTGCCTGATTCCGGGCGGGGAAGACACAATGGTGCACCAGTTCATTCTTGAGGCTGGAGAAGAAGCTCTCGGTCACGGCATTGTCGTAAGCGGTCTTCTTCCCGCCCATCAAGAAATAAAGGCAACAGATTTATTTGCGTAGCACTTGGCAGTGCAGCGAGATGATCCCCTGTCGGCCGCCTAAGGCGATGGACGAAGGGAATGTGTATCGCCAAGGTGCGGCCGGTGCGCTGACCGGCTAACGCGGCCGGCGGTAGGGATACGGGTAACCCCACGGATACCACGGGTCATACCAGTACGGCGAGCGGTAGTAATGGTGCGCGGCCTTGGATGGTATCGGCCACAGGTAGATGTGTTCGACGCGCACCACCGGATAGGTATAGGGGTGCTCGCCGATAGTGTGTGTATTGTTGCCATCGAGCGCGCCTGCGACCGTCACCAGCCGTTTCGGGGCGAAGATGGCCGGATCCAGGAAACCCTGCACCCGTGCCAGAAAACGCCCGGCACTCTTGTCGGCGTCTCGCGGCTGGCCATCCGAGTAAAGCGGCAGTTCCACGATCTCGATCCAGGTCTCGTCGCGCCGGTTCTCCACCGAAGCGATGGCCCCGCCCCAGCGCACTGCGGCACCACGCTGTTTTTCAGGATTCTTCAGAGCCTGAGCGAGCGGCGTATTCTCGGGCGGTGCCTCGCGGATCGGACGCGGGATGTCACTCGCGCAGCCGGCGAGAGTCAGGGTCAGGAGCAGGGCAACGATTTTCATGTGGTTACCCTACACCCCTGTGCGCCATCGGGGTAGCCGCCCCGGTTTTGGCACACCGGGCCGTTTGCCCGTTCATTCTTCCGCACGCAAGGAATTCGTTGATCGGAGAGCGCGCATCGCGCGCAGCCTTGTCAGGTTGTCAGCAGAATAATCGGTTCGCCGAGCGGTACCGGACGGTGGACGGCAAAGCCCTGCAGGTAATCAATGCCGAGCTGGTGCAGGGTGGCGCGTATTTCCCCGCTTTCCACGAATTCGGCAATGGTGCCGATCCCCATCTCATGGGCGATACCATGGATCGCCTGAACCATCGCCAGGTCGGTGCGGTTTTCCACGATGTTTCTCACAAAGCTGCCGTCGATCTTGACGAGGTCGACCGGCAGGTCCCGCAGGTAGGCAAATGACGCCATGCCGCTGCCGAAGTCATCGAGCGCAAAGTGGCAACCCATCTCCTTCAGGCTCAGGACGAAGTGCGTGGCGCGACTCCAGTTGGCAATGGCGGTGGTTTCGGTAATCTCGAAGCAGCAGAGTCTGGGGTCAATGCCCGATTCCTCGAACTGACGTAATACATAATCGAGGAAACTGTCGTCGCTCAACGTCTGGTTAGACACATTGATGGAACGGATGCGCGGCATCGGCGCATTCTCGCGCGACAACTGCCGGCAGGTCTCGCGTATTACCCAGCGGTCGATGGAAGGCATGATGCCGTAACGTTCGGCGGCCGGGATGAATGCGGCGGGCATGATGATGCCACCGTTTTCGTCCAGCATCCGCACCAGGATCTCCTGCATGGGCGGATGCCCGTTCTCCGGAAAGAGCGGTTCGATCGCCTGGGTATAGAGGGTAAACCGGTTTTCCTCCGCGGCATGCGTAAGCCGCGTGATCATCCGCATCTCGCCACGCCGTTGACGCAGTTCGGCATCGTCGTGCTGGTGCACCCACACGCGGTTGCGCCCCTTTTCCTTCGCCATGTAGCAGGCGGCATCCGCGGCGCTCAACAGGCTGTGCGGGTCATCGCTGTCGGCGTTGATGTACACGAGCCCGATGCTGGCCGGTGTCCTGAAAATCTTGCCGCCGTGCATGAAGCGGAATTGTTCGCTTGCTTCACGCAAAGTGTCGGCGAGCTGTCCTGCTTTGTCGGGCGAACAGCCATCCAGAAGCACGCCAAACTCATCGCCGCCAAGACGGGCGAGGGTATCGCTGTGGCGTATTTTTGCCTGCAACGTCATCGCCAGCTGCTTGAGGAGTTCATCGCCAGCCGCATGCCCGCAGCTGTCATTGACCAGCTTGAACTGGTCGAGATCCATATAGAGGAGCGCATGTTGCTTGTGCTGACTGCGCGCGGTACCCAGCAGGCGGTTCAGTTCTGTTTCAAAACCGCGTCGATTGGGCAAACCGGTGAGGGCATCATGGTTGGCCTGCCAGCTCAATTGACGGGCGAAGTCGCGCGAATGGGTGACGTCACGAAAGACCAGTACTTTTCCGGTGATCCGGTTGTCATGGCTGCGGATCGGCGCCACGCTGTCTTCCACGGCGAATTCCTGGCCATCACGCGCCACGAGCAAGGAGTTCCGCGCCAGGCCCATGACCGGCCCGTCGAGTTCGCCCAGCAACGCCGGGTGGTCAACGGGTTTGCGCGTGGCTTCATGGAGTACCGGGTAGATGTCCGACAACGGCTTGTCCAGCGCCTCGATTGTTGACCAGCCAGTGAGGCGTTCCGCGACGGGATTCAGGTAGCGCACACGGTTTCCGGCATCCGTTGTAATGACGGCATCGGCAATGGAGTGTAGCGTCACCTCCGCCTGTTCCTTTTCCCGGTGCAGGGCATTCTCGGCACGCCGGGTCTGACGCAACACGAAACCGGCAATCAGCGCGCCCAGCAGCAAGGTGATGGGCGCCAGTGTTTTCATCAGCAGCATGGTGTTGTCATGTGCATGCACGGTTTCGCCCGCGGCCTGTTTGACCTCTGCCCGCTCGATTTCCACGATGCGATCGAACAGTGACAGGATTTCTTTTTCAAGCGCCAGGTCTTTCTGCAGGATGGGGTGTAAAACACCGCGCGAATCCTGCTGCAGGATTCGATGCACCAGATCGGCTTGCAGGGGTTGCGTGCGGCGAATGACGGAATAGGCCTGTTCCAGGATCAGACGTTCCTCCTTATCCAGTCCTACCTGGAGGAGCCGCTCCCGCAGTGTCACAAACTCATCGACCATGCCCGAGAAACGCAGGTACTCGTCCTGGCGTTCGAAGGGGTCGCGACTGAAGTACATCGCATACAGGCTGAGGCTGCGCTCACGCACCAGGTTGCGCATGGAAAACAGCAGGTCGATCCGGACATTGTGCTGATTGACGACGGTTTCCAGCTGTTTCCGGACTTCGCTCAGGCGCACATAGCCCATCAACATCAACAGGGCGGTAAGCATCAAGACCAGCAGGAAGCCAATGGCAATGACGAAGCGGGAATTTTTCAGGGGCATGATGACGTTAGTGTAGACTGCTCCTGACGTTCGCAGGGGAGGCGGGACTATCGTCTGGTCGCCGATGGCCAGAAACACGGGCCGGCAAACCCGTTCAATAAGTGATTCATGATTGAGCGAGATGGCCGGCCCACACAGCGGCAAGCGCGTTCAGGATCCAGCCGGATCGGGCCGGGCTTATACCAGGGCAATGCGGGTACCCGCTTGCTCGCTGACCAGACGCGACAGTTCGCTGAACAACTCCGAGCCGTTTTGATCGTTGCGCCACTGCTGCGTGTTCGCGTCATAGCTGTAGTGAAAGCCGCCGGACTTGGCCGCAATCCAGATCTGGCTGGCGGCGCCCTGCTTGTTAATGATGATCTTGCTGCGGTTCGCGAATTCAAGCTGCAGAATCTCGCCCGCGTTTTCGAAATCGATGTCTGCGCCGCAGGTCTCGACGGCCTGCTCGATCCGGCTCAGTGTGACGGTCGCGAGCTTGTGAAATTCTGCTTCGTTCATGCGGGTTTCCCGTGCCTGCGAAAGCGGGTATTCTAGCTTAAAGGAAAGACGAACGAAGCAGGGCTTCATTCACCGAAGCTTGCCGACGGACAAACAAACCCATGCCGCGCCTGCACCATTTCAAATTGCCCGTGATCGCTGCCATGCTGATGGCGCTGTTGTTTGCCGGTTGCGGCAAGAAGGGGCCGCTCTATCTCCCCGATAGCCCGTCCAGGCCGAGCCATAAAATGGCTATTTTTGTGCAAGCGTGCTTTCTTTAGACAACCCAAGAACTGAGTCAATGAATACGTTCACCTATCGTGGCGACCGCCTGTACGCCGAAGGCGTGGCGCTGAGCGAGATCGCCGAGAAATACGGTACGCCCTGTTATGTGTATTCGCGCGCGCACATCGAGGCACAGTGGCGCGCCTTCGATCAGGCATTCGGCGCACGCGATCATCTGGTGTGCTACGCGGTCAAGGCCAACTCCAACCTCGGGCTGCTCAATGTGCTCGCGCGTCTCGGTTCCGGGTTCGACATCGTATCGGTCGGCGAACTGGAACGCGTGCTGGCCGCCGACGGCGATCCTGGCAAGGTAGTTTTTTCCGGCGTCGGCAAGGGCGTGCACGAAATCGAGCGCGCGCTGGAGGCCGGCATCGCCTGCTTCAACGTCGAGTCGGAGGCAGAGTTGGTGGTGCTCAATGAGGTTGCGGCCCGTCTCGGACGGCACGCGCCGGTGAGTCTGCGCATTAACCCGGATGTGGACGCCAAAACCCACCCCTATATCTCCACCGGTCTTAAAGAAAGCAAATTCGGCATCCCGATGCACGAGGCGCGCGCCGCCTACCACGTGGCGCAAAAGCTCTCACATCTGCGCATCGTCGGCGTGGATTGCCACATCGGTTCGCAGCTCACCGAGCTCGCGCCGTTCGCGGACGCGCTTGATCGCGTGCTGGCGCTTGTGGATCAGCTCGCGGCCGATGGTATCGCGCTCCGGCATCTCGATCTCGGCGGCGGCCTCGGCATTCGTTACCGCGACGAACACCCGCCCGCGCCCGGCGAGTATGTGGCGGCCTTTCTCAAAAAACTCGATGCGCACGGCGACCGTTACCGGCATCTTAAGCTGTTTATCGAGCCGGGGCGCGCGATTGTCGGCAATGCCGGCGTGCTGCTCACGCGCGTGCAGTATCTCAAGCACGCTGAAGCAAAGAACTTCGTGATCGTGGACGCCGCCATGAACGACCTGATGCGGCCGGCGCTGTACGACGCCTGGCAGGACATCGCGCCGGTGCTGAAGCGCGCGGGCGCGGCACAACGGTACGATGTCGTTGGACCGGTGTGCGAGTCTGGCGACAGCCTCGGAAAGGACCGGGCGCTCAAGGTGCAGGCCGGTGATCTGCTCGTGGTGTGTTCGGCCGGCGCCTACGGTTCGAGCATGAGCTCCAACTACAACACCCGGCCGCGTGCACCCGAAGTGATGGTGAATGGCGAGCACGTTCACGTGGTGCGCCGCCGCGAGACCATCGAAGAGCTGCTGCTCCCCGAGTCGCTGCTGCCATATTGACGCGTGGCCTTCAGCAATCCATCTCCGGAAGAAATCCGCGCGTTGCTCAAGCGTGTGCGCACCATTGCCGTGGTCGGGCTCTCGCCCAAGGCGGACCGCCCGAGTTACAGGGTGGCATCCGCGCTGCAAGGATTCGGTTACCGCATCATCCCGGTGCGGCCCATGGCAAAGGAAATTCTGGGCGAAAAAGTGTATCCCGACCTGACGTCGGTACCGGAACACATTGACTTGGTGGACGTGTTTCGCGCCCCGGAGCAGGTGGACGAGGTGATCGACGCCTGTATCGCATTGCAGGTGCCGGCGGTATGGCTGCAGGATGGCGTGGTGAACGAGGCGGCTGCGCAACGGGCGCGATCCGCCGGGCTGATGGTGGTTATGGACCGCTGCGTCTACCGCGATTACGCGCAATGGTTCGGCGCTGCGCCACGCTCCGCTCTTTGAGGCGCGACGCGCGCGCCCGCCGTCCCCACCAGCTGATCAGTTGACGCGACAGGCGCCGCGCCCATGGCCAGTCCACGGCCAACAGCGCCAGTCCGACCGGTATCATCCAGTAGCCCAACACCGGCAAGAATCCGAGCAACCCCCCGATGACGAACAGGATACCGACGGTTTTGCGCAACCAGGGGTTCGGATGGGTCTTCAGGCGGTGAAAATGATACTGAACGAACTTCTGCAAGTGCGTACCCGGGCTTCGTCGAATTGCCACTATTATGGCTAATTTTGTGCAAGCGTGCCTTCGATATCTCAGGTTTCATTGGCCGCTGGCAAGCGCTAACCTATAGATATGCTGCGTTTCACCAAAATGCACGGCCTTGGCAATGACTTCGTCATGATCGACGCGGTCACCCAGGCTGTGGCGTTGACCCCCGAACAGGTACGGCACCTCGCCGACCGGCGTTTTGGTATCGGCTGTGACCAGGTGTTGATTGTCGAGCGTCCGACCCGCGCAGATGCCGATTTCCGTTACCGCATCTTCAATGCCGACGGCGGCGAGGTCGAGCAGTGCGGCAACGGCGCGCGCTGTTTTGCGCGCTTTGTGCGTGACCGGGGGCTCACCACCAAGAGCGCACTGGCTGTCGAAACCCTGGCTGGCGTCATTTATCCAAATGTTGAGCCGGATGGTGCCGTGACGGTCAACATGGGCGTACCGCGCTTCGAGCCACGCGAAGTGCCGTTCGCAGCCAGCGCGCGCCAGCCGGTATACGATCTGGACGTGGATGGCGCGGCCGTGCCGGTCACGGTGCTGTCCATGGGCAACCCGCATGCCGTGCAGGTGGTGGATAATATCGAGCATGCGCCGGTGGCGACCCAGGGCCCGAAGATCGAGCATCACCCGCGCTTCCCGAAACGGGTCAATGCCGGGTATATGCAAGTACTGGATCGCAGTCATGTGCACGTGCGCGTCTGGGAGCGCGGCGCGGGCGAGACCCTCGCCTGCGGCACCGGCGCCTGCGCCGCGGTCGTGGCCGGCCGGTTGCGCGGCCTGCTGGACGAAAACGTGGAAGTGCGCGTGCGCGGTGGTACATTACTGGTCAGCTGGCGCGGCGAAGGCGAACCGGTGTGGATGACCGGCCCCGCGGTCAGGGTCTTCGAGGGCGAGATCGACCTGGAGCGCTTATGAACAAGAAACCATCGAGTGAGAGCCTGGAAAAGGACCTGTCCTGGGAAGAGGCGGTTGGTCGCTACCTCGAACAGACACCGGACTACTTCCTGCGTCACCCCGAACTGCTGGCCGCGCTCGCGCTGCCGCACCCGGAGGCCGGGCGCGCGGTATCGCTGGTCGAGCGCCAGGTGCGCGTGCTACGCGACCGCAACGAGCAGAGCACGCACCAGCTTCAGGAATTGATCGCTTTCGCGCGCGACAACGACCAGCTCGGCGAGCGCGTGCAGCGCTTCGCGCTTGCCATGATCGACAGCGACTCTCTCGACGAGGTGCTGGACACGGCGCAGGACATGCTGCGCCAGGAATTCAGCCTCGACGGCGTGGCCGCGCGCCTCGCCGGCAACCCGCGCCCGACCAATCCGCGCCAGGAGTTCGTGGCGCCGGACGACACCATGCTGGATGGCCTGCTCACCAGCCTGGCCGCGCGCAACGGCCAGCCCCTGTGCGGCGTGGTTCACGAGGCGGCAACGCTCGAAGCGCTGTTCGGCACACAGGCCGGCAGCATCCGCTCCACGGCCGTGATCGGGCTCACGCGGCACGCGCTGCGCGGCGTGCTGGTGCTCGCCAGTCGCGACCCGCAGCGCTTCCGCGCCGATATGGGCACTGTCTACCTCGTGCGCCTCGGCGAACTCCTCATGGCCGGCGTCGCCCGGCGTTTGGTTGTTGCGGCGTAAAAAATATGTTGTAACCACGGGGGACACGGGGAAAAAATGTCCAAGCGCCGATACCCCGAGAACGCGGACATTCCCAAGTAAAACCGGTTTATGACTTATTTCCGGTTCCCCGTGCTCCCCGTAGTTAATGACGTTGAAATTTATCTTGAACAGGAACCCTTAGATGAAGGCGCAGGCCGCCCATCAGTTGGACGCGTACTTCGATTATCTGAAAAACGAGCGGCGTCTGTCGCCGCATACGCTCAGCAATTACCGCCGCGACCTCGACGCACTCGCCGCGTTCTGCGGCGCGCACGGCCTCGACGGCTGGCGCGCGCTCACCGTCAAGAATGCGCGCGCCTTCGCTGCACAGTTGCACCGTCAGGGGCTGGCCGGCCGCAGTATTGCGCGCGCGTTGTCGGCGGCGCGTTCCTTCCTGCGTTATCTGCTGCGCGAGGGCCATGCGGGGCACAACGTCTTTACTGGTGTCGCTGCACCCAGGGCCGGCAAGCGTTTACCCAAGGCCCTGAGCGTCGACCAAGCGGCGCGTCTCATGCAGATCGACGGCGACGAACCGCTCACCCGCCGCGACCGCGCGCTAATTGAATTGCTGTACTCCTCCGGGTTGCGCCTCGCCGAGCTCGTGTCCATCAACGTCACCGACGTGGACCTGCGCGACGCCACCGTGACGGTCACCGGCAAGGGCGCCAAGACCCGGATTGTTCCGGTCGGCGCGCAGGCGCGCGCCGCGATTGCGGTCTGGCTCAAGGAACGCACCGCGCTCGCCGCCGTCGGCGAGCCAGCCCTGTTTCTCGGCCGCAACGGCAAGCGCCTCGGCGCGCGCGCCGTGCAACTGCGCCTCAAACAGTGGGCCGTGCGCCAGGGCATCGAGGTGCCGACCCATCCGCACATGCTGCGCCATTCGTTCGCCAGTCACCTGCTGGAATCGAGCGGCGACCTGCGCGCGGTGCAGGAGCTGCTCGGCCATGCCGACCTTTCTACGACGCAGGTGTACACGCATCTCGATTTTCAGCACCTCGCGAAGGTGTATGACGCGGCGCATCCGCGCGCGCGGCGGCGGAAATAATGGTTCCCTGATTTCGCTGCGCTTCATTCGGGCTACGATTGCTGACGGCGGGGGATTCTAAGTGACAGGATTCAATGTGCCAAAATGGATTGCTCGGCCCCTCATCTGGGCCATCGTCCTTGGGTTCGTAGGTCTCATCTTTGGCTACTATGGGCAAGACCTATTGCTGGCGGTTCCAGGCAATCTCGGACCTCTGGCGGGGATCCTCGTGACTGGCCCAATGGGATTGGTCCTGGGTGTGCTGTTGGGAGGGTTGAGCGCGCACTTTCGCCTTAGTGCGAGACGGAATCTCATTCTACTTGCCATTGCGGCGCTGGTGGGGTCCGTTGTATCGCTCTACGGATCTTTGCCGGCTTACAGACAAAAAGTTTGGCTTGTTGACGCAGAGATTGTTAATTGTGAGCACGTCGACCAACTGCTTGCGAGCAAGACCAAGATGTGGTCGGAGGTGGCCGCTCGGCCACATACAAATGCTCGGCCGAATTGGGAGCAGGAAGTTCCCGATATGTTCCGGGCCCAACCCGGCGCTGTATTGACGATACGAATCTATCAGGAAGCGTGGATTAGAGAACTGGAATGGAGTTGGGGCGGTATTTCGCAAAGAGTGGATGACTGGCAAAGCGTAAACGAAACCAAACAGGTCTTTGCCGCTATAGCAGACCCCGTGCCTCATTCACCCTGCGAACGCTTTACGGTTGGCGAGCGCAGATTTTCTGCGGTGACATGGGAGAAGTCGAACAGCACACCACCTGAAAAGGTGTCGAGGTTCCTGTGGCTAGGAGTACTTCAGCAGGTACCGCCAGTGTTCATTCGTTACATCCCCAAGCCGAAGTAAGAGTCTGGGTAGGGTGCAATGTGCCTTGCGAATTGCGCCGCATGTGGGGCCGAGGTTTGGTCGAATCATCCGGCGGATTACGCTGCTGCGCAGCTAGTCCGCCCTACACAATAATCGACGAGCGTAAGCTACAATGAAAATGAATCCGGGGAAGCCGATGTCCCCGCCAGAACCAGAATAAGGAGACAGGCGTGAATCCGATCTTGGCAGGCATCGTCGTCGTACTCATCATTTTCTTCGCCGGCATCCGCATCATCCGGCCCACGCATCGCGGCCTGGTCGAGCGCCTCGGCAAATACAAGCGCTTTGCCATGCCGGGTTTTCACTGGATCATTCCGGTCATCGACCGGATGTATCAGGTGAATATCACCGAGCAGATGGTGGACGCGGCTCCGCAGGAAATCATCACCAACGACAATCTCAACGCGCGCGTGGATGCGCAGATCTACTTCAAGGTTCGCGAGGACGAAGACAGCGTCAAGCGCTCGCTGTACGCGGTGAACAACTATGCGCTGCAAATCGTGAACCTCACGCGTACCACTCTGCGCAACATCGTCGGCACGCTGACCCTTAAATCCGCGAACAGTGAGCGTGACCGCATCAACACCGAGCTGCGCAAGACCCTGCAAAGCGAAAGTGCCCACTGGGGCATCGAAATTGCGCGTGCCGAGCTGAAAGAGATCGAGCCGCCGCCGGACGTGCAGGAGACCATGAACAAGGTGGTGAAGGCCGAGAACGAGAAGGTGGCGGCCGTGGACTTTGCCACCGCCGCCGAAACCTTTGCCGACGGCGAGCGGCGCGCGCAGATCAAGAAGGCCGAGGGCATCAAGCAGGGGCGCATCCTGCAAGCCGAGGGCGAGGCGCTGGCTATCAAACTGGTAAACGAGGCGGCGAACCAGTATTTCGTCGGCAATGCCCAGTTGCTGCGCAAACTCGAAGCTGTCGAGAAGTCGCTCGAGAACAACGCCAAGATCGTGCTGCCGTCGGATTCCGAACTGGTGAACGTGATCGGCGAGCTGGCCGGGGTACTGCCAGTGAAAAAGGTAAAGGACAAGCAGTAAATTCGTCCATCAACTGCGGCCCTGAAGGTCCGTGGCGGTCCGGTGGGCTACTTTGTGTCAGCCGTATACCACCACGGGCCTTTATCTGCGTGTCCTGTGATGCTCAGAACTCGTATTCGAGATTGCCGTAGAGCACCTTGTCCGGCGTGGACGTCGTGAGCCCAAAGAGTATGCCGAGCTGATATTTCCAGGCGCGACGCGCGTCATCCTTGAGTTTGCCGAACAGTGATGGCCCTATTTGATGGATCTGTTGCGACGATGGGTTCCAATTGGTTGCTTCGCCCAGCTTTCCGTAACCTTCGAGGCCAAATTCAAGTGCCGGATTCCCGAGCCACTTGTATTGCCAGGCGTACTCGAGCTCCCATTTCTTCGCCGCGTTATTTCCGGTTTCGTAAACAAAGGGCACATTCAGCGTAATGAGATGCTGACCCAGCTGCTTCTGCACGATGGGCATCAGCTCCCATTCGTTGGGATCAATCGATTTGCGGGCATGGTTGTATTCGGCGGCAAAGCCGAAGTCTGCCCAATATTTTCCCGGCTCCGTCAGCTGAAACAGATTTTCCCACTCATAGGAATCCGTGGCATAGCTTGAATCGCCCGCATCTTTTTTGACATCAACATAGAGCTCAGTGAACCAGAACTCAGTAAAACCGTGACCAACGCCAAGCTTGTAGCCTTGTGCGTTGTTCATGCCCGGATCCTTGTCGACATCGACATGTCCGCGCAATTCGATTTCACTCTCGCCGTGCTCGACTTTCGGGTAGTACACCTTGTAGCCGGCGTCAGCCGGCGAGGCGCTGAACAGCATCAGCAGGGCCACAGTCAGCGTAGCCACGGCGAGAATTCCCGCGGTTTTGATGCTGCCGGGTCTGCGTGACGTCAGGGTCAGGCCACCGATGAGGGCGACGACGAACACATATACAAGCAGCTGCATGCCTGTCGGGCGGTCCACATAACCCACCAGCGTGTGCAGCATTTGGCCGAACACGGATTTCTCGGACAGCACTGCCGAGGTGTCCCACAGCACTGGATTGATCGCCGGCAACAAACCCGCCTGGATCAAGAAAGAGGCTGCTTGCGCGGCCATACCGGCGGCGAGCAATACCAGCAGGCCGCTGGTGACGGTAAACAGATGGCGGGTCGGGATGCGCAGCAATCCAAAATACAGTGCGCCGCCGACCAGCATACCGGCGGCGATGCCGAGCAATCCGCCCAGGAGCAAGGTGCCGGTATCGGTGCCAGCGGCGGCGATGCCGTATGCGAACAGCACGACCTCGGCGCCTTCGCGCAACACCGCCAGTGCCACCACCACGGCGAGTACCTGCACGGGGCGGTTGCCGGCTGAAACAGACTGACCGACCTGATTCATTTGTGTCGCCAGTGCGCGACCGTGTTGCATCATCCACAGGTTGTGCCATGCTAGCATGGCCGTGGCCACTAACAGGATTCCGGCATTGAACAGTTCCGGGCCCACGCCTTGCGCGGCTTGTGCGAGGGCATCGGCAAAATACGCGACCAGACAGGCAGCACCGATACCGGTTGCGATGCCCAGCGCGATGGAACGGCCCCGTCCCCTAACGTCGCGGGTTGCGGTCAGAACGATGCCAATAATCAGTGCGGCTTCCAGGACTTCACGAAAAACAATCAGTGCAGCGCTTAGCATGGGGAGTCTCGGTACTTTTATTATTTAACAGTAATGGTGCCGGTGGCGGTTTTCGGATTGAACTCGCCAAAGAACGGGTAGCTGCCTGGCTCGAGTGGCCCCAGGTATACGGTGGTTCTCCCGTTGCCCGGGACGATTTTTTCACGGTTGAGCTGATGGCTTTCAAACTCTTCCGGTGTCGGATCCAGGTTTGCGATCACCAGTCTTATTTTTTGGCCAGCAGGCAGAACAAGGTTGGCTGGTTCGAAGCGATGATTTTTTATACTCAAACGGTATTCCGTCAATTCGGCATGTGCCGACGCTGCCAGCGCAAGCGCCATGAGTGCGGGAAGCATCAAATTAGTGAATTTCATAGGGTGATTTCTGCCGTTCGCCATTCGAAGTAAGAATGATAACGATTCTCATTCAGTAAAGCAAGCGCCTTTTAAGGGGTGACCCGGGCGGTCCGGAAGCTTCGTGGTTGGTGCGCTGTTTCCGAGCGCAGTTGTGTGAAGGCACGTGGCGGGTCAGACGGTGTTCGTGTAAATTTGGCTGCAGGACCAGCGGCTAGTGGAGAGGGCATGAGCGACAATATCGGCAGCGGTTGCGCAGAACTCGAACCCTATGCCTTGCGCGTAACCGATGACAGCATGGCGCCCGAGTTCTGGGAGGGCTGCATTATCATTATCGAGCCGCGGCATGCCGCACAGAGCGGCCAGTACGCGGTCGTGGATTACGCCGATGACACCACCTTCCGGCAGTTCGTGGTTGAGAGTGGACGGCAGTATCTCAAGCCGCTCAACGAGAAATACGCGGCGGTGGAAATCACCGGCCCGTTCACGGTGCGCGGCATTGTGATCCAGCGCGCCGGCACGCGTCGCAAGCATCACAAGCACTACGAGTACGCCTGATTCCATGCAGCGGCTCTATTCCGCTGCCAATCTTCCTGAAGCACACCTCGTGCGCGGCCTTCTCGCGGCCGGTGGTATCGAGGCGCGCGTGCTCAATGAATACGCCGGCGGTGCTCTTGGCGAGTTGCCGTTTACCGAAGTAGCGCCTTCAGTCTGGATTGAGGAGGAGCGCGACTTGGTGCGCGCACGGCAGGTCGTGGCCACCTACGAGACGGCAGCCGTTGCAGTGGGTATTACGCGCTGCGGCGCCTGCGGGGAGGAGAACCCGCGTGACTTTTCAATTTGCTGGCTGTGCCAGCAATTGTTATAGGGTATTCATAAAAACCACCACAAGGAGGAGTTACCATGTCCGATCACGTATATAAAGTTGTCGAGATCGTCGGTTCGTCGAGCAAGGGTATGGACGATGCCATCCAGAATGCCATCGGGCGCGCGTCGAAGACGCTGAAGAATCTCGACTGGTTCGAAGTGGTGGAGACGCGAGGCCATATCGCCAAAGGCAAGATCGGACATTTCCAGGTGACGCTCAAGATCGGATTCCGCCTCGAGTAACAGCCGGATACTTCATAAGCCCCCACACGTCTCAGTGAATACGTGTGGGGGTTCAGCCGGCGGCTACTTCTGAAAAAATAGTATCAGCATGCCAGCATGGCTATGCAGCCACATGTGGGAGCAACATAATCCGCGCGCCATACGCCCCAGTTCAGGATCTAAGTCTTTGTCGTGGCAGTCATTTCCAAGTAGTCCCGACGCTTGAAATTATCTCTCCTATCCCCATAGAAAGATCACCGGGGATTTGCCCCGAGACGTCGACTTGATAGGAGGTATAAACATGAACCATTTGATCCGTACTCCCTTCAGCACCGGCACGGCCGCGCGTCGCTGGAACGATGACTTTGATAGCCTGTTCCAAAACTTTCTTCAGCCGCTGCGCTTTGCCGAAGAAGAAGCTGGTCAGGGTATCGCACCGCGCCTGGATGTCGTGGAGCGCGATAATGAGTTTGTCGTGAAGGCCGAGATGCCTGGCATGAAGAAGGACGACATCGAGGTTTCGCTGGAGAATGGCGTGCTGACAATCACGGCCGAAACCAAGAGTGAGACCGAGGAAAAGGAGGGTGACCGTGTCATCCGCTCGGAACGTCGTTATGGCAAATACCTGCGCAGCCTGCGCCTTGGCAAGGAAATCGACGAAAAGAAGGTACAGGCCAGCTACAAGGACGGTATTCTGGAACTGGTCCTGCCCAAGGCTGAAGAAGTGAAACCGAAGAAAATCGCCGTGAACGTGGGCTGACTCCCCGAGCCGGTATTTCAAAAAGGGCCGCATCGCGGCCCTTTTCTTTTGTTACTTTAAATGGCTGACATCCGAAGGCAAATGCGTTAATTTCATACGCAGGTAAGTAATCACCTCTGCATCCCCGGCCGCTGCCAGGGATGCACCAACAGGAACCCTTGGCATGCCGCTCACCGCGAAATCCGCCGCCGATCGCGCCCAGATACTGATCGAGGCGTTACCGTACATCCAGCGCTTCCAGGGCAAGACCATCGTCATCAAGTACGGCGGCAACGCCATGGTCGACGAAAGTCTGAAGCAGAGCTTTGCGCGCGACGTGGTGCTGATGAAGCTGGTCGGCATGAATCCGGTGATTGTGCACGGCGGCGGGCCACAGATCGGCAAGCTGCTGGAGCGCATGGGGAAGAAAAGCGAGTTCGTGCAGGGCATGCGCGTGACCGACCGCGAAACCATGGACGTGGTCGAGATGGTGCTCGGCGGCCTGGTGAACAAGGAGATTGTAAGCCTCATCAACAAACACGGCGGCAAGGCCGTGGGCCTCACCGGCAAGGATGGCGGCCTGATCCGCGCGCGCAAATTGGTTATGAAGTCGGTGCCGGCGGAGGGCCTGCCGAGCGAAATCATCGACATCGGCCATGTCGGCGAGGTGGAGTCGATCGACCCGGAAGTGGTGGCGCTGCTCGACACGCAGAATTTCATCCCGGTGATCGCGCCCATCGGCGTTGGCCCGGATGGCGAGGCCTACAACATCAACGCCGATGTCGTGGCCGGCAAGCTCGCCATTACCCTGCGCGCGGAGAAACTCATGCTGCTTACCAACACCACCGGCGTGCTCGACAAGGAAGGCAAGCTGCTGACCGGCCTGACCATCGGCAAGGTCAATGCGCTCATCGCCGACGGCACCATCCACGGCGGCATGTTGCCCAAGGTGAACTATGCGCTTGATGCGGTGAACAGCGGCGTGAAGTCGGCGCATATCATCGACGGGCGTGTCGAGCATGCCGTGTTGCTCGAAGTGTTCACCGATCAGGGTGTGGGGACGTTAATCAAGTCCTGACAGCAGCACGGACGTTGCGGCATCACAGAGGAGGAACCATGGCCAGACCACGCAGTGGCGAACGGCGCGAGGAAATCCTGCAGGTGCTGGCGCGCATGCTCCAGGAACAAGCCGGTGAACACATCACAACCGCCGAACTGGCGCGTGCTGTCGGTGTGTCCGAAGCGGCGCTTTACCGGCACTTTCCCAGTAAAGCGAAGATGTTCGAGTCGCTCATTGAGTTTATCGAAGAGAGCGTGTTCACGCGCATTACCCGCATTGTCACCGAGGAGCCGCAGCGCGACGCACGGCTCCAGCAGATTCTTACGTTGGTGCTCGGCTTCGCCGACAAGAACCCCGGTATGGCGCGCCTGTTGCAGGGGGGCGTGCTCACTGGCGAGACCGCACGGCTGCTCGTGCGCATCAGTCAGCTCTTCGACCGCATCGAGACGCAGTTGCGCCAGATCCTGCGCGAGGGCGAGGCTGCGGGCGGACCGCGTATGGCGGTGAATGAAACTGCTCAGCTGCTGGTCGCTTTTATCGAAGGCCGCATCGCGCAATACGTGCGCAGCGGATTCACGGTCTCGCCGATGGCAGGTTGGGATAAGCAGTGGGAGCTGTTGAGCCGCGGTGCGTTGCGCGCCTGATCAACGAGTGGCGCCGGTTCCGCACACCGGGCAGTCCGGGTCCTTGCGCATTTTTATGCTGCGCCACTCCATGGCAAGCGCATCCAGCACCAACAACCGCCCGGTCAGGGTCTCGCCGATATCGAGCAGCACTTTAATAGTTTCAGTCGCCTGAATGCTGCCAATAATGCCAACTACAGGCGCCAGCACGCCGGTCTGCGAACAACTCTCCGCCAGTTCATCCATGTCCTTGTACAGACAGCGGTAACACGGGCTGTCGGCCTGATCAGGACGGAACACTGCCACTTGGCCTTCCAGGCGGATGGCGGCACCGGAGATCAACGGTTTTTTGTTTGTCACGCATACCCGGTTGAGCGCAAAGCGTGTGGCAAAGTTGTCGCTGCAATCCACCACCGCGTCGGCCAGTTGTACCTGCTCTACCAGTGCTTCCGGATCGAGCTGCCCGACGATCGCCGTAACCTGCACTTCCGGGTTCAGTGCCGCGAGCGTGTGTTGCGCTGAAGTCACTTTGGCGACGCCAATACGGTCGGTGGTGTGTGTGATCTGGCGTTGCAGGTTGGAGAGCTCGACCTTGTCGTGATCCACCAGCACCAGATGGCCGACGCCACTGGCCGCCAGATACATCGCCACCGGCGAGCCGAGGCCGCCAACACCAATGACTAATACGCGCGCCGCCAGCAAACGCTGTTGTCCTTCAATGCCAACCTGCGGCAGCAGGATCTGGCGGCTGTAACGGAGAAGTTGCGGATCATCCATGCGGGAATAATAAACCATTACGCCACCCGCAGCAGCGTGGCGATCGTGGCAGGCTGACATGGTTCGAGT
>Ga0315281_10005422_pt1 | contig 18251 bp, 18 predicted proteins | sample YL17G07_0_MG_FD_204540 | JGI IMG/M metagenome (GOLD analysis project Ga0315281, IMG submission 204540) | Sediment microbial communities from Yellowstone Lake, YNP, Wyoming, USA - YL17G07_0 | ecosystem: Environmental > Aquatic > Freshwater > Lake > Sediment | place: USA: Wyoming | collected...
CGACGACACCGCTCTCCTTTTTTCTACACGTACCAATTCGATTTGCTCTATTAGCCGCTGAAGCTCAGTGACGAACGCGTTCACGAGTCCCGTTACCTGAGCGCCTTTGGTTGCGTACGTACAAACGATAAAAGCGGCGAACTCTTTCAGAGCGAGTACGTTCACTCTGACCCTGTATTCTCTAGAGTTAGCCGGAATCAGACGAGTCTTGCACCGGTGCCACCCCTGGAACGACCTGGTTGGCTACGAGGCCTGGCCACTGCTGCAGTTCCTTTTCTGCGGCGGGTATTGAGCTCTCCATAGTCTGCATTGCTTGCGGATCGGAATTAAATCGGTGTCTTGAAGGCATCACCTTGATCACCGCAAGGGCAGCCTTACTCATGGTGATGTAGTCCCCCGCCGTGATCTTTGACTGGCCGATGATTGCTCTATCTAGTTGTGATCCAATGTCTTTCGTCGATGCCCCGGCACGGCTTAGCGTCAATGTAGTGAGTCGCTCCAATCCTTTGTTTACAAGCTCCAGCGATGACGCCAGTTCTGCGTAGCAATAGGCGCGCTTTGGATCCAAGTCCGCGAGATCACACGATAGTTTTGAAACCAAATTGGACACGTCAACAGATACAAGTCGAAGCTTCCCTTGAGAAGCGGATAACGCAATGCGTTTGAGACCCTGTACTGTCATTGTCGAGGCATAAAACTCATCATGAAGAAGCCTTGATAAGGCATGTTGCTTGTTGCCTCTTGCGACGCGCGTTTCTATCCATCCTTTGATCCATACCATAAGGATAGCTGTGAGTAATGGCGCGGCATACTTTGATACATCAATCCAGTCACCGCTCATTGCTTACTCCTCGCGTTGTCTACGTCGCCCAACTCCAGTTTGCGCCAATGTTTTGCGTCGGCACCCTCCCTAAGCGAGCAATGCCAGTGTTACAGTGGAATAAGCGTTAGCTACTCCAACCAAACGTTCCAGTTACGTGCGACGAAGCGCAGATTGCCAGATATCCCAGGCGAGGCCTTATTTTCAAACGGCAAGCTCATTTCAATTCGGTCACTGAACACCGTGGCGGGTACCGGGAAGCTGTCGGCCTTTGTAAGATCCTTCCCGACGTCGCTCTGCCAGGTATTGACCACATTCCACTCGTCCCCTTCGTTTTTTGGCGGCATGATTTCGATCCGCGCTGAGTCGCTGTAGAGATACCCGCCCTCAAAGTGATCGTCTGGCCACAATTTGTGCGCCACCTCATAGTCGGGCACGCGCACTCCGATGAACAATGAGTAGGCCAGCGACTTGAGTGGCTTGCCTTCGCGCGCTTTTTTCGAGAGAAAAAGTGTGGATAGGTAGATCTGCCGCTTGGTTGGGTCGTCGGACCCAAGGTCCTCGAAGGTGCGGCAGGCGACCGAATCCTCTTCCGAGGTCCGGCGCGTCAGGAACCACCGGCAATCCCGCAGCGACGCGAGCACCTCGAACTGATAGAGCGCGTTGACGTGCTTCCCCGCAACCCTTTGCTCCTCGACCTTCGGCGGAAGTCGCACGCTTGTCACGTCCAGCCAGACGTCGACGCGGACATCGCCGAACAGGAACCGTACCAGATTCTGATAGCCCTCCTCGCTATTGACGATGCCGTAGTAGCCGGAGTGGGAGCGATAGGCGTAGGCGGTCGCGCATGGCGCCGAGACGCTTTCATCTTTGTTGATGCCCCATACGGAGGCATTCGCGATGCGCACCAAACCGTCGCTGCCGCTGCCGGCAAAGCTGCGTGAAAGGCCCATCGCGACCTCGTAGTCGGCACGGTTGGTACCGACCATGCAGAAGAACTTCTCCGACTTGAATACGTCCTCCGGCAACCAGTCGACCCGGTCCTTATCCTTGCCATTGAAGTAATTTCCCAGGCCAAGGTATTTCGCCATTTTTCCGCGGTTGAAGTTTTTGAGGTCGTTCGCACCAAGCCAGCCCGGCACGTTGATGCCTGCCATGTCGATGCCGTTGTGCGGCGTTGCATAGGTGAACACCTTGTCGACGCAGGCACGCGCGTCTTTGTTGGGCTTCGGACCGTGCAGAAAGGCGCGACAAACAAGGCCGCCCATGGAATGGGCCACCAGGTAGCAGCGAAAATCGCTTTCCGCGATGGGATTCTGCGGATCGCTGCACACCAGGGCGCGCACTTTCAGGATGAGACGACCGAGTTCCCTGCCAAACGTCTCGATATCCGGCGTCTCCCCGGTCCCGAGCAGGCGCGAAGCCTCGTCGTAATAGCGGTAGATGATGATCGACTTCGCCGGGATCCAGGTCTTCTGCCAACTCGCGTCGACGATGTCGAGCCCGCCGTCGAATACGCAGGAATAGCCGTACTCGGCCGACAGACGCACGACCGGCGACTCGAAGATGAATTTCTGCGGCTTGTTCTTGTCTGTGGTGGCGCGGAACACGGTCGATCCGAGGTTGAAACCGCAGAACGGATCGGCAGTGGTGTCGTCGATTTCGGCGCGCGTCATGGCATAACCGCGCACGTAGATGATCGGCCAGTATGGATGTGTCATTGGTCCTCCTGTTTTGGTAGGTCGGGCAGCATAGCGGTTCGAGCTGGCGCCTTTGCGCTCCCGTCGATCAGTCCTGCGAGCGACACCCATTCATTTCACCAAGACTTCATATTCCGGCACCATGTGCTCCTTTCCGCTCCAGCCGATGCCGCAGGCGCGGAAGGCCGGTCTGAATTTGCCCGGGTGGGTCCCGCCATTGAACCAGGCGCGACACACGTACAGCGCTTCCTTCCCCGGCGGATGTTCTTCGCCTGCTTGAACTGCACGCGCAGGCAATTCGCCTGCCTTGGCCAAGACCCACCTGTAGCCCTGCCCTGTCAACACCTGATAGTTGGGTACCGTTTGCTCCGAGCCGCCCCAGCCGATTTTGCAGCCGGCAAAGCCCGTCCTGACCTTGCCGAGATGAAGTCCCCCGCTGATCGCGGCGCGGCACGCAAAAAGCGTTTCACTTTTCGGGGGCGCCTCCCTGCCGGCGGGGACGGCCCCTTCCGGGATTCCACCAGCTGACGCGGCCGTCCAGGCGTTTCCCTGTTGAAGATATTGGGCGACCAGATCGACTGCTTGAGCGTTTGCCGACGCGTTGTACGCCCTGCCCGTGACGCCTTCGAGGACGCCATTCAGGAAATCTCCAGCGAGCTCGACGCCTTTTGCAGGCACCTGTGCACGCGAATCGGCCGCATTGGCGGAACTGATCAGGACGAAGGCGCTGCCAGTTTTTGTTTGCGGAGCGGCAGTCTCCTGCCCAGGCACCTTCACCGCGTTTGCGGTGATGATGGAAGTGATCAACGCCGGCGCGGCAATTCCGATCTCGAACAACTTGAACGCCTTTTCTTCATCGGTGTGGAAGTACGCGAATATTCCGCCAATCACGAATAGGAACAGGTAACGGATGCCAAAACCGATGATATTTGCCGTCGAAAAGGCGTCCGGCTTGCTGAACGTATGCGCCAGGTCCAGCGAGACGATCGTGACCAAGACCGGCATCAATGCCCCGATGCCACCGTATAGAAACCGTTGCATTGAAGTCATTTCACCCTCCTCCGGACCGTTGCATGCTTTTCGCAACAACCAGCTTCGACCGATTCGTATTCAACACACCGCGGGTCATTTCCCTGCAGCTATTCCTATTTCTTCTTGGCCCGGAAAACGAGGTTTGCAAGCTCTTCCATCACGATGTCCTGCTCCAATTCAAAGTAGTGCGTGTGCGCGTCGGCTCCCATACATCGGTCACGGTATGTAGATTTCGACTCGTAAGCCGCGTCGTTTTCTTCAGGCGACGACTCGGTATGCCCGGGGAGATATGCCGCATTGCTCACCGACAATGGCGGCAGGTCATCGCAAGGCGCACTCGTCCACAACCAGCGCCCCACATAGTCACCGGCGCCCCATACGTTCACCCAGGAATTGACCGCGAGTTCCGTCATTGGATCGGGACCCGTTGGCGGCGTCGTGCCGAGCACCCAGGCGTAACTGACTGGAAAGCGCAGCGAATACAGCTGCCGCAGCGGACTGCCCACCGTAAGCAATCGAATTTCTGCGGCGCGCAATTTCTCTCCCAGCTTGACCAGAGGATCCTGGCGTCTCTTTTCCTCGCCCACGATGAGCTGTCCGCGGCGTTGCAGGTAACGCAGCATATCGGCAGTGATCGCCGTACCCTGGCTGTGCGAAACGATCACGATGCGCCGGTAGCCCTGGCCCACAATGTGTTCCAGCAACGCTGCATAGCGCTCAAAAATCCGTACACGAGGAATCGCCTTGCGCGGAAACTCGCGGAAATGATTATCGACGTCCAGCGCAGCATCCAAGGGCGCGCGGATCCTTTGCAGCCACTTGATTGCCACACCGCCCACCGCGATCAGGGAAGCGGCGCTGCCTGCGAACAGGAACACGAGCCTCTGCAGCCACTCCGCCGACTGCGGATGGCTGGGATTGATCAGGCCTCCAAACGCCAGCAGCCACTCTGGAGGCTGCAGACCGGAACGCTGGAGCTGAGCATTTACCAGCGAGACCGCTGCGGCCACCACCAGCAGCACGACGAGCCAGCTCCCCCAACGGACCAACCATTCAATGGCACGATACCCTGCGGTAAGCCAGTGCCCAAGACGTGCCGCGGAAAGCGTATTCACGAGGCGAACTTCGCGGAGCAGGCTGGGCAGGAACACCAGCACCACGAATCCAGTCAACGCCAATAGCAGCACCGCCACCACGGCAAAGTTTTCCGTGCTGTTCGCAAATCGTTGCTCGAGAAAACAAGCGGCATTGATGACCTCCAGAACGGGACTCTTGAACCACCACGGACGATATTGGAAGGCAGATACCAGGTTTTGCAGCGGCTCTGCCAGCAGAGCCCACACGCTCATCATGATGGCGAGAAACGTGCCAAGCGATACGAACAATCCCAGCCGCGCGGTGACGATACTTTGTCGCACGGTTGCGGTTGAACCCTTGCCGATACTTGCCGCCTCGCCACACACCACCGCACCGGCGATGAGGACGGCCGTGACCGCCCATGCGAAGACGTAGGCGAGGAGGATCACTTCGATTGCGCGCAGCGCGCCGGCCACCATGTGGCGGGCAGCGCCGTCTGCGGCCTGTCGCGTGGCGTTTTCCACCGCCTGTTCAGCGGCGCCATCGACACTTCCAGTGGCCGCGCCCAATAACATCGAGCCTATCGTGACACCCAAGAGCAGCCAGCCAATGCCATAGGTGGCCTTGAAACGCTCCTCGATAAAGACCAGGAGCTTTTCGTAGAGTGCAAGAAAAACCGACAAGATCAAAAGCAGGATGAAAATGCCTGCATTGGGCGCCTCTCTGATACCCGTCCGCCACAAGACGGCGCCGGCAACGGCGCCCAATACCAGTCCCGTCATCCAATTCTGGCCACCGAGATACACCAATCCGATCGCAATGGCGCCGCCGCCGAGCAAGCTGGCTGGCAGCGGCATGCGTTCCAAATTGTCCGCAATGAACAATGCCGGCACCAGCAACACCACGCACACCACGAGTTGCAGGGACAGCAACGCAATCAGGCGGGAAAACATCCAGTCGGCTGCGCGATGAAACCAACTCAAGGCGGCACGCCAATTTCCCGATTGGAGCGCGACGGCGGCGAGCGCCACCGTATCGGCCCCTAGCTTGGACAAATGAAAGAGAAGCGTGAACAGTTCGGTGAGGATGCGCGGCGCGCTTCCTGACAGCCGCGACAGGTCGGCCCAGTACATTTCGAACACATCGACCTGCGTGGCACCAGTACTGATCTGTCGAACCGGTGCTTGATAGTGCCTGGCCTCGGACGGATCAGGCCGCACCGACCTGGCCTTCGCAATCAGATAATCGGTAAATCGCACGCCATGGTCTGCCCCGGCGTTGGCCGCGTCTCCCTCATCCGGTTTGCGCGCCGCGCTGCTAAGGAAAACAGGTCTGTTTGATGCATTCTTGACGGGCTGCTCGCCAAGGTTTTCGTCAAGGAAGTCGCTTCGCACCGACTGCCGAAGCGATTTCCACACACGTCCGACCAGGTTATCGGGATTCCAGCGGAAGATCGTGACAGCCGGGCGAAGATGCGGGACAAGAATTGGAAGGTCGAACTGCTGGACGCTGCCCTGGGCCTCCGCGGCAAGCTGCATGGCCACCGCCGTCGCTGTTTCGCCGCGCTTCTGATCGGCGACGCCGTGCACAACGATCACGGCAACATGTTCCCCGACAAATTTGTCCATTACGCCTCCCATGGCCAGGACAGAATGCGACTGATCTCCCGCTTGCCGGCGCCAGCCGTATTACCGGATTAGTTCAAACTAACCTCAATCTCCATTTGTGATCCTTTGTACCGTCCAGTTCAATGGAATAAACGACACTATTCCTGCGGAATATTCACTATCTCGCCCAGGACTCCCATCCCTAATATCCCGATGACCCAGGTACTGGTGCGGGATCCAACCGGTCCTTGTCAACGTCACAATATTTGCATTTCATATTTCATTGGCATTAAATATGCCATAGTCATCTGTCAAAGTCGACCAGGAGGCCGTCATGAAGCAACCCGTACGTGGCGCTTTCGACCAGGGCAAAGCGCCGAAGATCGCCTGCATTAACGCCGCCAAGACACCGCTGGGCGTCGATCTCGATGCATTGATTGTGGCGATGCAGCAATTTCTCGACAGCTGCTTTGTCCCGGTTTGGGGCACTCCGGCCAAGCTGATCAAGGCAAGCAAACCGATCAAAGGCACCTGGGCCATCGTGTTTCTCGATAACGCGGAGAAGGCCGAATACCTTGGCTATCACGACCTGACGCCCGACGGCTTGCCACTCTCAAAGGTATTTGTCGAGACGACGCTCAACGCCAAGCAGAAGGTCAGCGTGACCGCGTGTCACGAGCTTGCCGAAATGCTAGTCGACCCCGCGATAAACCTCTGGTCAGACGGGCCAAACGGGACGATGTACGCCTACGAGATGTGCGACGCGGTGGAGGAAGTCGAGTTCAACATCAACGGCATCGCCATGAGCGATTTCGTCTATCCGGCGTACTTCGAGATATTCCGCAAGCCGAAATCAGCACAATTCGACTACTGCAAAAAGATCACACGCCCGTTTCAAATTCTCTCGGGCGGGTACTCGCTGGTTCGAAAGGGGGCCACGGTAAAGCAAGTATTCGGTTCGTCGGCGAAGGCAAAGCGATTTGCAAAGGAAGTCCGCACCGGACACCGAAGTGAATACCGTAAGTCTCTTGTCAAGAACTCGCCGTTGGTCCTGCGGTCGGCAATAGAGTCGCGAGGCCCTGCGTCGTACCAGTAACTTTTCAACGTCGTTGAGGAGATCCAAATGAACCTGGACTATCCTGGCAAATTAATTTCGTTCAATGGTTTTGGACCAGATAGTTACATTTCCACCGGTACGACCGGGCCAGATGATCCGGCCTTCACCAAGAGAATTCTTTGCGAAGGGGACTCCTGGTTTTCGATTGGGGCGTTGCCGTCGGGTAACTTGCTTGAGCCATTGCGGTTTGCTCAGCCAACGTTGCTTGTCAATCTGGCAATGCCTGGCGACACCATAAAACACATGTCGATAATTTGCTCGAACCCAGTGCTTAAGCAACTGGTTGCGGAACGCAATTTCGAGACGAAATGGGACGCGATATTCATCAGCGGCGGCGGCAATGACTTGATCGATGCGGCAGATCAAATTATTTGCAAGCCATCAGTGTCCGCTGGAAAGCATATGCTGGACTACGTCAATGGTATTGAACTGGCCAATTTCAAGTTGGCCGTCCAGCAGGGGTATCGCAGGATAGCCAAGCTGCGGGATGCAGGTATCAATTCAACCACCCCGATCGTGACGCATGTCTACGATTACCCGACTCCACGAAATGCAAAGTCCAAATTTCTTGGACTCAAGGTTCTCGGGCCGTGGCTCTACCTAGCGTTTAACAACGATGAAGTGCCTGAAGAATCGTGGATTTCCGTGACGGATTACATTTTCGAGGCGTTAGGTGCCGCGCTTATCGAACTTTCTTACGAAATCGATAATTTCTACGTTATATCTGCAACAAGAGAGGTATTGACCCGCGCGAGACTTGGGACTACCGAAGCAGATGGAGACTGGCTGAACGAGATCCATCCAACCAGCACCGGGTACGCCAAGTTGGGGCAGGTAGTTTCCAGCGAGTTGTATCACTTGCTAAATCCGCTAAATCCCTAGGCAATGCCGGTCAGCACCTTGGGCGCCGCCTCCATCCCCTCGGCGGCGTACGCCTCGCGCAGCACCTAGCCGCGCATGGTGAGAATTTCATTCCACTGTATACATTTGCCGTATTTGACATTCCATCATGGCTGCAAGGCACTCCACACGGCCTTCTCGTAATTGCAATGTTTTAAATTGTCTCGAAAACACCGACCGCTACCGGCCCTGCTGCAGCTTCAACCAATCAACCACGACCCCGACCATGTCGTCTTCCCTCCTGAAGAATTTGTGGTCAGCCCCCTCCAACCGAACCTGCCGATAAGTCGCAGAGACCAACGGGCTTCTCCCATCGGCGAAGTGCACATCCTTCTCGTCCGCCATCGCAACCACATCGATGACCGGCAGGTCCGGCCTGCCTTTGAGAATGGTCTTCAGGTTGCACCGCGACTCGAGCGGGCTGATGGCGCCCTCCTCGCACTGGCCGCCGCCGTAGATACCGACGCCGATGTAGCCCCGCAACTCCGGCACGGACTTGCCGGCGAGGTAAGAGATCGTAATGCGGGTGCCGAGGCTGTGGCCCATGAGATAGACCTGCGTCACGCCTTTCTCCCGGGTGAGGAACGCGATCGCGGCGTCGATCCGCTGCCAGGCGGCCTCGAAATTCCCCAGCTCGTCCGCCCCCCGCCTGCTGCGGCCGGATTGCGGGTAGTTGAGCGACAGCGTATGAAAGCCGAGCCGCTCGTGGATCGCGATACGCAGGGGATTCACCACCAGCGACTTGGCATCCCCCGCGCCGCCGAAGCGGCCGTGCAGCAGGATGACGCCCACCTTCGAGGTGCCGCCGTCGAGATAGGCGCCATCGGGCGGGTCGGCCCGGGCAGCGCCTGCGAGCATGGCACAGGCGAATGCCAGCGCCAGCAGTAGAGCACGATTCAACATGGCCGAAGAACCCAGACGTTCATATCGTCGATGGCGTCAGACCTCCATCAGGTCGCGCCCGACCACAATCTCGCCCTTGAAATGCTTGCGCACGTCTTCCATCCACATCTCGTCCGTGATCGACGGGTCGTCGCCCGGGACGAAATGGTGCAGCACCAGCTTCTTCACGCCCGCCGCGGCCGCCACCCTTCCCACGTCTTCGCAGGTGGTGTGGCTGGCGACGATGTGCTCGCGCAAGGTCGCGGCGTTGTTGACGCGCTTCAACAGCCGCTCCAGGCCGCCCAGGTGCAGCACTTCGTGTAGCAGCACGTCGGCCCCTTGCGCGAGCGCGATCAGTTCCGGCGAGTAGTTGGTGTCGCCCGAGATGACCACCGAGCGGTCCTTGGCGTCGAAGCGAAACGCGAACGCGTCCTTGATGGGAGGATGGCGCACGCGGGTGGCGGTGACCCGTACATCCGCGTTTTCCATCATCAGACCGTTATCGTCGAACTCGTGGACAGCGACCAGCTTCCGCAGATCGGGCCTGCCCTCGTCGCCGATGCGGGTGTCGATGTCGAACTTCATCGACTCGAAAAATGCCGCCGTCTGGTGCTGCATGGTGCTCGGCCCCCAGGCGTCGACCGTGTGCCTGAGGCCGCCCGCCCAGGCGTTATAGACCAGCGGGCCGTATTCGAGGTTGTGGTCGGAATGCATGTGCGTGAGGAAAATGTAGCGCAGCGTCTCGAGCGGCACGCCGGCTTTCAGGAGTTGCGCGGAGACGCCGTAGCCGCAGTCGATGACATAGGGCACGCCGCCGATCATCAGCAGCGTCGCCGGGTTCTTGCGCGCGCCGCCGACCCGCGGCCCTCCCCGCGTGCCGAGGAGGACGATGCGGGTCGGGGTAGGTCCAGCCGCCCCGGCCATCGCCGCCTTGACCATCGTCTACTCCGCCTTGATGTTGTTGGCGCGGATCACGGCTAACCATTTCGCCGTGTCGGCCTTGATCACGGCGGCGAATTCGTCCGGCTTGTTGCCGACCACGTTCAGCCCCAGCGCCATCAGGCGCTCGCGCACCTCCGCCTGCGCCAGCACGGCGATCACATCGGCATGGATCTTCTCCACCACCGATTTCGGCGTGCCGCCGGGCGCGAACAGCCCGGCCCAGGCATCGCCCTCGGTGCCGGGGTAGCCCGCCTCGGCGAGCGTCGGCACCTCGGGAATCACCGGGCTCCGTTGGCTGCCGACCACGGCCAAGAGCTTGAGCTTGCCGCTCTTTGCCTGCGGCAGCGCCGCCGCCAGCGTGTCGTACATGAATTGAATGTGGCCGCCGAGCAGGTCCTGCATCGCCTGCGCGTTCGCCTTGTAGGGCACGTGCACCACGTCGATCCCCGCCTTGTCGCGCAGCAGCGCGCCGGCGAGATAGGGGATGCCGGCGCTGTTGCCGGCGCTCGCGTAATGCAGCGTACCGGGCTTGGACTTGGCGAGCGCCACCAGTTCCCGGATCGAATTGGCGGCAAGCGAGGGGTTGGCGGAGACCACGATGACGATGGTTGCCACCTGCGTGATCGGCGTGAAATCGTTGACCGGGTCGTAGGACATCTTGCCGAACAGCGCCGGGTTGATGGTGATCACGCCGGCGTTGGGGATGAACAGCGTGTAGCCGTCGGGCGCGGACTTGGCGACGATTTCCGCGCCGATGCGGCCGTCGGCGCCCGGACGGTTCTCCACCAGCACCGGCTGGCCCCAGGCCTGCGACAGCTTGTCGGCGATCAGCCGCGCCATGATGTCCGAGGAATTGCCCGGCGAACTCGGCACCACGATGTGCACCGGCTTGCCCGGGTACTGGGCCTGCACTTGGGCCTGCACTTGGGCCTGCACTTGGACCTGACTGGCGGCGGCGAATGCCAGCGACAGGATGATGGTGGAGAGGAAATGGCGAAGATTCATGCGAGCTGCCCTAGGATGAATGCGTCAGCGTAACTTTACAGCACCATGCATTGAAATACCGGCCCTGACCGTGTTTTTCAATTTGTCCTGGCGGTTCAGGTTGTCGTTGCCCTCTTTTCATGCTATTTTCGCTATTCGCGAATCACGAATATGAGTCCCATCGTCAACCGCCAGCCGGCGCTCAAGCCACAGGACCTGTATGTCCTGCTGGCCCTGCTCAGCCGCACGGAAGGCGCCACGACCTATCCGGACCTTGCCCGCTTTGCAGGCATTTCCGTGTCCGAATCCCACAGCTCTTTGAAACGTGCCGCGCTGTCCCGTTTGGTCTTGTTTGAAAACGGCCGCCCGGCCGTCCAGCGAATTCCTTTGCAGGAATTCCTGCTGCATGGTGCTCCGTATGCGTTCCCTGCGGTGCGCGGCCCTCTTATGCGCGGCGTTCCAACGGCCTACGCGGTGGCGCCGCTGAACAAACTCATTGCTCCTTCCGGCGAGCCCGTTCCGGTGTGGCCGCACGCGAAAGGCACGGTGCGCGGAATGAGCCTGTTGCCGCTTTACCCAAGCGCGCCCGATGCCGCTTTAAGGAACGAGCGTCTCTATGAAAGTCTTGCCCTGTTCGACGCCCTGCGCATCGGCAATGCACGCGAACGCGAAGCCGCACAACGACTGCTGAAAAAACTTTTGTCGTGAACGCAAACGACCCGAATGTTGCGAAAGTCGAAGTCGTTGCGCGCGCGCTCGGTGATCGGCCCTTCAATGGGTGACGCTGTTTATCCCACGAACCCCGCCACCGCATCCAGAAACTTCTGCGGCTCGTCGATGCGGATCGAATGGCTGCTCTCCTCGAAAATGCGCAGATCGGAGCCTGGAATCAACCGATGGATCTCCTCGGAGAATTCCGGCGCGCAGATCCAGTCGTGGCGCCCGGCGATGATCATGGTGGGCGCGGTGATTTTCGAAAGCTCGGGGCGCAGGTCGTATTGCGCCATCCAGCCGCCCGGCGCAAACGCCCGGTTGAGCGCGTCCGGCGAATGAATGCTGCGATCCTGCACCTGGGCTGCCAGCGCCGGGTCGTGCTTCATCGAATACAGCGGCCCCATCACGTCGTAGTAATGGCGCATTTTCTCCTGGGTGTCGAGGCGGCCGGCCCACAATAACTCCAGCTGGGCAATCTGCGCAGGCGTGCCGCGCTCAGCCACGATTTCACTGGCCCTCTTGATGAACTCCGAATGCGCGGCGGTCACGCACAGGATCAGGTGCGACACCGCATCCGGATGGCGCGCGGCATGCGCCATGGCGACCATGCCGCCGTAGCTGGTGCCGATGCTGACGATGGGGCCCAGCCCCAGGTACTGGCGCAGGGCCTCCATGTCTTCGACGTTTTCGTCGAGGGTGTACTTTTGCTGGTCGCCGCGCGCCGAGCGGCCCTGGCCGCGATGGTCGAAATACACCAGCTGCATCTTTTGCGCGAGCGGCGCGCAGGCCGCCTTCAATCCGCTGTGGTCGGCGCCCGGTCCGCCGTGGATGATGAAGGCGACCAGCCTCTCGCGCATGCGCGGCCCGTCCGGCACCAGGCCCATGCCATCGACGTCAAAGTAGAGTTCGGTGTCGCGGATTCGGGCTCGCATGTTTTGTATCGACCTGTCGTTCCGGTCAATGAGGAGGAATAAATGGGGTGAAGAATGAATACGGTAAGTGTAACTTTATCGCAGCGAGCTTTGGCAATCTGACACTGATCCCATTTGTTTCCACGACCGTCGCTCAAGCCGCGCGACGTTCGTCCGGCGGCCGGATCAGGCAGGCGGCCGGAATGCCGAGCCCCTGATGCAGCCGCCAGATCATCTTGAGTGTGAGTGGGCGTCTGTTGTTGAGAATTTCATAGACCCGGTTGGTGCGGCCAATCATCGGCTCCAGGTCCTTGACCGTAAGACCGCGCTGGTCCATGGCGAACTTGATCGCCTCGACCGGGCTTGGGAGGTCCAGCGGAAAGTGTTCGCGTTCATAGGATTCGACCAGAGTCACCAGCACATCCAGCCGCTCTCCTTCAGGCGTTTTCGGCCGGGCATTCATCAATGACTCGATCGCCTTGAGCGAAGCCCGGTAGTCGGCCCTGGTCCTGATTGGTTTGATATTCATTGTTTCGTCTCCGTCAGATATTCCGGGCGTCAGCCGTGTCGAAATGAGCTGTCGTATTGCGCGTGGGGCCGTGCTCCTGCGCCTGACGCCTCAGGCCTGCTTCTGGATCATCTTCGAGTAGGTCTCGGCACTTGCCAGGATTACGTGCTTCGCCACCGCCTGCTCGCGGTGCACGTTCGCCGCCGCGTATTCGGGAGAGCGCATCATGTCGAGGAACGCCGCGCGCGAGGGATAGCGCACCAATACCACGTAATCCCAGCGGTCGGCGGCGGGGTCGCCAAAGGCTACGGCTTCGCCGTTGCCGGCCCACAGCACGGTGCCGCCCCGCGCCTTGATCAACGGCATGGTCTGCTCACTGTAGCGCAGGTACGCCGCGCGGTCGTTTAGCCGCAACAGGTTGACCATCACCACCGGGCCCGCATCCGGAAGGCTCGCGATCAGTTCCGCGTTGATTTCTTTCGGTCCGGCCATTGTTCACCTCTTGCAATCAGGCTAGCCGCGCCGCCATCGCCACTTTAAGGCACCGCGCATAGTTGTCGAAACAGATCGCGCCGAGTGCCTGGTCGTCCACGCCGCGCTGCCGCAGGACGTCCGCGACCTGCCGCAGGTCGGAAAGCCCGTCCATCACGCCAAAAGATCCAAGGCCCTCGATATCGGTGCCGAACATCACGTGCTCCGGGCCGATGGCATCGGCCATGTTCATGAGTTCGGTGGCGTAGCCCTCCGGACTGTCGCGCACGGAGGCCCTCAGCGCCCACAGCCCCACCGCGCCGCCCTTCGCCGCAATTTTTTTCGCGAGGTCGAGGCGCAGCAGCCGCGACAGGCGGCCGGGATTCTTCAAGGCGTAGTCAACGGGCATCAGCGCGCTGTGCGACCAGATCATCGGCACTGTCGACACCTCGAGCGCGCGCTCGACCACCGTCGATTCGCAGTGCGCGAGGTCCACCAGAATGCCCAGCCGGTTGCACGCCGCGATGACGCGTTCGCCGAACACGGTGAGGCCGTGGTGCTGCGGCGGCCTGGTCTGAAAGTCGCCGATGGCGTTATGGATGTAATGCACCAGCTGCAGATGGCGCAGGCCGTCCGCATGGAGCTTGTCGAGCAGCGCCGGATCTTCCTCCAGGAAACCCGCGCCTTCGGAGGCGATGACGACGCAGGGCCTGCCGGCGCGCGCGGCGTCGATGTCCTCCGGCCCGCGGGCATAGGCGAGGCCGTCCTTCTCGAGATATTGCCGCGCCATCGCCAGCCGCTCGCGAAAATAGGCCGCCTGCTCCGGCGCGCCCGGCGTTCCCCATTGGTCGATGCCCGAACTGGTGCGGCGAATCCACCTGGCGTCGGCGACAATGGACCAGGCGAGGAGCGTGACCCCCGCCTCCTCCATCATCGCCTTGAGCGAGCCGCCGTTGAGTTTCCGGGAAAAAAAGCCGAGGTGCGAATGCGTGTCGGCGATGGGTGCAATGGGTGGATTGGCTGCGGCGAACAGGCCGAACGGCCGCAGCAGGCCGAGGGCAATCGCGGTTTGCAGGAATTGCCGGCGGGACGTTGGGGTCATGGGTAAGGGTTCGGGCCGCATCGTTTATCCGGATTGGATGTTACTGGATTCCCGTGCCGCCCACGCTGCCGACGCGAAGCGCCACGTGTAACCAGGGCCGCATTTCTGGGAGAATAGCCCCTCTGACCTTATTTGCGGTCCAACCTGGCGCTGGAATCGACACCCGATGGGACTGAATAAAGACCAGCAACTGCTGTTGGAAGTCATGCGTCGGGACAACCAGCAGGCGGGATCTCCTTTTTCGCCGGCGGCGTATTGGCAGCAGGAAACACGCTCGTTCGACAGTTTTTTCTCGCAAACCGGGATCAACGACGTAGAGAACGAGTATTACAACACCAGGTTTCACGGCACCCAACCCGACGATCCGCAGTTGTATCGCTGGTTTTTCTGGACCTATTACCAGTTGGTCAAGGCGCGCGACTCACTCGGCCTGCTCGATCGCCTGAAACCGACGCTTACGCCGAATCCGGGCCAGCAAGTGTGGATCGGCGAGAAAAAAATCCAGTTTTCAGAGCCGGTAAAATTCGGCGAGATCGCGCTCTCGCCCGACCTCCTGTTCACCATCAACGATTTCTACAATCTGCATGAATTGAACCCGCGCATTGCGACCGACGAGTTGATCGTCGCCGATCTCGGGGCGGGCTGGGGCAGGCTGGGCCACCTGCTGCTCCAGGTCAATCCAAAAATCCACTATGTGATACTCGATATTCCCGAATCGCTGTTGATCTCTTCGAGCTATCTGCCGGTGCTCCTGCCACACGCAAGCCGTTCTTCCTATATGGCAACGCGGGCAATGGACGCGTTCGACAGGGAAACCTTCAAGGGCGCGACGCTGTGGTTTCTTGCGACGCAGGATCTGCAGCGGTTTCGCACCTCCAGCGTGGATTTCATGGTCAACATTGCGAGCTTCCAGGAAATGCCCGCTGCCGACATCAACCGGTATCTGGAGATATTCGACACGGCGGCCCTGGGTGCGCATGCCTATTTCCGCAATGGGTGGTCCGGGAAGATGAGCAGATTCGATGAATACAGGATTCCGGAATATTGGACCAGCGTCTTCTTCCGCCCCACATCCTTCAGCCATGATTTCTACGAGGCAGGGTACCTCATCACCTGAGGAAAACCGGGGGTCAGTGCGATACTCCTTTGCTCTTCCTCAGCACGCGCAACACCTCGCGCTCCAGCCAGATTTCCAGTGCGCCCGCCTCGGGGTGAGTGCTGGATTTGAGCAGGCGCCGCAACCCGCGCTCCGAAAGGCAATGCTCGGACGCGGATCCGGGGATCCCGTACTCGTGCGGCGCGTAGTGCCGGAAGGTTTTTTCATCGTCTTCGACGCCGAGGATAAACGCGATTTCATTCAGCGCAAACCAGGGCCGGTCCATGTCGTCGAGGAACACGCGAACGCGTTCGCCCCGGAACGCGTACCACTCATGGCGATGGTCTCCCTCGACGCCCTCGACGTAGCGCTTCGCCCATTCGAATGAGGTGAACAGGGATTCGGTCCAGTTCCTCGATAACAGGTACGCAATGACCGGGACCGTAAACAGCAGCAAAATGGCCAGGCCCGCATGGCCCTTGCGGACCGCCAGGCCGATCCCCGCAGTCACCGCGACAACGGCGGCCAGCAAAGCGATGCGGATCAACCACAGGCGGCCGCTGCGTTGGCCCGTCGACACGGCGGATTCAGCTCACCAGGGCGGGCAACTGGAACATTGGGGGAACAGCCCCGCATCGATTCTCATGGCGTCGCCGGCGCCGGCGATGAATCGCAGGCCGGGTTCCCATTCATTTCCTGGATCCGCCGATTGTCGGGTCCCCGAACCTGGGTTCGGTGGCCTTGGGTTCACCGGCCTTTGGCTCCGTGGCCCTGGGTTCACCGGCTTTCGGCTCGGTGATCGCAGGGTCGCCGGCCTTGGGTTCACCGGCCTTCGGCTCGGCGGCCTTGGGCTCGGCGAAGGTGTTGTCGATGGCTTCCCTTTGCTGCTGCCGGATCTCATGGCTTTTCTGCTCCAGGCCCTGAATGGCGTCGAGGCGGGCATCAAACGCGATCAGGTCGGCCTTGCTGGTAAACCGGATTCTGGCATTGTCGGCCGACCATGTTCCCTTTCTTGCCGCCAGCAGCGCGAAAATGCCTTCGTATTCCGCAATGCTCTTGCTCTCGCAATCCCACAGCGCATCGATAGCCTCGACTGAATTGCGGCTGGTACTGTCGAAGCTGTGCAGGATTTTTTGCCTCGACGGCTCGCTGACTTTCAGCGTGGCAATGCCCTTCAGGGTACTGTCCACCAGGGCCAGATGCCTGGTCCTGTATTTGGCGACGACGTCCCGGGACTTTTGAAGAATCGCCCTGCTTTCGCCCAGGTTCCTGTCCTGCCCCACTCTTCCCGGATCCAGAATCTTCGACCAGCCCGTTGCATTCATTTCGCGAAGGAATTCGTCACGATCGGCCGCCGACCTGTTGATGAACACCGCTGCGAAGCCCTCGAATTCACCGGCGTCGCCGGTCTTCGCCGGCGCCCCGTCCGCGGACTTTTGGACCACCGGCGGAGGCGCCCTCTTGGCAGCTTCCAACGCCCTCGCCTGTTTCTTTTCGTCAAATAGTCTTTCTTCCTCGATCAGAAACAGCGAGTAGCCATACAGCGAACCGGCGATCAGCGAAACGAAAATGGCGGCCAACGAAAATATCGACTTGATCGAGCCTCGCTTGAGTCCTACCGAGAGGCCCAGGATCCCCCACACGACCGCCGCCAGAACCAGGCTGTAGATCAGCAACGACACACGGTCGTTCATGGTGTTCCTGGAGTACAGGTAGGCGGCGCCCGCGAGCACCGGGCAAATGACCCCCAATGCAATGGGCCATGCCAGCCTGGATTTCCCGGCCTTGTCTTCGGTTGCTTCCTGTTTTATGGTTTCCATCTGCCGATTGCCTGATTCCGTGAGAGCCGCTGATCATTCACATTGTAAATATATTCGGCCGCCGGGGGAAACCAACGGAGCCAATCCCGTTCCGCCGGTTACGCCGCCAATCCCAGCGCCGCGATGCCGGCGATCGCAATCTGCTCGTCCTCGTGCGACTGCACGCCCGAGACGCCGACCGCACCGACGCACTGCCCCTCCGCGATGATCGGCACGCCGCCCTGTATCGGCAGCACCGGCATGCCGAGGACGGCCGTGCGGCCGGCGGCGATGCGGTCTTCCCAGGCCTTGGTCGAACGGCGCGACACCGCCGCGCTGCGGCCCTTCTCCACCGCGACCTGCGAGTTGAACGGCGAGGAACCGTCCATCGCTTCGAGCCAGCGCAGATGGCCGCCGTCGTCGAGAATGGCGATCACCACATTCCAGTCGTTGCTGCGCGCCTCCTGCAGCGCCGCGGCGCCGATCTTCCTGCAGTCTTCCAGGGTCAGGCAGGGTTTGGTTTTCACGGCTTGGTGCTCCTTGAATCAGGGATTCGGCGCCATGGAACGCCGCTCTGCGACGGCCATCG
>Ga0315281_10005423_pt1 | contig 18250 bp, 21 predicted proteins | sample YL17G07_0_MG_FD_204540 | JGI IMG/M metagenome (GOLD analysis project Ga0315281, IMG submission 204540) | Sediment microbial communities from Yellowstone Lake, YNP, Wyoming, USA - YL17G07_0 | ecosystem: Environmental > Aquatic > Freshwater > Lake > Sediment | place: USA: Wyoming | collected...
TGCGCCCCTCAACGGGCCGCTTGGAGTGCGGCGCGCCTGGCGTCAGTTGCTAAGTGCAACTGACCGCGCCATGATGTCTCCACGATTCGGCTGGCGGGCGCGCAACCCCCTCTGCACGCCCACGGCCGATTCGATCTCTGGTACCGGGGCTGAGCATGCAAAGCAACGCGGGGACCCCATCGAAGTGGCTGACGCTCATCGCGGCGTGCCTTGGACTCGGCATGCTGATGATCGATACGTTCGTGGTGAACGTTGCCTTCCCCGCCATCGGCCGCGACCTGAAGGCGAGCCTGGCCGCCGCCGAATGGACCGTCTCGGGGTACGTGCTGGCCGTTGGGGTGCTGCCCATCGCGATGGGGCGGGCTGGCGATATCCTCGGCCGCCGGCGGGTCTACCTCGCCGGACTCATCCTGTTTCTAGTGTCTTCGGCGGCTTCGGGCACGGCCCAGACGATCGACCAGCTCATCGTCTTCCGCGTGCTCCAGGGGGTCGGCGCCGCGACGATGATGCCCGGGACGCTTTCGATCATCACCCAGGCGTTTCCGCCGCAGCAGCGCGGGCTGGCGATCGGCATCTGGGGCGGCGTCTCGGGCCTCGGGCTGATCGCGGGGCCCATCCTCGGCGGGCTGCTGGTCCACGGCGATAGCTGGCGCTGGATCTTCTACATCAACATCCCGGTGGGCGTGGTCGCGCTGTTCATGACGGTGCTGTTCGTGCCCGAATCGCGGGATGAGAGCGCTCCGCGTTCGCTCGACCTGCTGGGGCTGGTGCTGCTTTCGGTGCCGCTCTTCCTCGTGATGTTCGCGATCACGCGCGCGAACGACCTCGGCTGGACATCGGGCATCATCCTCGGCTGCCTGGTAGGCGCGGTACTCATGTTCCCGCTGTTCGTGTGGGTGGAACGGCGGATAGCCAACCCGCTCATCGACTTCTCGCTGTTCCGAAGCAGGACGTTCGTCTTCGCGTGTGCGAGTGCGTTCCTGTTCTCGGGCGCGGTCTTCGGGTCGCAGCCGTTCACGAGCCTGTTCATGCAGAACTTCTGGGGCTTTTCGCCGCTGCAGGGAGGGGTCGCCTTCCTGCCATCGACGGTGATCGTGGCGGGCCTGATGCCGGTATCGGGCATCCTCGGGCAGCGGCTGGGCAGCCAGATACGGATCATCCTCTTGGTCGCGGCGGTCGCGGTCGGGCTCTCGTTCTTCCTCCAACTCCGGCTCACCTCGGCGAGCGGATACGTTGATGGCTTCCTGCCCTCGTTCCTTCTTCGGGGACTCGGCATCGGGCTGTTCATGTCGGCCACTTCCTACGCGGTGGTCAGCTCTATGCCGGTGTCGAAGTCGGGGCTTGCTTCGGGGACACTGACGATGGCGCGGAACATCGGCACTTCGATGGGCGTCGCCGTTTTCGGCGCGGTCTTCCTGCACGCCGTCGATACGAACGTCCCGGCCGCGCTCGCCGGCGCGCCGGCCGCGCAGACCGCGCAGGTGACGGCGGCAGCCGAGCACTTTAAGCCGGTGGGTGAAGTCGGTTCGGCCAGCCGCGCGGCGGTAGAGGATGAGATCGTGCAGGGCTTCGTATTGGTGTGCGGTGCGGCGGTGGTGACGTGCGTGCTCGCGTCCATCGCTGCTATTGCGGTCCGCCCGCGGGCGCTGGTCGCGCCAGGGGCGGTGATGGCTGTCATCCCGCTTGCTGAGCCAGAGGTGGGTGCCTACCAGCCGCGCGGACCTTCCTGAAGATGGCGGATGCGAACGACGGCGGTCACTCCACCGTCACGGCCAAGCAGAGTCGAGGTCCAGTCCCCACGACCTGGGTTCGGTGGCCCTTCCCGGTGGTGTCCTCACAAACGGTGACGTTGCCTGGACCGACCCGCCTCGTCTCGCCATCGCTGACCGTCACCTCTGCTTCGCCGGAAAGAGTGACGTAGTACATCGGCTGCGAGATGGTGTGCCAGTCCATGAGGCGGCCGGCTTCCTGGTAGCGAAGCATCAGCCGGCCCGCGGGCAGCTCTGCGCCTCCCCGGGGGAATTCAACGTCTTCGAAGTGGGTCTCCCCGTGTTCGTCGCTGTAGATCCGCATAAAGGCCATCGTCGTGGCTCCTCAGCGACCGTGGCTCGCGGCCGGCGGGTGCGCCAGGCGCGGGTGCCGCTTTGGAAACTCCTGGCGGAGGCGCCACGAATTCTCAAGGAAGCGAGGGTAGTTCTTTCGAAGATGCTGGTTCGGCTTCCCGGCGAATTCGTTGAACATCATCATCATGCTGGCGTAGAGGCCGTATGGGTTGCGGCGGTCCGCCTGGTCGCCGAGATTCTCCATCAGGTCGTCGGCAGCTTCTTCATAGGTCATCCCCCTGTCGAAGCGTTTCTGTGCCTCGCCACGCACCCACCGGCAGTAGTCCAGTTGATCGCGGACGTCCTGGAGATCCATCACTGGCCCATGGCCGGCCACGTAGGCGGACGCCTGCCAGGATGAGGCCTCTTCGAGGACTTCGATAACCGCGTTGATGCCGGGATATTGGAGGCTTTGGTGCGTGTACGCGCCGGTGATGTCACCGAAGTGCACGACGCCTGAATCGGGCAGGTAGACCACGGTGTCGCTGGCCGTGTGGCACGGCTTCGCCTCGACGAGCACGACCCGCTGCCCGCCGAAGTCAAACTCCGTGCGGCCGCTGAACGTCTCGGTGGGGATGATGGGCTCCAGCCCGGAGAAGTCGAAGAAGTCCTGCTTGTTCCGGTCCATCTCCTTCTTCGCGTTACCGGTGAGCGAATCTTCGCGGCCCAGCCAGGCCTTGGGAGGAAGGTCGGCCATGTAGTCTTCGACTTCCTGGGCGCAGATGATGCGCGTCTCGTCGAAGATCGGCATGCACGCGCCATTGACGTGGTCTACGTGCCAGTGGGTCAACGCCAGTACGTCTATTCGGCTGGCCGCTGGGTCGGCTTTGGCGAACGAATCGAGCATGCGAGTCGTCATCGGAATGTCGGTGGTGGTGTCAACGAGAAGCGTTTGGCCCTCGCTGACGACCAACACCTGGTTGTTGAAACCCCATCCACCGACCTGGGTGTAGACGTACACCCCATCGCCTATCCGGGTGACCTTACGATGCTGGAAGTTCTCCCAGTCTGCCATGTTCCGACTCCTTCCTTATATCTGCATATCCGCCGCGGTTTACTCCGGATGCGGCTCAGTTCAAGAACGCGACAACTCGCGCCGGGGCTGCGCTGCAGCCCTTCATTCGAAGCGGGAAGAACCCGACGTGGAACCCACTCGCCGGTAGCGCGGCGAGGTTTGCCAGCTGCTGGATTATGAAGACCTCGCGATCTCGCCCAGCAAAGTGGCCATCCCAGATCTCCGAGCGGTCGCCCGTTTCTTTAAACGCCTTCGCCATCACAGCGAAGGGCCTGTCCCAGCCGAGGGCATCGGTGCCCAGGATCTTCGCGCCAAGGCCCGAGAGGAAGAGCGTCCCGGCGCGCGTCATTCCGGGGTAGAAAAAGAACTCTCTGTCGGCCAGGTCGAATCGCTCCTGGCCAGTGCGCAGGAGGATGGCCGAGCCCGGCTCGATAGCGGAGCCGTTCTCCGCGATGGCAGACTCGAGCGCATCCACTCCGATCCCCTTGCCTGCCTCAACCTTTCCGCGCAGGTCCAGGACCACGGCCGGGCAGTACAGCTCCGAGATGTCGATGTCGCTGATGGTTCGCGAAGGCTTGCCTTCGCAGAGTGAACCGTAGTGAAGCGGCGCATCCACATGCGTGCCCAGGTGGGTGGACATGCGGACGTGTTCGTCGCCCCAGCCTTCGCCCTCCGGAAGGTCTTCTGGCGTGCAGCCGAAGATCTGCGACATGACCCGGGCGCCTTCATCTTTCGGGCTGATGTGCTTCACGAGAGGGAACAAGGGAGTGGTGCCCGCTCGCCTCTCCGGCGGTAGTCGGTCGATATCCGAAGGGTCGAGCAGTCGCGTAAGGTCGACGAGATTCATAGCCGGAAGACTACCTTCCCCTGTGTTTCACCCCGTTCCATCGCGGCCTGGACCGCAGCTATGTTCTCGATCGGGTGGACCGTCGGCGCATCGAGCTGCTCCGTATTCACCCAGTTGGCGGTGAACTCTTCGGCGCGGCGGTCCTCGGGCGTTCCCCGGAACGGGATCTTGGAGAACGGCATGATGGTGATGGAGTCATAAGAGTTCGCAAACAGGTTGATGGGGTCAGTACCGGCGGTGGTCCCGAAGAGTACCCAGCGCCCCAACTTGCGAATGACCCTGCGGTCGGTGCGCAGCGTCGCGCCCCCAACGCCGTTGAGGACAACGTGCACACCGGCCGGAGGGGCCATGGGCTGGAAGCCGCGCGGCTTCACCCCCGCGATTGCCCCGACGGCCTCAACGTAGTCGGTGGACTTGTAGTTGATCGCATGGTCCGCGCCATTCGCCTTCACCGCCGCGACCTTCTCGTCGCTGCCTGCAAGGCCGATGACCGTGACATCCGCGAACTTGCGCTTCAAAACCTGCACCACCAGCGAACCGACACCTCCCGCAGCGGCATGGACGAGGATGCTCTCGCCCTCCTGCACCTTGGCCCACTCGTAAACGAGCATGTAGGCCGTTGGCATGTTCACCGGATAGATGAGGATCTGTTCGAGGGAGACGTGCTCGGGAACCTTGCGGAGGGCCCGCTCGGAGATGGTGAGGTACTCCTGATAGGCGTTGCCCTGGGGCATGCAGTAGACGCGGTCGCCGGGTGCGAACCTCGAGGCGCCGGCGCCGTTCTCCGCCACCACGCCAGCCGCTTCCTGCCCGGGGACGAACGGAGGAATGCGAGACCGAACGGGGACGCCGGTGCGCCCCATGATGTCGCCCCAGCGCAATCCGGCGAACTCAACCTTCACCAGCACCTCGCCCGGGCCGGGCGTTGGGCGCGGCAGGTCCACGATTCGGAAGTTCTCAGCCGGTCCGTAGTCCAGGAGTTGGGCTGCTTTCATCTCGCACGTCCTTTGCGCTGTAATCGATTACACTGAGATCGTTTACAGTGCGCGGATAGTAGTCGCCTCTATTGAATCGCGCAACCCGCCGTTCAGTTAAGGGAGAGCCCGTGGCGAACAGCCCAACACGTCGCACAACGCTCCGGCAGGTTGCCGACCGCGCCGGCGTCTCCATAGCTACAGCTTCCAGAGCGCTCAATGGTTCGGTCGCATCTTTAGAAAGTGCTGAGCGGGTCCGTGCCGCGGTCTCCGAACTTGGCTACATACCCAACGAAGCCGCGCGAAGCCTTCGCCGCGAACGGACAATGACGATCGGCGTCGCCTTCTTCAGCCTCAAGCTGCCCGGTTCGCTGGAATTGCTTGGCGGGCTGTCGCAAACCCTCGACGAGCACGGCTACACGCTCCTGATTGCCGATACCGATGGTCACACGTCACGGTTCGACGTAATCCTCGGGAGGTTCCTCGAACGTCGCGTGGATGCGCTCCTCTGCGTGAACCCGGACGGGGTGGGCTCGGTTCTGAATCGTTACCGGGATGCAGGAGTCCCCGCCATCGCCCTCATCAGTCGTGGGCGCGGTGCGAATTGGCTGCCGTTGCTGGCTCCGGGTCTGGAGCCAGCAACGACGGAAGCGATTCTCCGCCTGGAATCGCTCGGTCACCGCCGGGTGTGCGCGATGCTCCCTGGTGGGGAGGGTGGGCCGTTCCGTGCCGTCTGGAGTCGTCTCCGCGGGTCCAAGCTCGAAGTGGAAGCCGTGAACCCGTTCGCCGTGGGATTTGACCCCCGCCGGGTCGTCTCCGGCTTTCGTTCGCAAGGAACGACCGCCGTCATATCCACATACCCGGTTGCGTTTCAGGTGATGCGGGCGGGCCGGATGGAAGGAATATCAGTCCCTGAGGATCTTTCGATCGTGTCCGTCGGCGACGAGCCGGGCAACTCTACATGGCTGGAGACTCCGCTCTCTGCTATCAGCGTGGATCTGAGGGCATTGGGCCGGGCCGCTGCTGCGGCCGCGATAAGCTGGCTCAAAGGCACGCCGCCGGATCGCAACGAACTGGTCCCAGCGTCCGCTTGGGTCGAACGCTCCTCGACCGCGCCGGCGCCACGAGTCAGCGATTAGTGCGCTGACGCCGGACGTGACCGGCAGGAAGCGGGGCGATCTCGCTCTGGTCCCGCGCGCTCGTCGGTGGCTCCCGCGACCGTCCGCCCCTTCCACCTGGCTACCCTGCCGCGCCACCCTCGCCCCATGCCACCACTCAACGCTTCCGCCACGACCCGCGCCGCCTAGGCCCGGAGGGTGGGTGACGGAGTGAGGCGTATCGGAGTGACGGACCATCAGCGACTGCTACCAGCCGATGCGCCGAGTGGACGCGTACACGGGGACTAACGGTCAATGGTTCGCGCCGTCGTGTGCGGCGATAATGCGGGCTCGCGTGCGGAGGTATCCGCGCGCTCATGGGATGGGGAGGGTTCGATGACAACAACCGAAAGGCTCGCCACGGCGGCGAAGACCGAGAATTTCGATGTCCTGGTTGTGGGGGCGGGCATATCCGGCGTGGGCGCGGCCTATCACCTGTCGCACCAGCGGCCGGGCACCAGCTTCGTCGTCCTCGAAGCGCTGGATAGCTTCGGCGGCACCTGGTGGACGCACAAGTACCCCGGCATCCGCTCCGATAGTGACCTCTATACGTTCGGCTATCGCTTCAAGCCGTGGACGAGCGCGCCGATCGCGAGCGCGGACGAGATCCGCAAGTACATGGGCGAGGTGATCGACGAAAACGACCTCGGCCGCCACATTCGCTACAAGCACAAGATCTCGTCGGCGAAGTGGTCGAGCAAAGAGAACCGCTGGCTGATCGAAGCGACGCGCACCGACACGGGCGAAACGCAGCGCTTCACCGCAAACTTCCTCTGGATGTGCCAGGGCTACTACCGCCACTCGGAGGGCTACACGCCCGAATGGCCCGGTATGGAGAAATTCAAAGGGCTGATCGTCCACCCGCAGTCATGGCCGGAAGACCTCGACTACAGAGGTAAGCGCGTTGTCGTGATCGGCTCAGGCGCGACGACTGCCACGCTGGTCCCCGCGATCGCGGCTGATGTGGAGCATGTGACTGTGCTCCAGCGGTCGCCGACCTACTTCATTCCCGGCCGCAACCAGAACGACCTCGCCGATATGCTGCGCGAACTGGGGATCGACGAGACCTGGATCCACGAGATCGTCCGGCGGAAGATCCTCTTCGACCAGGCGGCCTTCACGAAACGGTCGTTCGAAGACCCGGAGGGCGTGAAGCGCGACCTGCTCGGTGTGGTGCGCGCCTATCTCGGCCCTGACTACGACGTCGAGACGAACTTCACGCCGACCTACCGTCCCTGGCGCCAGCGCATCGCGTTCGTGCCGGATGGCGACCTGTTTAAGGGCATCAGCTCCGGCAAGGCGTCCGTCGTGACGGACGAAATCGAGACGTTTACCGAGAAGGGCATCCGCGTGAAGTCCGGCGCGGAGCTCGAAGCCGACATCATCGTCACGGCGACCGGGTTCAATATGAACGTGCTAGGGGACATCGCCTTTGCGATCGACGGCAAGCCAGTCAACTTCGCGGACACCGTCACCTATCGCGGCATGATGTTCACAGGTGTGCCGAACATGCTCTGGGTGTTCGGCTATTTCCGGGCCAGCTGGACCCTGCGCGCGGATCTCCTGGCCGATTTCGTCTGCCGCCTGCTCGCGCATATGGCAGCGAAGGGGGCGAAGCGCGTCGATGTCGTGCTGCGGCCGGAAGACGAGGGGATGGAACTCCTGCCCTGGATCGACCCGGAGAACTTCAACCCCGGCTACCTGATGCGCGCCATGGATCTGCTGCCGAAGCGCGGCGATAAGCCGGAGTGGCAGCACACCCAGGATTACTGGCGCGAAAAGGACGAACTGCCCGCGATCGACCTCGACGGGCCGGAGTTCGTCTACAGCTAAGTGCTGATCAGCTGAGATACCGAGCGGCCTGTAGGAGCTGGCTCGTTCGTTGGTGCAGGTGCAGCGGCCACGGGGGGCCGCGACTCCGGACTGCTGCTTACCTTGTGTAAGTGACAGGCAATCCGGCACAATGGATGGATGGCTACCCCACTCACCCCTACTATCGACGTCCGCCGCGGCGACGAGCGCTTTCTCACGAAGATCGACTGGCTCGATTCGCGGCACTCGTTCTCGTTTGGCCCGCACTACGACGCGGACAACACGCACTTCGGGCTGCTGCTCGTGAGCAACCACGATGTAATCGAGCCGGAGACCGGCTTCTCCACCCACCCGCATCGTGACATGGAGATCGTGACCTGGGTGCTGAGCGGCGAGTTGGAGCACAAGGACTCGGAGGGCCACACGGGGCTCATCCACCCGGGCCTGGCGCAGCGGATGAGCGCCGGCACGGGCATCTATCACTCCGAGATGAACGCGACGAAGGGCGCCCCGGTCGAGCTCGTCCAGATGTGGGTCGTGCCCGATACGGAGAAGGTCCGTCCCGCCTACATGGAACTCGACATCAACGGCGAGCTGGCGAAGGGCGGGCTCGTCCCGGTCGCTTCGGGCCGCGGGCACGAGGCGGCTATCTCCATCCGGCAGGAGCACGCTGTCCTCTGGGCGGGCCGCCTGAAGCCGAACGAGAAGATCAAGCTGCCGGACGCACCGTTCATTCACCTGTTCGTCGCTATCGGTGATGTTGACCTGGAAGGTTTCGGGCCGATGGCGAAGGGCGATGCGGCCCGGGTCAGCGTGACGCCCGGCCTCGCCCTGACCGCCGGCCCCGCGGGCGCCGAGGTGCTGGTCTGGGAAATGGCCGCGTACCTGGGATAGGGAAGAGGTACGAGGGATGAGAGAGGGGCCGGCTTACGTCGGCCCCTTCGTGTTAGTCACTGGTCCGCCGGGATTACTCCCCGCCGACGGCGCTCAGTTCCCGCGCGGGCTCCTGGACGATCGGCACCGCGCGCTTGTCCTTTGAAAGCGCCTTCGGGTACCAGTGGTCCTCGTACTCGCTGAACTTGTCGCGGAGTAGCGGGGCGACGCGTTCGGCGAACATCTGGGTGTTGTAGGTCGCCACCTCGCGCGGCATCGAGCCCATCTGGAGCAGGAGCATCAGGTGGCCGACGTGGAGGTTGTCGGCGAGTTCGTTCAGCTTCTCCGCTACCGTCGATGGGCTGCCGGCGATGACGTAGCCTTCGCGTACGAGGCCATCCCAATCGAGGGCGCCGCGGGCTCGCTGTGCGGCCATCTCGAGCTGCGACTTGATCCCCGCCTTCACGGTTCGGTTCGTGCGGTAGCCGGGCGCATCGGCGAAGCCCGGGTAGACGTGCAGGCAGCGGTTGTAGAAGTAGTCGATGTGTTTCGCGTAGAGGCGCTTCGCTTCGGCGTCGGTTTCGGCCACGCACACGGTCTGGGCGAAGCCGGCGTGGTAGGGGTTGCGCTCCTTGCCCATGCTGTCCATCCGCGCCCAGAAGCCGTCCATGATGGTCTGCGCGCGCTTGTACCCGCTGTACGAGAGGTAGGAATAGAGGTACCCCATGTCGGCGCACCACTCCCACGTCTCAATTGAGCCGCCGCCGGGGATCCAGATCGGCGGGTGCGGGTCCTGGATGGGGCGCGGCCACGGGTTCATGTAGCGGATCTGGTTGTACTTGCCGTTGAAGTGGGAAACGCCCTTGTTCGTCCACGCCTGCAAGATCATGTCGTGGGCTTCGTAGTAGCGGTCGCGGAGCTGCGCGCCGGGCACGCCGTAGGCGAAGTTCGTATCCATGCTGGTGCCCACCGGGAACCCGGCGACGAGCCGCCCGCCGCTGAGCACATCGAGCATCGCGAACTCTTCGGCCACGCGAATGGGCGGGTTGTAGAGCGCGATCGAATTGCCCATCACCACGATCGCCGCGTTGTTCGTCCGGCGCGTCAGTGTGGCTGCCATGATGTTTGGGCTCGGCATCATTCCGTAGGCGTTCGAGTGGTGCTCGTTCACGCAGATGCCGTCGAAACCCATCTTGTCGGCGAACTCGAGCTCATCGAGATACTCGTGGTAGATCTCGTTGCCCCGTTCGGGGTTGAAGAGCTTGTAGTCGACATCCACCCAGACTGAGCGGTTCTTCGCCGCGAAGTCGTCGGGCAGGTCGGGGTAGGGCATCAGGTGGAACCAGTGGAACTTCATTGGCCGAACCTTGGCGGGAATCCGAAAGGCGGGCGGTTCGCCGCCCGCCTAACAGGTCGGTGAAGTATAGCGGGTGCGCCGTGGCGCTTGCCCACTTAACAGAAACAGCCCGCCGGTGAGGGCGGGCTGTTCATGCTCGGGTGTCCCGGAGCTTATTCGATTTCGACCGCTGCGCCGGCTTCCACCAGCTTCGCCTTGATCGATTCGGCTTCGTCCTTGGTGATACCTTCCTTCACCTTCGTGGGGGCGGCTTCCACCAGGTCCTTTGCTTCCTTGAGGCCGAGGCCGCTGACCACTTCGCGGATAGCCTTGATGACGTTGATCTTGTTCTCGCCGAAGCCCTTGAGCACGACGTTGAACTCGGTCTTCTCTTCTTCGGGTTCGGCGGCGGCGGCGGCGCCACCGGCAGCCGGGCCGGCAGCCATCATCATCGGCGCGGCGGCCGTGATCCCGAACTCCTCTTCGATCGCCTTGTTCAGGTCGCGAAGCTCGAGCAGGGTCATGCCCTTGATAACGTCCAGTGCCTGTTCAACTTTGGTAGCCATGCTGTTCTCCTCTGTTTCGGTGTTGGGTGGGGGCCGGGCCTAAGCCGCGCCTTCGAGCTGTTTGGCGCGTGCTTCAATGAGCCCCGCGAAGTTGCGCTGGGCCGACTGCAGCAGGCCCGTGAGGTTGTACAGCGGGCTCTGCAGCTTGCCCACAACGTTGGCGATCAGTTGTTCCTTCGATGGGAGCGTCGCCAGGCTTTCGACTTCGGCGCGGTTCAGCACCTTGCCTTCGAGCCAGCCCCCGTGGATTTCGAGGGTCATGCGGCGCGCGCGAAGGTGCTCCGCGAGCGCCTTCACCGGCGCGATCGGGTCGCCGAAGCCGAACGCAATTGCGGTCGGTCCGGACAGGATTTCGGCCATCTCCGGGTGCTTCGCCTGCTCGGCGGCCATAGCCGCGAGCGTGTTCTTTACCACCTTCACTTCGGTGTTCGCCGCGCGGAGTGAACGCCGAAGGTCGGTGATCTGGGCGACGGTGAGGCCACGATAGTCGGCGCTGATGGCGATCGAGGCACGCTCCATGGCGTCCCTGATCTCCGCCAGCATTGCGACCTTGCGTGGGGTCGGCATACGCGGCTCCTTCAAGAGCAGTTGGCGGGCGAACGCCCGCCGCGGGCGGAGCCGGGAAACGAAAAATCCCTGCCGCCGGGGCAGGGACGCAAGGAGCGATGGGCGCACGGCCCAAGAGCTCTGAGTCTCGCCTCGGCAGGCGCCTTTCGGCTTATCCCTCCGCCCGAAGGCGGTGCACACAGGGACCTGCGGTCTCCGGCTGTTCAGTTGTCTCCCAGAGGTTACGATGCGCGCCACGTTATGGACAATCGGGGAAAGCGATGACACCGGACGACCGAGATGCCTTCCTCCGCGAGCCACGGACGGCCGTGCTGGCAACGAGCGGGCCGAAGCGGCGGATTCACGCGGTGCCGGTCTGGTTCACCTGGGACGGCGAAGTGTTCCGGATAGTCACCGGCCGCGGCTCGCAGAAGCATCGGAACGCGCTCCGGACGGGGCGTGCCAGCCTCTGCGTGGATGAGCGTGGCGCGCAGGTGCGCTACCTGACGGCCGAAGGCCCGGTCACCGTCCAGGACACGGTCAGTTACGAAGAGCGGCTCGCTCTCCACACCCATTACCGGGGCGCGGAGGCGGCGAAGCGCATCGTCGACCGTGGCGGTCACGAAGGGATGGTGCTCCTGGTTCTTCGACCTGAGAGGTGGCTGGGCTAGCCGGCGAGCTTTGCATCGAGTTCGCGTACGCGCCTGCTGAGCGTTTCCATGATCGAAAGGCACATGCTCGGATTCGCCTTCAGCTCCGCGACGAAATCGGAACGGAGGATGGCCAGGGTTTCGGTCGCTTCGGTGGCCAGGCAGGTGGCGCTGCGGGGCGCCCGGTCGAGGAGCGACATCTCGCCGAAATACTGGCCGGCGCCTAGAGTGCTGAGCTTCTTCCCGCCGCGCACAACTTCCACCTTGCCGCTCATGATCAGGAAGAAGCCGACGCCGGCATCGCCTTCCTTCACGATCTCCGCGCCGGCCTTGTAGTTGCGTGCGCGGGCAAACTTTGCCAGGCGGTTGAGCGCCGACTTCGACAGGCCGCTAAACAGGGGCACCTTCTGGAGGGACTCGATTTCGTTAGCCATTTTCAGGCGCTCCTTGGTCCGGGTTCGAAAGGATTGCCGATTGTATGCGGCCCCGCTTCGGGCGGACAAGGCCATGGATTCGCGGAGCCTACGCGCGCAGGTTCTTCTGCAGGTAGGTTGTGTCCATCCACTTGCCGAACTTGAAGCCCGCTTCGTGCCATTCGCCCACGAATTCGAAACCGAGGCGCTTGTGGAGCGCGAGGCTCGCGGCGTTCGACGAGGTGATCGAGGCAACCACCAGGTTCACCCCGATACGCCGCCCCTCTTCCAGGAGTGCCACCAGCAGGATCTTGCCGATCCCCTGTCCGTGGAACTTCGGGTCGAGGTAGATCGTGTCTTCCCGGCTGAACCGCCAGCCCGCTTTGTCACTCAGCATCGAGAGATAGGCGAATCCGGCGAATTCGCCTTCGACCTCAGCCACCAGCACGGGCGTCGATTCGTCGTGGCCGGCGAACCAGGCCTTGCGACGTTCCATGGTCCACGGTGCTTCGTCCCAGGTTGCCACGCCGTGGAGGATCTCTTCGTTGTAGATCCGCAGGATGTGTTCCATGTCAGCTTCGATTGCGGGACGGACGGCGACTTTCGGCACGCGCCAAAATGTACCATCGCCGTCGTTTCGACTGTGTTTCAGCAAAGGGTGCAGCCCGGCCGGCTGTCTACAATGCCTGAATGCGCCTTTTGCTCTGTTTCGCTGCCGCGCTGTCCTTCGGCCTGTTTGTAGCTGCTTGCGGTGGCGATGACGATGGCGGCCCGGCCGATACGGGCATCGACCCATCGTTGAACGACCCTTCGCAGCCCACGCCGGAGGAAGCACTCACACCCGAGCCCACACGTCCCGGGCGTCTGCCCACCCCCTCCAGCCCGGTGGCCAGCCCGACCCCGCGGCCCACGCCGATCGTCCAGCCCCTGGGCACTGCCGGGTGCGGCAACGCGTTCAAGGCGGGTGACTCGGTCCAGACCATCGATTCGTACGGGGGCAAGCGGAGCTACCGCCTCCATGTCCCCCCGTCCTACGACCCGGTCGCCCCGTGGCCGGTGGTGTTGAGCTTCCATGGCTATTCGCAGAGCGCAGAACAGCAGGAGCGCTACAGCGGCCTCAACCCGCTCGCGAACCAGAAGGGCTTCATCGTGGTCACTCCCGATGGCAGTTCGTCGCCGAAGGGCTGGAACATCGTTGGCGTTTACGACGAGAACGGCGTGGATGATGTCGCCTTTGTGCGGCAGTTGATGGCCGGGCTCTCGACGCAGCTCTGTGTCGATCAGAACCGGATATTCGCGACGGGCCACTCCAACGGGGGTGAGATGGCGGCTCAACTCGCCTGCGCGGCCCCCGACCTCATCGCCTCGGCCGCCCCCGTTTCGGGTGCGGTCTGGCAGGGCTGCCCCGGCCGCCCGGTGCCGATAGTGACGTTCCAGGGCACCGCCGATAAGAATGTGCTCTACGAGTGGAGTTCCGCGGCGATGAACGCCTGGGGCCAGCACAATGGCTGCTCCGGGACGCCGGCGGTTGCCAAGGTTTCGGCCCACGTGAGCCGCAAGAACTGGCAGAAGTGCAAGGCCGATACCGTGCTCTACGCCATTGATGGCGGTGGGCATACGTGGCCCGGCTCGAAGGTGGCAGGCGGCGCCGGCCCGGTGACGCAGGAAATAAACGCCAGCAACCTTATCTGGTCGTTCTTCGCGGCCCACCCGAAGAAGTGACGAGCAACGAGTGCGGGGCTGCGACGGGGCGAGGGCTACTCTGCCGGGGCGCCCGCGGCCCGCAGCAGGCTGAGGAACGCTTCGTTTGCTTGCAGCGAGGCGAGCTTCGAATCCGCGGCTGCTTCGCGCGCATAGGCGGGGTCGAGTTCAAGCGCGCGCCCGACGTGGTCTAGCGCGGCGGGTATATCGCCCAGCATTGAGGCGGCCTGCCCGGCGCCGTAGTGCGCGGCGGCGTCGTTAGGCGCGGCCGTCCCGGCATCGATGAAGTCCTTGAGCGCGGCCGAAGCTTCGCCGCCGTGGAGGTGCGCCAGGCCGCGGTTCACCAGCACCGTGGTATCGGCGGGATTGAGGGCGAGCGCCGCCGAAAAGTCGGCGAGTGCGGCAGTGTAATCCGAGCGGTAGAGGTGGAGCATGCCGCGGTTGTTAAGGGCGTCCGGGTCATCGTGGGAGAGGCCGATGGCGCGGTCGTAGTCGGCGAGGGCGGTGTCGTAGTTCCCTGCGCGGGTGTGGGCGTTCGCGCGGTTGTACCAGGCTGAAACGAGAGCCGGTTCGGCTTCAAGCGCGCGGGTGTAGCACTCCGCCGCCTTCTCGTAGTCGCCGGCGTTGAAGAAGCTGTTCCCCTCTTCAACCTGCGGGCCGGCCGGTGGCCGTGGTGTGGGGTCTTCGCCCACAGTCTCTTCCAGCGCGTCCAGCAGCATCGCCTCTTCGTCGACGGCCTGCGGAGCCATCCAGGCAGGTGTTGAAGCAGCTGGCGGAACTGGCGCCGTCGCCGGGGCGGTCGCGCGGGGCGGTGCGGCCGGCGGTTCGGAGTGCTCAGGTTCGTCTTCGGGCCAGGGATGGGTCTCTGGGAGGCGGCGCCCCTGGAGGTAGCGGAACAACCAGGCGGCGAGGGCGGCTCCAGCTGCCAGCAACGCGAGAAGTTTAAGGGTTCGCTTCATGACTCCTGCCCCTGCATTTGCCGTTCGAGCAGCAACTCAGTAACCGCCATGAGCCCGTTGTAGGCGTAGATGAGGTAGTCGCCGGGGCTCAGGTCCAGCTTCTTCTTCGTCTCTTTGCGCGCCGTCACGGGATCCCACGAACCGGTCATTTCGATCGAATCGTGGTCGATTCCGAATTCGAGCTCGTACAGTTCACCGTCCTCGCACACTACCACGCACCCGCGCTCGGGGTCGGCGGCGCCACCGGCTTCGCATTCGATCCCGGTGGTGAAGAGCGCGTTCGGGAAGGAAGGGAACGGGTCGAGTTCGGCGCAGGCCTCTTCCAGCAGTTGCTTCAACTGCATAGCAGCCCGTTCAAGGACGTTATCGGCCTGTGCTTTCCGGAACAGTGCTTCTCGGCTCATCGCGAAGCGTCAGTATATCGATTCGGCTTTTCCGCTGCTGGCATGCGCTGGTATCGTGCCGGCCGGGACAACGTGGGATGATCGGCGCCAATGACCACTTCACCTGATCTGGAACCAGATGACCCGGCAACCCGTGCCGTGGGTGAGGCCGCCGCGCTCGCGGTCCCGTACAAGCTTGCTGAGGCGTACGCCAAACGCGACCCGGAAGCGGTACTCGCGCTGTTCGCGGCTGACCCCGACGTACTCTGGGTGGGTACCGGGGCCGATGAGAAACGGCTCGGCCGCGCCCAGATCCGCGCCCAGGTACAGCGAAACCTGGACCAGTCTGAAGTCCTGTTGTTCCGGTTCGAATGGGTGAAAGCATCCGCGCGCGGGCCGGTCGCGTGGGTGGCCGCCGAAGGCGCGATGCAGGCCATGGTGGAAGGCGCGGACATCTCCGTCCCGGTCCGGTTCACCGCTGTCCTGGAGCGGCGCGATGACGAGTGGCTGGTGATCCAGGCGCACCTCTCCGTACCGGCGGCGGGCCAGGCCGAGGGAGCGTCGTTCCCGACCTCGCTCGAACAGGTGGCAGCCATGGTCAGCCGCGAGCGGCCCGACCTCGGCGCACACGCCGCGCCAGACGGGACCGTGACGATTCTCTTCACGGACATCGAGGATTCGACGGTGATGACCGAGCGGCTGGGGGATCAGCTCTGGGTGGATGTGCTGCGCGAACACAACGCGATCGTCAACGAGCTTTCGGACCTCCACGGCGGGTTCGTCGTGAAGTCTCGCGGCGACGGCTTCATGCTGGCCTTCCGCAGCGCCCGTTCGGCCCTGCTCTGCGCCATCGGGCTGCAACGTGCGTTCATGGGGCGCAACGAAGCCAACCCTGAACTTGCGCTCCACATCCGCATTGGGTTGCACACGGGCGAAGCGGTGCGCGAAGCCGATGACTTCTTCGGCAAGAACGTCGTCCTCGCCGCCCGGATAGCGGATGCCGCGAAGGGTGACCAGATCCTCGCCTCATCCCTGGTGAAGGCGCTCACCGAGAGTGCGGGCGACATCCAGTTCGGCGAAGAGCACCGCCTGGAGTTGAAGGGCCTGAGCGGCACCTACCGCCTCTTCGAGGTCAGCTGGGAGCGCCCTTAGTGGATGCGCTAACGATCTACGGGCTGGTGGCGGTGGGCTCGATGCTGGTCTTTTACGCCCTGGAGTCGCGAGGCGCGGCGTTCGTCCTGCTTTTCGCCGTGGGCTGCCTTGCGTCTTCGCTGTACGGCTTCCTGCAGGGGGCGTGGCCGTTCGGTCTGGTGGAACTCGTGTGGTCAGGCGTCGCCGTGCAGCGCTGGCGGCGGTTAGGGTAACGCCTCGTTGTGGACACGTACGGAATAGCGTACGGTTAATGCGATGAAGAACATCTCCGCAACGGCAGCGAGAGAGAGCCTGTACCGTCTGCTTGAAGAGGTTCAGGCCGAGCCGGTTCAAATTCAGGGCCGACGGTCGGCAGCGATCCTCGTCTCCGAGGAGGACTGGCGCGCCATCCAAGAGACGTTCTACCTCCTGTCTGTTCCGGGCATGCGGGAATCGATCCGCGCTGGGTTGGCAGAGCCGATCGAGGAGTGTGCCGACGAGCCGGGCTGGTAATGCCGTGGCGATTGGTCTACACGCGTCAGGCACAAAAGGACGCGCGTAACCTCCAATCGAGCGGACTCCGCGCACGCGCGGAAGCCCTCTTGGCGTTGCTTGCGGACGACCCGTATCGGGTGCCTCCGCCCTACGAGAAGTTGCTTGGGGACCTCGCGGGCGCGTACTCGCGGCGGATCAATATCCAACACCGGCTCGTCTACGAGATTCTGCCTGACGAGCGGACCGTGAAGATCCTTCGAATGTGGACGCACTACGAGTGATCGGTTTGCGGTAGGCAGTCATAACTGCCTGTCCCGGCCCCGGCCCCGGGTGTAAGATTCCACTCCCGGCTATATGTTCACTCACCTACACACTCATACCGAGTTTTCGCTGCTTGATGGCATGAGCAAGATGGCGCCGCTGATGGATCGGGTGAAGGCGCTCGGCATGGAATCGGTCGCCATGACCGACCACGGAGCGCTCTACGGCGCCATCGATTTCTACCGTGAAGCGCGTGAGCGTGGCATCAAGCCCATCATCGGCGTCGAAGCCTACGTCGCCCAGGGCAGCCGCCACAGCCGCGAGCGGGGCGACAACCAGCCCTATCACCTCGTCCTGCTTGCGCGCGACATGACCGGCTACAGGAACCTCATCGCCCTCGTCACGAAGGCGAACCTTGAGGGCTACTACTACAAGCCCCGCGTCGACCGCGAGCTGCTTCAACTCCACAGCGCCGGCCTCACCGCCCTCAGCGGCTGCCCCTCGGCCGAATTCCACCGGCGCGTCCAGGAAGGCGATCGCGAAGGCGCGATCGACGTCGCGAAGTGGCACCGCGAGGTGTTCGACGGGCACTACTTCCTCGAAGTGCAGGACCACGGCGATGAGAAGTTCACCCGCCTCAACCCGGTCATTGCCGGGATAGGGAAGGAAATCGGCATCCCCGTTGTCGCGACGAACGACAGCCACTACACGCTGGCCACCGAGGCGGCCGCCCACGACGTCCTCCTCTGCATCGGCACCAACGCGACCGTGGACCAGCAGGACCGCTACAAGTTCGATGGGCAGGGCTACCACGTGAAGAGCGAGGAGGAGATGCTCGCGCTCTTCCCCGAGAACCCCGAGTTCATTAGCAACACCCAATTGGTCGCGGATGAGTGCGACCTCGACCTTCATTTCGACCGGCAGCTCCTCCCCGAACCGCCGATCCCCGCCGGCCGCACGAGCGACGACTACCTCCGCGAACTCTGCATGCGCGGCCTCCACGACCGCTTCTCCGATGTCACAAATGAG
>Ga0315281_10005424_pt1 | contig 18248 bp, 13 predicted proteins | sample YL17G07_0_MG_FD_204540 | JGI IMG/M metagenome (GOLD analysis project Ga0315281, IMG submission 204540) | Sediment microbial communities from Yellowstone Lake, YNP, Wyoming, USA - YL17G07_0 | ecosystem: Environmental > Aquatic > Freshwater > Lake > Sediment | place: USA: Wyoming | collected...
TTGCGGGGTCGCTGTATACTGTTACCTGCACTTTGTCCACAATAGCGCCGAAATCATTTTTCAGGCAGGTATGTAAAATGTCGCCTAAGTGCCGCAGCTTTACTCCTTTAGCGACTGCGTTCTTGTGAATTCGTATCCAGGTGATGTCTCTCTGCCCCTGGTGGGACACACCCTCGGCACCGTTCATCATGTGGTGAATCTGTCGCTCCAGCACCGACTCGAAGTCCTTCTGCATCTTGCGCCCGGCTACGTCCACCACGATGCCCAGTGGATTCTTGGAGCCTACGGCGAAGCTGTCTATATCGGGGCCGACCACTGTAATCTTGCCGTCCTCGACCTCATCCAGCTTCTTCATCCTTAACCATTCGAAGCACATGCCGCCCTTGCCGCCGAACTCGCAGGCTAAGTCGGCCTTGCGTACTACCTCGCCCTCGAAAGCGGCGCCAAAGGCAACGGGTATGGGGACCTTGGCTATCTTAAGCTTAATGCCGCGCAGCTCGATGCAGCGCTGCACCAGCCTCTCCGCTCTCTCCAGGTCATCCTTGCCTGGAATGTCGTCGAAGGGCATGCTCACCACATGCTCGAACCTGGTGATTCCTGTGGGCAGGATATTCGGTATCACGGTGTCGGCGAATGCCGGGAAGCCGTAGTTAATGGCTCCGGCTGCCGCTGCGTATTCCATGTCGGTAATCGGGCCCAGGGCAAGCACGAAAGCGAAACAGCGGAACTTGTTATATAGCAGGATTTTTCGGGCATCGCCCGGCTCAATTCCGCCGAAGCTCAAGGCGGCGCGGGTGGCGAAGCCCAGAGCGTAGATAGCTGAGATAACATCGGTGCCGAAGGGGACGATGAAGGTATTATACCCCATCTCCACGCCGGACTCTCGCAGCTGGTCGGCAACATTGCGACCGTTTCTGTTGCTGGAGATGAAGATGAGCTGTCCCTTGGACTGCAATTCGCGTACAATCTTGACCGCTACCTCGTTGCTCTTGGCGCAGCCAACCAGGGCAGCGAAACCCGACATTCTGCCATCGACGAGCTGAATGCCCCAGCCTCTCATTTGGGCATCATTGATGGGGCCGTTGTACACGAAGCCATCCTTTTTCTCGGGCTGCTCGCCCTTGGTGAAGCGTATACCCTCTATGGTTTCGAAGGCGTACAATGTGGCTGCTCCGGCGTCCAGGGTCTCGCCGAGGTACGGCAGCCACATGTTCTCTCCGGGCACCGGTGGCAGCAGGCCCTTGGCGTATTCCACAACGGGTTTCAGCTCACCCAGCTTCTGTACCTTAATACCCAGAAGCCCCCAGATGGTGGGGAGATGGAATGCGGTACCACCGCCTGCCGTATCCTTAAATACGATGGGGGTATCCGGCCCCATTTTCTTCAGGGCATCCTGAAGCATATCGTCCGCCATCTTCACGGCGGCGTGAGCGCCTCTAATTGCTCTGGTGGCGATAAATTTCGACATCTTTCTAAGCCTCCCTTAATATCTTCGGAAGTCTCCGGACATGGGCGCATCAATCGGATTGGTGGAACTCATACGGCTTGCTTTGAGGAACCCCGGGCTGATTTCCTGCAAGGGCATCTTCTTGCGCGCGTGGGCAGCAGCCGCTCTCAGTATCTCATGGGCTTTCTCTGCCTGAGCGTCATCGGCATGTACGCTTACCACTATGCCGCCCAGAGAGACGGCGCGCTGATAGTAGTTGACCGTATCCTCCGGGACGCCCCAGAACTCACCCAGCGCCTTCGCCAGATCGCTGCCTGCTTTAGATAGGGAAGTAGCATTTCCCATCGCAGTCACCGAATTGACGTCTGCTGCCGGTTTTAGGCTATCTCCCATCTCCTTCTTGCCTTTGCCGCTGGTGACGATCCCTATCTCCTCCGCCTTGAAGCCCTTGGCCTTGAGCTCATTTATTGCCTTCTTAGCATCCTCAGGCTTTCGGAAGAGCTTTGTCTGTACTTTAGCCATAGCACACTCCTTAGATAGCGTTTATTTGGCCCGTGCAACAAATAGAAAGCCTTCGCCTCCCTATGCCCTCATTGCACAAGGTGACAAAGGCGCATTTCCTCGGAAAAACAACAGTAAATCACAGTAAAAATCAGAGGGTCGTACAGACCTCATCCAAAGTAAAATTCTAACATAGCCTCTAAGGGTAGTCAAGCTTGGTTATCGCACTATCTACTTTTAGCGCGCTGGTGTATTATACTATAGGTGGAAGCTATCAACCTGTTGAGGCAAAGCGGAGGAAAATAGCGAACGTGTTGTCAAGACTGACACTGCCCAAGCGCATAGGGAGACTGGACGAGCTTGCTCACAATCTATGGTGGAGCTGGCATCAGCAGGCGCGTGACCTGTTCCGGGCTCTCGACTATCCCATGTGGAGAATAACCGGCCACAACCCGGTCAAGCAGTTACGCGATTTAAATCCCGATAAACTGAAAGCCGCCGCAAATGACCCCGCTTTCCTCTCCTTATATGATTCCGTCATGGCAGCCTTTGACGCTGAGATGTCTGACCAGAGCAAATGGTTCAATACTAATTATCCTAACCTGCTATCGGGTCCCGTCGCCTACTTCTCCATGGAGTTCGCTATCCATAACTCTCTGCCCATCTATGCCGGTGGTCTGGGCATACTTGCCGGAGATATATGTAAGGAAGCGAGCGATTTGGGTCTGCCTCTGGTCGGGGTGGGATTTATGTATCCCCAGGGATATTTCCATCAGCGTATCTCCCCTGAAGGCTGGCAGGAGGAGATATACGGTCAACTGGATTTCAGCGAGACGCCCATAACTCCGGTTTCTCCGCCTGGTGGCCGCGGCCCTTTGGTCAAGATTCAGTTAAATGACAGGTCTGTGCACATTGGCGCCTGGCGAATCGAAGTAGGCCGCACCACCGTATATCTGCTGGATACTAATGTTGAAGAAAATGCTCCTCAGGACCGCCAGTTGTCTGCCCGCCTCTACATAGCCGACCGAGAGCTGCGCATGCAGCAGGAGATAGTTTTAGGGATCGGTGGTGTTCGCGTTCTCCGGGCTCTGGGCATCAAACCGTCCATATGGCATGCTAACGAAGGCCATACGGCTTTCATGATGCTGGAACGCACCAGGGAGGAGGTAGAGCAGGGTGCAACCTTTGATAAAGCCCTCCAGAAGGTGCGGGCAACTAGCGCTTTCACCACCCATACGCCGATCTCTGCTGGCCACGATATTTTCTCCACGGAGCTTGTGGATAGGTCATTTCACAATTACTGGGGCTCGCTGGGGATAGACAGGGAGAAATTCCTGGGGCTGGGGCGGCAGGATGGCGATGGAGGTCAGGCCTTTAATATGACGGCGCTCGCCCTGAACATGGCTGGTCAGTGCAACGCTGTAAGCCAGCTGCATGGTACAGTGACACGGCGGATGTGGCATGTGCTCTGGCCGCAATCAAAGGAAGATGAAGTACCCATTATTCAGGTGACCAATGGCATCCATGTGCCTACCTGGGTCGCTCCCGAGATGTGTCGCCTCTACGATAAATATCTGGGAGAGGACTGGCTTGAGAAGCACGATGACCCCAAGATTTGGGAGCGCATTATGGATATCCCCGACGAAGAGCTCTGGGCAGCCCGTGAGCTTTTGAAGCGTAAGCTCAAGGGAGCCATGCTGGACTGGGCTGAGCGGCGGTGGGCCGAAGCTGAGGTAATGCCTCAGCAGGTGCTGGCAATGGGTGCCTTGCTGCACCCCGAGTTGCTTACTATCGGTTTTGTGCGGCGTTTTGCAGAATACAAGCGCCCGGCGCTTATCTTTCGGGACGTCGAACGTCTGAAAAGGCTCATCAAAAACCGCTGGCGTCCCATTCAGATAATATTCGCTGGCAAGTCTCATCCTGCTGATTTCCCTTCCAAATATCTGCTGCACCAGGTCTACTGTCTGGCAACAGACCGCGATTTTCAGGGTCGCATCGCCTTTGTGGAGGACTACGACATACATATGGCGCGCTATTTGGTGCAGGGGGTGGACGTATGGCTGAACAACCCGCGCCGTCTCAATGAAGCCTGTGGCACCAGCGGCATGAAGGCCTCGCTGAACGGTGTTCCGCATCTCAGCGTACGGGATGGATGGTGGTATGAAGGTTACAACGGGGAAAACGGCTGGGCGATTGGCGACGGTGCCGGACCACGCAACCCGGAAGAGGAAGACAGAGCCGATGCTGAGGCGCTGTACCGCCTATTAGAAGAGAAGATTGTGCCGCTGTACTATGAGCGAGACCGCAGTGGCGTGCCTCACGGCTGGGTTGGTGTTATCAAAGAGGCTATCCGCACAGTTGCGCCTGTCTTCTGTGCCCGGCGCATGTTGAAACAGTATACCGACCGGTTGTACCTGCCGGCCGCCAAATCAATTAGCAAAAAAAGATAAGCCGATTTTGTTTAGTGCTTAGAAATTAGGATTTATGATTTGTTCTGAGGGGGGTGGTGCTATGGTGAAGGGTAAGGTGGGAGCCAAAATCAGGAAAATGACCGAAGCCGACCTGCAAAAAGTGAAGGAAATAGATAAAGAGCTTGTTGGCCCGTATCGCTCCATCGCATGGCCCGTGAGGGTTGAGGCCCACTGGTGGATTTATCGTGGCCTGCCCAGTTTTGTGGCCGAGGTAAGCGATGAGGTGGTGGGCTTTGTACTTGGTGATATCAGGGGGGCAGAGTACGGAACAGACGTAGGCGGCTGGATAGACATGATGGGCGTGTCTCCCAGGCATCAAAGCAAAGGCATCGGGCGGATGCTGGTAGAGGCTTTTTGCCAGGAGTGCCAGCAACGGAAAGTCAAGGTAAGGGTCGTGGTGGTAGGGGATGACAAGCGCCTGACAGGGTTTTGGAAGTCAATAGGTTTCCAGAAGGGGAACCTCGTCAGCTACGAAAAATAAGCTTGCACCAAAAAGTGAGTTCTCATCAAGCCGTTTACTGACAGGGAGTGCAGAGGGAATTCATCATCCCTCTGCCGCGGGTCTGGGGGTGTCCCCCAGTTCCTAAATTCCCCCAAGACTGGGGGATACAGGGGGTTCAAAAAGGATTGATAAACCTCCTTTTAGTGGGTTTATGATGAATGCTCAAAGGGGAATCCCCATAATCTACAACCTTTTCCCCCGCCTGGCGGGAGTCATGCCCGACTGGATGCGACATGCCGAGCGCGCCCTGGATATGGGCTTCAACTGGCTGTATCTCAACCCGGTTCTCTACCCCGGATACTCCGGCAGCCTCTATGCCGTGAAGCACCACTATCGAATTAACCCGCTATTTCTGTCCAGAGATGGCAAGAAGAAAGGCATGACTGTTCTGGAGAATACTCTGCGCGAATTGCGGGGCATGGGCTTGTGGCCCATGATGGACCTGGTTATTAACCACACCTCGCGCGATTGTCCTTTAACTCAAGAACGTCCCTCCTGGTATCTGCATGGCGAGCGCGGGGAGCTTGTCAGCCCCTTTGCGCGTGACATCGATGACCCGAAGAAGATAACCGTCTGGGACGACCTTGCTGAGATAGATAACAGCAGCTCCAGCGATCGGGATGGCCTCTGGGCTTACTGGGCTGAGCTGGTGAAGTACTACCTCAGTTTAGGGTTCAAAGGCTTTCGCTGTGACACAGCCTACAAGCTGCCCGCCGAACTATGGCGCTACCTCGTCGATGTGGGAGCCAGTGTCGACCCCGAGGCCATGTTCTTTGCCGAGACGCTGGGTGCCACCGAGGAGCAAACGCTGGCTCTTGGCGGCACCGGACTGCACTACTTTTTCAATAGCTCCAAGTGGTGGGACTTCGAGCAGCCCTGGTGCCTGGCTCAGCATGAGGAATTCGGTAAGATCGCCCCGTCTATCTCCTTTCCCGAGAGCCACGATACCGGCCGTCTTGCGGCTGATACCGGTGGCAGCGAGGCCATACAGCGCCAGCGCTATGCCTTCGCTGCCGTATTCTCAGCCGGGCTCCTGATGCCTATAGGCTATGAGTTCGGCTTCAAGGAGAGACTGGACGTTGTTTTCACAAATCCCAGACACTGGGAGAAGCCTGTTTTCGACATCACGCAATTCATACGAAGGGTCAATCTGCTGAAATTAGAACAACCCTTGCTTCAAGGAGAGGGCGCTTTGCGGCTGGTAACGAGGAGAGAAGCCGACGTCCTTGTCCTGGAAAGGACGTCGGGGCAGGCGCCGGGCAAGGTGGGCTGGATACTGCTGAACAGAAGCTGTGACAAGGCTGTCTCGGCAGCCCTGGACGGCTTAGCTGCGCTTAGCCCTGACCATCGCCTCTATCGCATCTGCCGTGATGATAGTGCCCAGGGTGGCGAGCCGCTTCCGGACAAGACCGTGACGCTCGATTCAGCGGAGGTCGCGCTGGTCATGGAACCGCAAGACGTTAAACAAGACGAGAAAAGCGATACCGAATATCCTCATCCTACCGAAAAGAAAGACTTTTCAACTCAGCTAGGGGAAGGCCTGGGCTTTTCCCTTCCCTAGCTTGATGGAGGCTGATATAAATTGAACCCTTCCAGGTCCAGCGGCATCCTCCTCCACCCCACCTCCCTCCCCGGCCGCTTCGGCATCGGCGACCTGGGAACCGAGGCCTATCGTTTCGCCGATTTCCTGGCCGATGCCAAACAGCGTCTCTGGCAGGTGTTGCCTCTCGGCCCCATTGGCTACGGCAACTCCCCCTACCAGTGCCACTCGGTCTTCGCTGGCAACCCTTTGTTGATAAGCCTGGATACACTAAGCGATGAGGGTCTGCTGCAAGCTGCCGACCTGAAGGATGTGCCGCTTTTCACTGAGCATGCCGTAGATTTCGACGCAGTGCGCGATTTCAAGTGCCCACTGCTGCAGAAGTCATTCCAGGCCTTCGAGGAGAAAGCCTCTCCGGGACAGCGAGCTGAGTTCGACTCCTTCTGTAATGACAAGGCCTCGTGGCTCGACGGTTTTGCGCTTTATACAGCATTGAAGGGAGCCCACGGCCTTCAAGCCTGGAATATGTGGGAAGATGACATAAAACTGAGGCGTCCCGCAGCCGTCAGGCGCTGGCGCAGGAAGCTGGCACGGGAAATCAGATATCGTAAATACCAGCAATTTCAGTTTTACAAACAATGGTTAAAGCTCAAGAAGTATTGCAACGACCGTGGCATCAGGCTGTTCGGCGACATGCCCATATACGTTTCGCTCGATAGCGACACCGTTTGGCTGCATCCTGAGCTATTCTATCTTGACGAAAGCGGCGAGCCTACCCTGGTTGCCGGCGTTCCCCCCGACTACTTCAGCGAGACCGGACAGCTCTGGGGCAACCCCATCTATCGCTGGGACTTGATGGCCAAGGATGGCTATGCCTGGTGGATTGAGCGTATTCAGGCCACGCTCTCCCTGGTGGATATCGTCAGGATCGACCATTTCCGCGGCTTCGAGAAATACTGGGAGGTCCCTGGCGGGGAGACTACTGCCCGAAACGGACGCTGGGTGCCCGGCCCGGGCGCTGCCTTATTCCAGGCTATCCTCAAAGCCTTGGGCGACGTCCCTATCATCGCTGAGGACTTGGGCTTGATTACACCGGAGGTGGATGCCCTGAGGGAGCAGTTCGAGTTCCCTGGCATGAGAGTTCTCCAGTTTGCCTTCGGCAACGACCCTAAAGCCGGCGACTACCGGCCTCATAATTATCCGCGAAACTGCGTGGTTTACACTGGCACTCACGACAACAATACCACAATCGGCTGGTTCAAAGAAGAGGTTCTCGGCGAGACCACCCAGAGCAGGGAAATCAGGGAAGCGGAGAGGCGCCTTGCCCTGAAATACATGGGGAGCGACGGCAGAGAGGTCAACTGGGACTTCATCCGCCTTGCCCTGATGTCAGTCGCCGATACTGCAATCATCCCGCTTCAGGACGTCCTGGGCCCGGGCGCCGAAGCCAGGATGAACCGTCCCGCCACGGCCAATGGCAACTGGGCCTGGCGTTTCACCTGGAACATGCTCACCGATGAGATGAAGGCCAGGCTTAGAGAACTGACAATCCTATACGGGCGGGCTATTTAACTAATGGTGGTGAGGCATTTCTGATGGCTGGGCTTTGTTCCCTCAGCAAGACAATTGAGAACCATGGCAATATTGGCTGGATGTATGTCGCTTGTTGAACAAATTAGCGATTTATCGGAAAAGCATTGAAGATGAAAGCAAAACTTTTTCTCTAATCACTAAAGTTGGGGTTATAGAAGCGAATTACTAGGGTCTGGACATCATAAGCGGCTTTGGCAATATTATCTGCGATATCCTCCAAGTCTTTTACGCTCACGCTATTGATCTTTATTTTCAGCCCTTTAGTCTCTCTTCGCGCAGTTGCCTTAATTCTAGCTGTCGTTTCATCTAGTGCAGATGCTGTCCAAACCGAATGTACTACGGTGTTTCGCTCTTGTTCGAGTCGCGCTACCCGGGATAATACTTTGTCCAATTTTGTCACTTCATCAGGATTTAGCCTATCTCTGCAAACCGAACTTAACAGATCTGTCTTTTGCCTGAAGGACAATTGGGCAGTTATTGTTTGCCCCAGCCTGTTACTCGGCGTTTTTTCTAACCCAGGAGGAGTACTCATCATGAATTCAACCCATAGTCGCTGCTGTGCAGGCGGCTTTCCCACGTCGGTCAAAATTCCTGCAAAGACCTTATCGGCTTCAATTAGATTCCAAATGAAAAATGATATTACTTGTTCGAGGGTAGCAAAGTTGACCGTAATTCTTCCAATGGAGATAAGATAGTCATCATCTAGCTCGAGTTCAAATTTCGGCATTGCCTACCTCCCTTAAATGTTCAACCAACTTTCGGTAGCGTTTTGTTTATACTCATTTAATATCTTATCCAAACAACCATTAATTAGGGCGTAGGGTGGGTGAAATGAAATGTAACCCACCAATCCCCAAAATGTAAATGGTGGGTTTCGCTACGCTGCACCCACCCTACAGAGACTCAATAAACTGTAGAGACACATAATCTATGAGGAATGTTCGCGAACTGTCTCCCATCACAGTGACCTATCATAGCGACTATAAGCTCATCTTATTTTCTCGTAAGATTGGCAATTCTTCTTGATATTGACGGATGGCTGTAGGTATCTTGTTCTATATCAGTGCCCTTCAGTTTAGCTAACGTCCGAAGCGTGGCAACCATCGTGTTGTTGTCAGTATATTTCGCTCCCACCGCATCTGCTTCATATTCCTGAGGCCAGCTAATAGCTCTGAGAAGAATGATAAACAGCAAAAGGAACAATGCGCAGAAAATCAATAAATTAGGCCAGATGGGAATAGACCGTACATGAAAGAAGTACCAAGAATAAGCGATCAACAATAGAAAAGGAACAGTTATTTCTAGCGCCGCCCTGCGGCGATGATCTTTCTTAATATGTGCCAATTCGTGTGCCAACACTGCATCAATTGAGGCGTCGTCAAAATTATCTAACAAGGGCTTACCCAAGAGTATGCCTGCATCTTGGGCTTTTGCACCCCACCAACCATTAACTAACTTGACAGTAACCTTCTTTTTGACGTCCATCTTTTGGCATAGTTTGTCAACCTTCTGTTGAACATCGCTACTAACATACTTTTCTTTTGCTCGCGGGGTGCTTTCTTTGAATTCTGCCAGCAAAGGTATTATAGGTACTATCGCAGAAACTGCAGTTATCCAGGAAAGAACGTGAAATACTCGTCCAGTGATGGAATCCACAAATAGACTATATAGAAGAGTAAATGCAAAGAGTGTAATGAAAAGGCAGATGTTCACTGGCAAGGGCAGACATCTCGGCTTCAACTTATTGAGCACGTTGTTGCTTGTCTCTCCTTATTGTACTGCCATCGACTCAATCATCAAGGTGGGTGATATTCCGCATCAACAAAGAGTCGTATAGCTTGCGACATTCTACTGCGATTCGAGTAATGGCGCAAGAAGCCTGTCTCAAGTCCACCGAAAACCTCACGAAGCTCCACAGCGCGTCATCGCCTTGAATGTACTAACCCGCATGATTCTCTTGCATTTCGACATAAACAGCCTATAATTGAAATTGAGATAGTAAGAGATGGCGATATTCCCTGAAATAGACCCCACAAAATGCAATGGCTGCGGCTTATGTGTCTGCGTCTGCGAACGCGGCGGGCTCATTTTAGTCGCTGGCCCCGTGGTCGCCGCCGTGGAGACCGCCGATTGCGATTGGTGTGCCTATTGTGAGGCGGTGTGCGAGACCGGGGCGATACGCTGTGCTTACGAGATAGTGTTCCAGGTGCCTTGAGAGTTCCCCATTTTCCCCACTAAAGTACCATTTTCCTACCCGAACTAGCTCTTTTGTACCGTAGATACCCTTAGCAGCATATGTTAGTTTTATAGCGTTAAGCAGAAACGAACTTCAATCAGTTAGCTGTTAAGTTTCTCATTGGTACACATTTACAAGAGAGTGAAGGAGTAATCCAAAATGACCAGGGGAATACCGGTCTCAAACACTGGACACGCGCAAACGGGAGAGCTGAACAAAAGCCCGTTTACGGATAGCTTGCTTGGGGATGGTGAGCTTGCCGCAGCCGTTTTGGACGGGCTGCTCGATGGCATAGTTCTGGTCAGCGTGGACGGTGAAGTGGCCTATGTCAATAAGGCTTTCGAAAGGATGCTGGGCTACGAAGCCGATGAACTGGTTGGCAAGTCTGCTTTGGCGTTACCCACATATCGGGGGAAGAAAGAGAACTCAAATAAAGCTGCGGTGATCTTCAAACAAGTGATTGACAGAGGTTTCGCCGATCCCATTGACATGGATGCCCTGACTAAGGATGGGAAGAAGATCCCTCTTAGCTTTACCGCTTCACTGATAACGGACACCCATGGCAAGCCCAGGACCTTCGTCGCAGTTGTCAGAGACATTACCGAGCGCAAACGGATGGAGAAGGCACTGCGTCGCAGTGAACAGATGTCGAGAGGGATGTTGGCCACAGCGGGGACAGGGATCTACCTGTTGGAGGAAGGATGCTTCCGGTATGTGAACCGTCTCTTCGAGGAGATTTCAGGCTATTCGAGTGATGAGCTTAAAGACAAATATTCACTTGACTACATTCATCCGGATGACAGGGAGTATGTCCACAATAAAGCGGTAGAGATTTTGAAAGGCCAGAGCAGTCTGCCATACGAGTATAGGTTTATGAGAAAAGATGGCGAAGCTGTGTTGGTACTGGATAGGCTCATGTCAATCCAGTATGACGGGAAGCGCTCCGTGTTGGGGTCGCTGATGGACATCTCGGATATCAAGAAAGCCGAGGCACAGATTCGGGAATACGCTGACCAGCTTGAGGCGCTCTTCAATATAGGGCTTACTGCAAGTAGAACTCTGGATACTAAGGAACTGCTGGAGAATGTGCTTGATAAAGTGCTGCATGTAACAGGGTTCGACGCAGGCGCTATATTCCTGTTTGATCAGCAGACCAAAAAGGTGACTCTCAGGGCTTATCAAGGAGTTTCCAGGGTGCTTCTCAAAAAGGCAGAACGAATGAAGTTCAACGAAGGCTTCACTGGCCTTGTTGCTCGTTCAGGCAAACCGATTATTGTACAGGATGTCGACCTTGATTCCAGAGTTATGAAAATAGGGATCGGGAGCGAAGATATTCACTCCTTTGCAGTCGTACCCATAATATCTAAAGAGCAGGTTCGTGGTGTGATAATTATCGGCAGCCACACCACTCAACAATTCGCACAATCAACAACTCGTTTGCTCGATACCATAACCATGCAAATAGGTATGGCAGTCGACAATGCGCAGCTATATGAACGCGCGCTGCACCTTGCCTTCACAGACAACCTCACCGGGCTGTACAATCGTCGCTATCTGTTAGACCAGTTGGACCGGGAGTTCGCCCGCTCTGCCAGAAACGAGTCTCCCATGTCACTGGTCATGCTCGATTTGGATGGTCTTAAGACCATAAACGACCGGTTTGGCCATAACGAAGGCGACGTCGTTCTTAAGAAATTGGGCAGGATCCTGAAGCAAAATACCCGCGCCTCGGACACTGCGGCTCGCTGGGGAGGAGACGAGTTTGTGCTGCTTGCCCCGGACTCTGACAGCAAGGGTGCATACATAGTTGGTGAGAGAATTAGGTCTCAAGTGGAGCGTTGTCGACCGAAGATATCCGGTGAGGAAATATCGATCAGTGTAAGTGTCGGCATAGCATCATATCCGGTTCATTCATCTGGTGTGACTGGGCTCATCAAGAGAGCGGATGATGCTATGTACAATGCCAAGGGGCTGGGCAAGAATCGGATTTGCGTCTTCTCTAATGGTCAGACAGAGCCCAGATGTGTGCCAAAGCGGGACAGACGAAATCTCGTTAAAAGCAGAGCATGAATTAGGTTTCGGTCTGAGAATTGAAGGAATTAGCACAAAACATTAGGGGCAGGTGAGCTTGGCTCACCTGCCCCTTTTGGGAACTAGCCCCTCTCTCCCGTTACTTCAAACTGTAGGAAACAAGCTCCTGGGTCTCTGTGCTCGCGTATGTACCAGTGTCTACCGTCTTTACAAAGGTGCCTGTGACATTGGGAGACCACCACTCTGTCTTGGCCAGACTGCCGCCTCTACTAAACTCTATCTTGTAGCAGCTAAAGGTCCCTGCCGGTACTGTGATCTCTTCCTGCCCCACCACTACAGACACCTCATAGCTCCTAGGGATTGAGAGCATAACATTCTCATCGGACTGAATCTCATCGAAGGACCAGGTGCTGCCTACAACGAACATGTTAGGGGTGCCATCGTTATAGGTTTCAGCATAGGTCATTGTTGTCGCGCTCTGCTCCATAACTGCTTTATATTGGGCCAGGTTCTGCTTGCTTCGCCACACGGTAAGGGCAGTAATTGCAAACGCGGTGTTATTCGGGTCAACCCGCTGCAGAGACGGACTAAACGCGGCCCCGAGGATATAACAATCAACACCGGTCACCGTCTCATTGCCAGTCACGGTCCACGTCCACTGGGTAATCTCCGTGTCATACGTGTACTTATACACGTACTGGCTGCCAACACCTGGATAACCCACAGTTGGTGTCGGCGTAGGCGTAGGGGTTGGCGTAGGGGTTGGCGTTGGGGTTGGGGACATTACAGGTGTAGCAGGTGTTCCGCCCACCGGGGCGCTGGACTCGAATCCCTGGTCTACCGTTACTGTCTCCCCGGAAGCGGTGAATGATACAGAATCCTCCTCTGACTTGATGGTGGTATAGCCGTTCTCATCTACCCCCAAGTCGAAGACAGTGCCTCTCACCACCGCTACGGCGGCAGGTGTCGTCACCTCATACTTAGAGGAAGAATCTACTAGTTTTGCTACCCGGTTGATGGTATTGCCCACTAGCTGGTTCAATCCGATTGAAGTTGAACCGGTGCCTGTGATGCTCATTTCGCTAACCAGTATCTGGGAATTGGCCTTGACCTCCATAGAGCTACCATCGAAGAAAAGGAGCACAGCCGACCCATCGCTCTCGGTCTTGAGGCCGTCCCCTTCCTGCAGTTTCATGCCGGCGGTAGCATTGGTCCAGGCGGTAGAACCCTTCTTCTGTACCTGTACTGTGCCTGCCGGAGATGATATGGTGCAGGAAGGAACAATGCTACTGGGAGTGGTGGTAATCGTAGGTGTGGGCGTAGCAATGGGTGTAGCAGTGGTCCCTCCTCCTCCGCAACCAACGAGAAGGATGAGCAATGACAAAGCTAACACTAGGGTGATGCATCCAATAATTATTCGGGACTTATGCATTAGCTGCTCTCCTTTCTGCCAGTATGGTACACATGGCATTGATATGCTAATTAGACTTCAAAAAGGGACATACGTCAATCCCGTGCATGAATATGAGTTATCAGCTGTCTCAAAAGTGTGGTGCTGTGGGTAGAAATTAGATAACTTCCTGATAGACGGCGAGGATTTGTTTGGCGGCCGTTTCCCAGTTGAATTTCTGCTCCACCCTCTTGCGAGCTGCTTTCGCCATTCTCAGACGCAGCTCCTTGTCCTCCACCAGTTTCTTTATCGCGGCAGCCAATCTGGCTACGTCAGCGGGCGGCACCAGTATCCCCGTCTCGCCGTCGGCCACCAGCTCCGGCAGTGCTCCGGCAGCAAACGCTATCACGGGGACCTCGCAGGCCATGGCTTCCGCAGCGGGGAGACCGAACCCCTCGAACATGGAGGGCACCACAGCGATGTCCGCTGCCGAATACCATCTTGCTAGGTCGTCTCCGCTCAACCTGCGGGCGAATGTAACGCGCCCATTCAGATTTATCTGCTGCATCAGGGCAGGTGCGTACTGCGCCTCAGGCGCACCGCCATCAATTATGGTCAGCTTCACCGGGCACTCGTTTTCCAGCATCTTCATGGCTTGCAGCAGGTATTTGATGCCCTTCTTCCTGTCCTCGGTGTTCCCCACAAATATCAAGCTGTTGGACTTCTTGGGCAAGCCGTCCAGACTTCTGAAGACATTGGTGTCGACGCCGTTGTAAACCACCCTGATCCGGCTCGCAGACACACCCATGCGCCGCTCGATTTCTCTGGCTGAGCATTCCGAAACCGTGATTACCCGGTCGGCGCGTCGCCCCACGAAAGATTGCATCGGAACATACAGTGAGTAAAACCACCAGCGGCGCAGTTTTTCAATCTGGTTTCTGGCCTGGGCAAAGTCGGAATCGCGGTCCAGGACCATGGGGTGATGTATGGTCGCTACCAGGGGCAGTTTAAGCCTCTTTATCAGGGGCAGGCCGAACCCCAGACCCTGATTATCGTGTACCACATCGAACTTGATCCTGGAGCTTAGCTTCCTTATCGCATCGTAAGCCCTTATGCTGAAGGTCAGTGGCTCACTGTACATACCCAGTCGGGTGGCGGCTGCTTCATATAAATCGAGAGGATTGCGCATTGGCCCGGGATCGTTTCCCATATGGTATTTGGTAACGTATGCGCTGTGGCTTTTGACCCTGTACAGCTTCACCCCTTCGGGCAGTTCGGGATAAGGAGGACCTGATATTACGTGGACTTCATGCCCCAGGCGCTGGAACTCCCGGGACAGATGATAAATATATATCCCTTGCCCCCCGCAGTACATGTTACCGCGGTAGGTAAGGAGGCATATTTTCATAGATGTTCACCGGGTATTAATTCAGACCCAGTACGAAGGAAGATTGGAAGAAAGCCGCAACTCCGATGCGGCACTAGCCGCTCTGTCGTACCAACAGAAGCGTGAATCATAAATTCTCAGCTAGGTATACCCAACTTCGAAACAGAGTAGACGATACCACCTTTGGGGTAACCTGTCAAGGGGTGTGCTTCCAGGGGGTAGGTCATTTTGAAACACGTAGAAGTAGAGGAAATAAGCTTCAGTGCCTATTTGGTGTTTGGAGCGCCTTTTGATTTCATGTTATCGAGGTTCTTTTGATTACCATCCCTGTAAGCTTTTACAAATGCCGCTATGAAGACTACAGCAGCCCAAATTAATAGAGGTATCAGGTACTGTATCCAAGAAAATGTACCTTTGTTCAAGAGCCAAAGTAAGGAGATTAATGCAACAGCACTAAATGCGCTGTAAAGGGCAATCCATTGCCATTCAGTCTTAATCATTCTATTATTCGAACTGCCTTCTTCGACATCTATGATATCATATTAAGTCAATGACGATTTCCCCAAATTTCAAAATGATACACTACCGCTTCCAGGGGTATTTACCGGCGAGTGTGCTGAGAAGCCGCAGTTGCCTCGCCTGATTTCCCCTCTTCTAATGCCATATGGAAGAAACTGCCCGGTCTAATCGACATAGGTAGCAAGGAGTGTTTCGAAATAACTAACTGTGACGATTTGCCTCTACTGACCACTATCCCCCAACACTGATACGGCTAGCACATGTGGCCCAACATGAGTACCGACTACTGGACTGACCTTTGTTCTGTATATACGCTCCTTGGGGAATCTGGAGCTAATGCGCTCAGCCAGTATATCCGCTTCATCGGGGGTAGTAGCATCCTCAATGGCCATCTCCTCAATATTTGAAAAGCTCGCAGCAAATTTATATAAGAATTCAATGGCCCTGGCGCGAGACCTGGGCCTGGCGACAGGCCGACCCTCACCTTCTTCCAGGGTCATGATGGGGTTCACCTTTAGCATTGACCCTAGAAAGGCTTGTGCTGCACTGACACGCCCGCTCCTTTTAAGATATTCCAGTGTATCGAAAGCAAAACATATCTTTGAGCGATAGATATTCCGCCGGGTTAAATTCACCACATCCTCGATTTTAGCTCCGGCATTAGCTGCTTTGGCGGCAGCGATAGCGATTAACCCCAGCGCCATGCAGCCTGCCTTAGAATCGATTATCTCTATGCGGCATTTCCTTCTCATCATCCCAGTTGCCTGAGATTCCATCTCATGGGCAGAGGACAGCTTGCTGGACAAAGAGATGACTACGATTTCGTCAGTCTCTTGGGCCAACTTGTCGTAAACTTGAGCTAATGTAGCAGGACCGGGGACTGCGGTGGTAGGTAAGGTCTTGCTGGTCGCAAGCTTCTGGTAGAATTCCTCGGTCGTTAAGTCAATACCATCTCGGTAAGATTTCGTGCCGAAGTTAATATACAGTGGCACCACTGTTATCCCCAGAGGGCTGGCAATATTAGGTTTCAAATCGGAAGTGCTGTCGGTAACAATCTTTACAGGCATGATTCTTAAGTAGAGTTTTGTTGCTCCAATCTCTTATATTCTATCTTGCTCCTTCCAGACAAGCAATAGGAGTGGCTGGGCGGTACCCCCAAACCTCCCAAATAGAAGCAGAGTCAGTTGGTAAGCTTAGGAACGCCATAGGGTATCAGAGGGAATTTTTAGGAGACGTTGGCTTAGAGGGCATAGGTGTGGAGTTCCTCAGCCACCTCAACCGTCTTGCCGAAACTAGCCTCTGCCTCCCTGATATTCTGGGAGTAGTCATGGTCGGGCCAGAAGTGGGTCAGCATCAATCGCTTCACCTTGGCCTTTCTCGCCAGAGCGCCGACCTCGCCGCCTTCGAGATGGCCCCACTCAGCATCGCCCGGGTCTCCACGGGTTGCCTCACAGAGGAAGAGGTCAGCACCCTTCGCCAGCTCTGCTAGCTCGTCGCACAGGCCGCTATCGGCGGAATAGACCAATCTCTTGCTGCCGCAGATAGCCATTGCATAGCTCTCTATATAGTGCTTCACCGAGGCGAATTCCATGCTGAGGTCTCCCAACTTTAACCCCGCTCCTGGGTTATACTCCTCAACCTGGAAGTAAGCAGAGAAGAATGTCGGCGAGGTATTGAATGCTGAGACTACCTTCAGCATCGCTTCCTTGCCTCCGGGCGGCAAGTAGAGATGTGGATGAAGGTCCTTGTTCTGGGGACGCATCAGCGCATAGCGGTAAGGGATCACGTCAAAGCAGTGGTCAGCATGAAAGTGCGAGAGCACTATATGATCTACATCTTTTAACGCAACCACCTTCTGCAGGTTGCTCAGGATGCCGGTGCCGCAATCTACAAGAAGCTTAGTTTTGCCTTCCTCAACAAGGTAGCCGGAACAAGCCCCGCCGGCTCGCGGATAGGCAGCGCTGGAGCCGAGTATAGTGAGTTGCAAAGGATTCACCTCCTAGCTAACCTGCTGACGCAGCTTTAGTGCCCGATACACTGGCACTGGCTCAGCCTTGCCTTTGAAATGCTGCGGCTCCAGTGCCTCGACCTCAACCGCATCCTTCACCTGTTCATAGGTATTAGGCCCAATCCATATTTGACCGCCCGGTGCATTGGAGCACAGCCGCGACGACAGGTTCACAGCGTCCCCGATGATGGTATATTCAGTACGCCCCTCCGAGCCTACGTTGCCTGCTACCGCTGGGCCTGTGTTTATTCCGATACCGAACTGCACCTTGGGCAAACTATCATCCTGAGGCATATTGTCTATTATCGCCTGCTGGCCCTCCAATGCTGCCTTTACCGCCAGCAGAGCATGGCCAGGCTGGTTCTGAGGGGCATTCCACACCGCCATGATGTTATCGCCGGCAAATTTATTGATCATCCCCTCATTGGCAAGGACACGCTCTATGATCAGCGAGAGATATTTATTCAGAGTGGCCACAATTTCCTCAGGGGACAGTTTCTCGCTCAAAGCGGTGAAGCCACGCATATCGGCGAACATCACTGTTACGTCTCGTCTCGCACCTCCCAGCCTCAGCCGGTCAGCATCGGCTAAGCTCAAAATTTCGCTGGCAACCTGAGGGGAAA
>Ga0315281_10005425_pt1 | contig 18248 bp, 13 predicted proteins | sample YL17G07_0_MG_FD_204540 | JGI IMG/M metagenome (GOLD analysis project Ga0315281, IMG submission 204540) | Sediment microbial communities from Yellowstone Lake, YNP, Wyoming, USA - YL17G07_0 | ecosystem: Environmental > Aquatic > Freshwater > Lake > Sediment | place: USA: Wyoming | collected...
TAAAGATGGAAAGACTATTTTCATTCAATGTTACTTGCAGCAAACGATATCCATCGAGGATGCAGGAGGGAAGCAGGTCTATTATAATTATAAGGAAGGTGGCTGGTTCGCCAAAGAAGCCGAACGCGTAGAAGCGCACATGAAGGGGGACAACCCGAAACCTGATGCCAAGTAGCAGGGCACCGGGCCCCTTCGTCAATAGCAACAATATAGACGAAATCCTGCAAATGCAGGTCGGCACCCAAAGACCGATCTCTGAACTTTTTGTGCCTGGACCATGAAAGGAAGACGAACCATGAAACGAGTCATTACCATCTGTGCCATTATAACCACAGCACTTGCCACTTCGGCGTGTAAGCATTCCTCCACCAAAGAAGGCAATGGAAGCGTCATTCATACGGTGGCGTGGAGTGGGTATGATGGTGATGTGGGAAAGGCCACTTTCATATGGGACGGCCAGGACTTGGGCAAGGGCATGGCCGCCTTGCATGAGGTGGCGTTACGCGTCAAAGCCATGCCCGGCGGATCCGTCCTTCGCGTTCTCGGCGAGCAGGACCGTCAGTTGCAACGCCTTCTTGCGGACCCGTTGTACCTTAAATCTGACGAATTGAATGGCCAAAACATACGCGAGTACGCGAAGTCGAAGGGGATTACCATGCAGTACGCTTATGCTTGGCTTCTTGAATAATACAACCCCGATTCCCTATCGCTGTTTCTTCCCTGGAACAGCGCCAAATTGTCAATAATGATAATCAAAGGATAATCAAAGGGGTCAGACCCCTTTGATTATCGATAATCGAGCGGGCAACGTGCCTGTTGCATCCATCCCGCAAGACGTCAGGACTTCATACCCTTGAAGCGCGGCGCTCTCTCTGGTAGAATCCGCTCACTGAACAACTGAACGCGCTTTCCGTTTGAAAGCCAGTGGAGTCAAGAGAAACGAGAGGTGCGCGATGCTTCATATCGTCATCATGGCCGGCGGGCTGGGGCAGAGACTTTGGCCCATGAGCCGCAGGAAAAGGCCCAAGCAACTGCTCCCGTTGATTACGGAGAACTCCCTTCTGCAGGACACCGTCGCGCGCGTGCGCGGCAACGTCAAGCCGTCCGAAATCCTTGTCGTCACAAACAAGGCTCAGGTGGACGAGATACGCAAGCAGTTGCCGGACGTGCCGCCGGAAAACATCGTGGGTGAGCCGGTCGGGCGCGGCAGCGCCGCCGCCATCGCGCTGGCCGCCGTGATGATTGAGGAGAAGGACCCGCAGGGCGTGATGGTCATCCTCTCCGCCGACCACGTGATTTCCCCGGCGGACCGTTTCTGGAAAGCCATACGGGCCGCCGCGAAGACCGTCGAGGGCAACGACACGCTCGCCACGCTGGGCATAGTTCCCGAGCATCCCGCCACCGGCTTCGGCTACATCCATCGCGGCGAACTCTTCGCGGAGTCCGACGGCACCGCCGTCTACAACGTCAAGCGCTTCGTCGAGAAACCGGACATGTCCGTCGCTACGGAATACTTCCGTTCCGGCGAGTATTACTGGAACGCGGGCATTTTCATCTGGCACGCCTCCGCAATCATGAAGTGGTTCCAGCGCCTCATGCCAGACCTCCACCACGCCGCCCGCGAAATGCAGAAGGCATTCAAGGCAAAAGGCAAGAGCCTTGATAAGGTCATCGCGGAACAGTACAACACAATAAACTCGCAGACCATCGACTACGGCATCATGGAGAAGGCAAAGAACATCAGGGTGGTCGAGGCGGCTTTCCAGTGGGACGACGTCGGCTCGTGGCAGGGCATCGAGAAATGGCGCGACCGCGACCCGTACGGCAACATCGTCAACGCGGAACACGTCGGAATCGAGACGCGCAACTGCATCATCATCGGCAAAGGACAACTCATCGCGACAATCGGCCTTGACGACATCGTCATCATCCGCACGGACGACGCAATCCTGGTCTGCCAGAAGGAGCGCTCGCAGGAAGTGCGCGACATGGTGAACATGCTGAAGGAAAAGAAGATGGAGAAGTACCTCTGATGGCGGCCATCCTCGGCATAGATTACGGGCGCAAGCGCATCGGCGTGGCCGTGAGCGACGCCGGCGCGAAGATAGCCACCCCGCTGACCGTCCTGGCCGCCGCCGACCGCGCGCGCGCAATCAGGGACATCACACGCCTTGCCGCCGAGCACGCCGCCGCCGAGATAGTTGTGGGACTGCCGCGCAGCCTCGACGGCACGCTCGGCCCAATGGCCAAAGAAGTGACGGAGTTCGTTGAGCAACTGCGCGCCTCGGCCAAAACACCCGTGGTCACGTTCGACGAGCGCCTGTCCACCGCCCAGGCAGAACGCGCCATGATCGACGTGGATATGACCCGCGCAAAAAGAAAAGAGCGCATCGACAAAGTCGCCGCGCAAATCATGCTTCAGTCCTATCTCGACAGCAGGAGCAAGCAAAATGGCTGACTCCCACGCCATCGCAAATGCAATCACGAATCTGCGCGCCCACAATATCGAAGTCCGCCTCGTCGAATCCCGTGAAGAGTGCCGCGTCGCCGTGCTCGAAACCATACCGGCCAAGTCCACCGTCGGTCTCGGCGGCTCCACCACCGTCCAGCAAATCGGCCTCCTCGACGCGCTCGCAGCGGGCGATTACAAGGTCTTCAACCAGTACGAGCAGGGCATCTCGAAAGAGGAAAACCAGCGCCGCCGCCGCGCGGGCCTCACCGCGCAATACTACGTCACCGGCGTCAACGCCATCAGCGAACAGGGCGAACTCTTCTTCCTCGATGGCATCGGCAACCGCGTCGCCGCGGTTTCCTACGGCCCCGAGAAAGTCATCCTCGCCGCCGGCGTCAACAAAATCTGCCGCGACGAACGCGCAGCGTGGGCGCGCATCCGCGAGAAGGCCGCGCCGCCCAACGCCAAGCGCTTCGGCGCGGACACGCCATGCCGCGAAACCGGCAAATGCGTTGACTGCGAGGCCGACGCGCGCATCTGCAACATCTACGTCAAAATCCATCGCGCCATGACTCCCGGCAGAATTACGCTCTTCCTCATAAACCAGAATCTCGGCTTCTGACCCATGCCGCAACCGCAACACAAGCGAGGGGTCAGACGCTGAGGAGGCGTCCCGGTTTGCGGGACGCCGGGGAGGGTCTGACCCCCGGTTCAAAATCAGTGAGTACTATGCCGAAAGCACAAAACAACGCCACTCAATTTCACGCGCTCGCCGACGTCGCGCATACGGACTATCATGCGGCGATGAGCGTGTACCACGTCTCTTTCCCCGTCCACGAACGCCGCGACGAGGCAACAACCACAAAGCGCGTGCGTGATGGCTTCTATCGCATGTACGTCGGGCGGCTTGGCGAGCGCGTCGTCTTCCTCGCGCTCATCCATCCAATTGGCAATACTGAATTCGCTCTGCTTGATTACATGGCGACACACCCAGAACACCGCAATCAGAAAATAGGAGAGTCGTTCCTGAAATTTCTCGCAGCAGAACTGCAAGGGGGTCAGACGCCAAAGAGGAGCCCCGATCTTATCGGGGCGACGGGGAGGGGTCTGACCCCCGCCCTGCACACGGAGGAAACCGCTCTCAAATATCTCCTGCTTGAGGTTGAAGACCCCGCTTTCGGCGACAATCGCGAACAGCGCGCGCGCCGCGTCCGCTTCTACGCCCGCTGCGGCGCGAAAACCATGAAGGATGTCCGCTACATCATGCCCGTCAAACCCGGCTACCCGCCGGAAGAAATGGTCCTCATGGTCCTGCCGCAATACGACGACGGCGCACTGCCCGGCGCGCTCGCAAGAAAAATCATCACGGGCGTTTACCGTGAAGTCTACGGCCGCGACGAAAACGACCCGCTCCTCAACTCCTTCATCAACGAAATTCCCCAAACTGTCCACCTCCAGAGCCGGACCCGGTAGAGGGACAATTTATCTGAAAAGTATGCTCCAAACCGCGTCCGCATCATTCCGTATGCTATAATCATGGCGGCTGTGATGTGGGGAGTTTCTGGCCCTCTTTTTTGGAGGACGTATCGTGGATGCTAAAAGAATTTTTATTGTCGGCATGGTTGTTGTGGCGCTGACGGCCGCGGCGCTGCCCGCCTTCGCGGAGGAGGCGTGGGAGAAAACGGCGCAGACGCTGTACGAGCACGGCTGGTTCCTGCAGACATCCGAGAAAAATTTCGCCGGCGCGGCGGATGTCTTCAAGAAACTGACCGAACGCTTCGGGGATGACAAGGCGTATTGCGCCCTGGCTAGGGTGCGCATCGGGGAGTGCGCCGACGCGCTTGGTAAAAAGGACGAGGCCGTGGCGATGTGGCAAAAAGTCCTGGCGGACTTCCCCGACCAGGCCAAGGCCGTCAGGGACGCGCGGCTGCTCCTTGCGGGCTTTGACCCCCGCGCCGTCGGAAGCCTTGAGGATCTGAAGAAGCAGATAAACGGCCTGAAGGAAAAGTCCATGCTGCTGCAGGCGGACCGGCAGTTGCCGCTCGTGCTTGCCGCGGCCTATCCAGCCGAAGGGGCGGAGTTCCTTCACGCCAAATTAGTTGAAGAAGGCAAGGCGTACGGCCCGGTTTTGGCCGCAGGCGAGACTGACGCGTCCAAGATCACGCAGGCCCTCCAAACCATTTCGACGTGCCTGCAGGCCCTTGCCAGTTGCGACACGGAAAAGACCGCCGGGTTTTTGTTGGATTTGCTTTCGCGCGCCGACAAGGCGGAGGGGCAGTTCCTCGGCGGAGATACCGCCCTGGCAATCACCGCGTCTTTCGCCTATCTGCAGCCGCAGCGCGTGAACGATGCAATGGTTGACCTGGCGACGAAACAGATAAGCGAAACCGAAAAAAATCCCCGCCCGCGGACGGCGTTCTACCGCCTGCCCGCGGAGAGCACGTCCTATCCCATCGAAAACCCCGGCCCAGCCTACGGGTTTTACGTCCTGGCCGCGCTTGCGGGCTCCAATGCAAAGGCGCTGGACTACCTCAAGGCCGAAGCCGTAAGTGCCGGCAACGAAAGGCACGCCGGGATGGCGATGGCGGCGCTGACGCGCATGCGAAAACCGCAGACCGCGGAGTTCTACGAAAAAATCGCGACGGGCAAGTACCCGGAGGAGTTCAGGCATCTGGCGATAGCCTGCCTCGGTTGGCTGGGCAAGACGCGCTACTACTATCCCGCCCCCCAGCCCCCTTTTGGGCAGTTGGAGGACAGCGATTTCCTCCGGCTCATCGCCTACGGCCTGCAATCCCCCCAGGGAAGGCCTTGGCCGATGACGTATGCCACTCAATATTCGAAAACGGTGTACGCGGACAAGGACCTGCTTGACGCCTGCGTCAAGTCGCTCAAGGCCGCCTTCGATTTCAACAACAGCGTCGGGATGCGCAACGAAGTTATAACGGCGCTCAGCCTTCTCAAGAGCGACGCGGCAATCCCGCCCCTGGTCGAGTACGCCAAGAACGCCGTTGACCCCGCGGTCCGCGAAACCGCGGTGCTGGTACTGGGCGATATCCTCGAATACGGAGGAAAGAACGAGGAAGCGGCCGCCGCTTTCAAAGGCCTGATGAAGGACGATCCAGTCCGCAGGGTGCGCTTGCAGGCCGCGTGGTCGTTCTCAAGAATGGGCAACCCGCCGAACCGGCAGTTCAACGCGCTCATCATCCCGCGCGAGACAATCGGCGTCGTACTGGAAAACCTTGTATCTTACAAAGGCTTGCCGCCGACCACTTCCGGCTATCTTGCGACTAACATCACCGTCGGCTACGCCCTCGACTCGCTCCTTTCAACGACTCTCCACGGTAACCTGCAGTCTCGTGGGCCTTCCGGATACGCCTATGACGAGACGACCGGCAAGGCGATTGATGAGTTGGCAAACTGGTGGGAGGCGAACAAGGACAAGACCGAGGCCGAATGGGCCGCGATGGCGATGGACGAATGGGTCAAGAAGAACAAGGAAATGCCCGCGGCGCCGGAAGCCGTGGCCGCTCCACAGCCGCGCGCGGCCATTGAGCCGGCTATCGACAAGTTGATAAACGCGTATGTCGGCAAGCCGCAGCCTGCCCCCAGGCCCGCCAGGCCCGCGACCTACGTACGCTACTCGAGTGAGCAGATCAAAATGATTTGCGACTGGTGGGACAAAAACCACGACAAAGTAAAATGGGACGCCAAAGAACGGTGCTTCAAATTGCCCGGGCCGAATGAATAACACCGGCCGCGAGCGGCAACATTCAGCCAAAACGCCAAACCCCGCCCTTGAAGCGGGGTTTTTTACGCCTTAACGTGTAATAAAGGGGTCTGACCCCTTTATTGCACGTTAAGGGCCGGCTTCAGCCTGTCCAGGAACTTGACGCGAGCCGGGAATTTGCGTATCCTTCAACCGATTCAACAGATTCCGCAATCGTGAAATCCATTATCGCGAGGAAGATAAACATGGCCGACTACAAGGACAGTCTCGAAGTCAAGACCGACGGCGGGCGCGCTTCCGTCGTCGTCGAGGAGCCGCTCAGCCTCCGCATCGACGGCGCGGTCTTCAACCTCGTGCGCACGCCCGGCTGCGAGCAGGAACTCGCCGTCGGCTTCTGCTTCAGCGAAGGCGTTATCGCCTCCATCAAGGACGTTCTCTCTTTCGCATACACCGAGAGGGGCGACGAGACCGCGCGCAACACCATCGACGTGCGCCTCTCGGACGAGGTCGCCGTTGACCGCACGCGCCTTATCCGCGCCGTCAACCGCCGCGCCGGCTCCAGCCTCTCCGGCCGCGAGATGATTGACGACCTCATCACCCGCGGGCACACATGGAAGCGCGCCGCCGTGCCTCCGCCGAAAATCCATGTAAAGCGCGAAACGCTTGCGGAAATCCCCGCGATACTCCGCGAGAGCCAGGTCCTGCACACAAAGACCGGCGCCGCGCAGGCCGCTGCTGTCTTCACGGCCGAGGGCCGCCTCATTGTCTGCCGCGAGGACATCGGCCGCCACAACGCGCTGGACAAGGCAATCGGCCATCTGCTCATCGCGAAGATGGACATCAGAGACAAGGTGCTTGTCCTCAGCGGGCCGGTGACATACGAACTGATGGCCAAGGCGTATCACTCCGGCTTCAGCGTGGTGTGCGCGCTCGCCGAGCCTACTTCGCTCGCCGTTGCGATTGCGGAGAAGGGCGACATCACGCTCATCGGCTCGCTCGCCGCCAAGGGCATGACCATTTACGCGCATCCCGAAAGGGTTACATGACCGTTCTCGAAGACATCCCCCTCACCGACATAATCCTGAGCGGCGAAGGCTGGGACCGCTACGTCTTCAACGCCGCGCCGCGCGTGGAGGCGCTCGCCGAAAGCATTGAGCGCGTGGGCGTGAACATGCCGCTGGCCGTCGTGCGCTCCGAGGATGGCTGCACGCTCGTCTCCGGCTACGCGCGCGTCGTCGCCGCGTGGAAAACAGGCCGCAAAAGCGTCCCATGCTTCGTCATCAAGGCCGGCGCAATGACCGACGAGCAACTCCTGGAACTGAGCATCGAGGACAACCGCTTCACGCGCCCGTATCACTACCTCGACGCCGCGCGCATCCTGCTCGCATTCAAGGCGCGCTGCGGTTACGACACGCCGCGCCTCGCCGCCGAAATCGCCCCGCTCATCGGCATCCCGCAAGGGGAGCGGGTCGTCGAGCAGTATCTCACGCTGAACGAAATGGCGGAGCCTTTGCGCCGCTTCCTTGTGGAGAAGAGACTTAGCCTCGCGCACGCGCTCCTGCTCGCCGACTTGCCGCACGAGGACGCGATGCAAATGGCGGGACTTTTTCTGCTCATGAGCGCCAACGCCAACGAGGCGAAGGAAATCGCGGAAATGCTGAAGGATCTGGCGCGGATAAAAGATTGCCGCGTGAGCGAGATACTGGACTCGCCGGAATTGGCCGGAGCGGGAAAGGACGCGGCCCGCAAGGCGTTGCGCCGGATGCGCTATCCCGCGCTCGCCGCGGCCGAGGACGAATTCGCCCAACTCGTGGCTGAACTGCGCATGGACACAAACGTGTCGATCTCCCATTCGCCGAATTTCGAAAGCGATTCCCTGCGCGTCACCATTGCGGTGCGAAGCGCCGGGGAGTTGAAAGCGGTCCTGGCGAAACTCAAGGCCGGCTTGGACGCGGGCGTGGTTGGAAAGATTTTCGCGATCCCAGGACGCATCCCGGAAGAAGGACCGTGATGATTTGCGTTGTCCGATTTGGCGGGGCAACTGGTGGAACAGAAGAAAGGACGGGGAAAATGAAGGCAGCCATTTTGTTTATTGTTATTGCGTGCGTTTCTGCGACCGTAGGAAATGTGCAAATAAAGGGTCTGACCCCGAACGCGCCCCGCGCTCAGACAATGTCACTACGTACCCACAATTTTGGCACGCACCCCCTTTATTTAACCCTTGTTTTTGCGACCGGAGGAGTCTTGATTTTCCGGGGAAATACAATATAGTAGGCGGAAATGATTCCGCATCCGAGGGGGAAACGGTGAAAATCCATTTGTTCACAACTCACTCTGTCCCGCGCTTCATTTGCCTGGTCGCATTTGTAGTGTGCCTGTGCCTTGCCGGAACCGCCTGCGGGAAGAAGGAACCTCCCAAACCTCCAACAAGCGCTTCCAACGGCGCTGACCAGCAAGCCGCCGCCGGGCAGGAGAGCGGCCAGCCGCCCAAGCCTGGACCGGCAGCCGGTGAGGCCGAAAAGCAATATGCCGCCGGGGTGGCGCTGATGGAAAAGGGCCAGTACAAGGAGGCCATCACGAATTTCACGCTTGCCATAGACGCGGACAAGGAATCGGCGAAGGCATACCTGCAGCGGGGAATCTGCCTGAAGAAACTGGTGGACCCGGCGGCGTATGCGCTGGCGAACCGGGGAAGCGCGGAAGGTTACAGACCCGCCGAGTTCCGCGAGGAAGCGGCGCAGGACATTTCGCGCGCTGCGGAACTGATGCCTGACGACGAGAACGCGCTGTTCCTGAAGGCGATGACGCTGTATGAATGCGTGAAATATGACGAGGCTGAAAAGGCATTTGCGGCGCTGGTGGAAAAGTTCCCGAAGAATGCGAAGGGGCATTATTTCCTGGGATTCTTCGCGGAACGGCGGCGGGACCTTGTGGCGGCGTTTGAGCAAATGAACGCCGCGGTGGGAAACGACGCCGGTTATGAAGACGCGCTGGCGGAGCGGGCCTGTCTTTACGCGATACTTGAGGATTTCGACAAGGCGCTGGCGGATATTGCAAAGGCGCGGCAGGCTGACGCCGCTGAGCCGCGGTTCCGGCTTATCGAGGGCGTCGTCCACCTGATGCGCGGGCGTTTGCTCATGGACCGCGCGACACTGGAGGGCGATACGGCGCTTGCGGAGCGGGCGACGGCGGATTTCAAGGAAGCGGAAAACATCCTCGCCAAAATACCGCAGCTGGCGGACCTGCCGGACATCCCCGCGGCGATCGCTTGCGCGGAGAGCATCGCAAGCCAGTCGAACGAGGCGGCGCCGCGGTATGAGGGCGCCTCTAAGGAGTTTGAGAAGTTGCTGGCCGCTATTGAGTCTGGAGTCAAGGAGAAAAGGGGGGAGAGCCTCCTCATCCTTGTGCCGCGGCTGCAGCGGGATTTGGCCGTCACCGACATGGCGCGCAAGGACCAGAAAAGCGCGGTGGAGCGCCTGAAACTGATCGTCGAATACGCGCGGGATTTCGCGGCGCTGTGGGAGCAGAGCGAGGCTTCGCTTCTGGACAAGTGGCTCACTTATCGCGTGATTTGCGACGCGATGCATTCACTGGCGCAGATACTTGTCGGCGCGGAAAACGACTATGCGACGGCGGAGACGTATTTGAAGGCGCTGCTGGATTTCCAGGGCCTCGTGAAGGCGGACTACGGCAGCGCCGCCGCGACGAGAAAGAAGGAGCGGGAGACCATACAGGAAGGGGTTTACGAGTGCGAATACCATAAGATCGTCTCTTCGCCCGGCGCGCGATACACTTACGAGCAGTGCGTGAAGTTCCTTGCGCATCCGTATTACAGAATCCGTGCTTTCGGGCTTGCATGCCTCAGTCAGAAGGACGAACCGGATTGCAGGGAGAAGATAGTGGCGGGGCTTGACGATCCGGACGAGCGGGTTGTCGCGGTGGCCGCGCGGATAGCGGGTGACAAGGGGATTGGCGGCGCTGTGCCGAAACTTGCGGCGGCCGTGAAGAAGTGCGGGCCTGAGGGGGCCATCGCCGCGGCGGAGGCGCTCCGCAAATTGCTGAAGAAGCCCGAGCAGTCCGGGACCGATGTGCAGGCAACGCCTCAAATGCAGGCGGCCATTCCGGCGCTCATCGACGCGCTGGAGAACGCCGACCAGCGCGTGCGTGAGGCGGCCATGCTTGCCCTGCAGGATTTGACGGGGCGCACGCAGTTGTACCGTTACGACGACACGCCTGAAAAACGCGCGGAGGCGGTGCGGAAGTGGAGGGAGTGGTGGAAGGAGATAATGGATGCGGCGAAGAACAATGGCGGCGTTGCCGGGGGTGGTTAACGGGGTCAGACGCCAAGGAGAAGCCCCGCTTCGGGAGGGGTCTGACCCCAGATACCCACTCCGTGTTCTCTGTGGTGAAATTGGATTTGAGACATTAGGCGGCGGGAATTTCAACGTGAGGAAGATGATGAGAAGCATACATCGTTTTGCGGCCGGTATCACGGCAGTCGCGTGCCTGCTGGGTGCGCTGGCTTCTTGCGCGAGCAAGGAGCCGGTCATCAACGAGGAGCAGGCGCGCGGATACCTGAACACGGCCGCCGAGTTCATGAACGCCAAGCCGAAGCAGCCGGCGCGGGCGAACGAGTTTTTCAAGTTGGCCATCGACAGCAACTACAAACTGCTGCCGGCGCATCTCGGCTACCAGGACTCGTTCTTCGAGTATTACAACTCCGGCGTGTCCGCGCAGGAAAAGCAGAAGAGCGACATGCTGGCGATGTACGAGAAGTACACCGTGAAATATCCCGCCGACCCCATGTTCCAATATCTGTACGGGAACCTGCTCTACAAGGCCGGCAGGCGAGAAGACGCCAAAAGGTATTTCGACGCGGCGGTGAAACTGGACAACAAGTACTACCTGGCGTATGCGGCTCTGGCGAAGTACAACGAGGACAAGAAAAGCCCGAACCTGGCCAGGGACTACAGGGACAAGGCCGAGAAATACCGCCGGATATATGAATTGCGAAATGCGCTGGCCGCGGACCCGGCGAACATCCTTCTGCACAGGCAGTACCAGGATGCGATGCTCGCCGCCGAGAAGAGCAAGGATAAGGAGAGCGGCCAGCCTCTCATGGAGGAGGGCACGGTCCTGAAGGAATACGAGCAGCGGCTTAAGGAGGCGGGTGGCGGCCCCAACGAGGCGCAATACCGTTACCTCTACGGAAGAGTGCTGGGCCAGACGGGAGAGGAACACCTGGAAGACGCGCGAAAGCAGTTCGAACAGGCCGCGGCCATCAATCCGAAGTTCGCCTGGGCATACGACGGCTTGGGGACATATTACAACCTCAAGGCGGCTTCAAAGACCACATCCGACAAGGATGCGGCCGATTTCAGAGACAAGGCCACGCAGATGTTTGAAAAGGCGGTGCGCACCGACGGCAAACTGTTCACGACAAAGCAGAAACTCGCGGCGCAGTACATGGACGTGTCGGAACGGCGTGCGAGCCAGGCCATGGGAATCCGGGCGAAAGCCAGGGGCCGGCCCCTGACACTTGAGGAGGACAAACAGGTGAATTCGCTGGTGCGCGAATCGCTCCGCCTGAGCGAGGAATGCAAGACCCGGCTGCTTGAACTGCTCAACGAGCAGCCCCAGGAGCCGGAGGTTTACGTGCTCATGGCGGTGTTCATGTACAGCGACGGCTCGTTTCTCATGGCGAAGCAGACCGCGCTGACCGGCCTTGCGCTTATGAAAGACAAGCAGCCGGCGGACCCCGAAAACCGCGACAAGATGGAAAGCGATTTCAACGGCATCGCGCAGAAGTGCGACATGCTCATCAGGCAGTTGGCCGAGAACACGCAGCCCAAGGACACGGTCTTCCCGCACTTCTTTTTCGAGAAGGAGTTCCGCGCGCGATTGCAGAGCGACAACGAGGCCCTCCGCGCGAACACCGTTAATCATCTGAAGTACTACTACGACACCGTCCCCAAGATGAAGGACGAGCCGGTGACCGACTACACCCCAATGCAGATGATGGCGCTTGTGCTGATAGGCGAGGCCTTGGGCGACAAGTCCGAGGTCGTGCAGATGAACGCGGTGGATGCGTTGGGCATGCTGCAGGTGGCTCCGTTCGCGGAGGAAGTCGGCAAAATCCTCGTGGACAAGAAGGCGTCCGACGAGATGCGGCGGAAGGCCGCTCTGGCCTTGGGGAACATGCACACGGCGAAAGCCGTGGACCCTCTGATTGATGGGCTTGAGGACAAGAACCAGGCCGTCCGGGAATACTGCCTCAAGGGCCTGCGCGACATGGCGGTGCAGACCTTCGGCTATGGTTACGCGGACGAGCCTGACAAACGGGCCGAGGCAATAAAAAAAATCAGGGATTGGTGGAAGGAGAACAAGTCAACATATCCGGTGCCGGAGCCTTGACACTCTGGAGAACGTGCAGAGATGGGAAACGAACAGCCGTGGACAATCGCCAGACTGCTGGAATGGACACGGGAATATTTTGCGAAAAGGGGCGTGGAGAAGCCGCGGCTGGACGCGGAGGTGCTGCTGGCGCACGCGCTGGGCGTTGACAGGGTGAGCCTTTACACGGGTTTCGACCGCGTCGTGGATGAGAAGGCGCTGGCGCAGTTCCGCGAGCATGTGAAGCGGCGCGCCGAGGGCTGCCCGGTGGCGTACATCACGGGCCGGAAGGAATTCATGTCGCTGGCCTTCGAGGTTTCCCCCGATGTCCTTATCCCGCGGCCCGCGACGGAGATTCTGGTGGAGAAGGCCATTGAGGTCGCGGCGGCAATGGCTTCGCCCACGATTGCGGACATCGGGACCGGCAGTGGCGGCATTGCGGTGTCGGCGGCGGTGAACGTGCCGCACGCGCGCGTGTTCGCAACGGACGTCAGCGAGGCGGCGCTGAAGATCGCGGAAAGAAATGCGCATGTGAACGGCGTCCAGGCCCGAGTGAGATTTCTTCTCGGCCACATGCTTGAGCCGCTCAGGGGCGAAGGGCTTGCGGGGAAAATCGACCTGCTGCTCTCGAACCCGCCATACGTGGCCGAGAGCGAGTGGCCGAATCTGATGAAGGACGTGAGGGAGTACGAGCCGCGCGGCGCGCTGGTGAGCGAAGGAGAGCCGCTGAGGTTTTACCGCGCCCTTGCCGGCGGAGCGGAGGAGATGCTTTCGCCCGGCGGATACCTGATGGTTGAAGTCGGCGCGGAGAGGGCGGAGGCGGTCGCGGCGATTTTTGCGGACGCCGGCCTGTGCTCCGTTGAAACCATCAGGGATTATGAGAGAATAGAGAGGGTGGTGCTGGGACGCAGAAAAGCAGGCGATTAGACTGTTCGACCATTCGACTTTTTGTCTAACAGTCTAAGGCGCTATTGCAAAACCGTCATCCGGCTACTGCTTGTGCGCGACGGGTCAGACAACCGGGTCAGACCCTATTTACCGCTCCTTAGAAAATTCGAGTAAAAGGTAGAATAGGGGTCTGACCCCTTGAATCGCTTCGATTCGTTGTCTGACCCCGGCGTAGTGGTTTTGCAGCAGCGTCTAACAGTCTAACAGCCTAACAGCCTATTTTGAGAGGGGCACGCGATGGATAAACTTGTGATTGAGGGCGGCCACAGGCTTGAGGGCCGCGTGGCGATATCCGGCTCCAAGAACGCGTCGCTGCCGATGATGGCCGCGTCGATTCTCGCCAGCGAGCCGTGCGTCATCAAGAACGTACCGAACCTCACCGACATCCGCACCATGGGCGAGATACTCGGCGCTATGGGCGTGAGTTGCGAACGCACCGGCCTCGATACCATCGAGTGCGCGGTGCACGACTCGACCGAGGTGACAGCGCCTTACGAGATGGTGAGCAGGATGCGCGCGAGTGTGTGCGTGCTGGGGCCGCTTGTGGCCAAGCGCGGGAAGGCGCGCGTTTCCCTGCCCGGCGGATGCGTCATAGGACTCAGGCCGATTGACCTCCATATCAAGGGGTTGCAGTGCCTGGGCGCGAAGGTGTATGTCGAGCACGGCTACATCATAGCGGAGGCGGAGCGACTGAAGGGCGCGGAGATTTACCTCGGCGGGGCGTTCGGCTCGAGCGTCACGGGGACAGCGAATGTGATGATGGCGGCCACGCTTGCGGAAGGAAAGACGATCATCGAGAACGCCGCATGTGAGCCGGAGGTGCAGGACCTGGGGCACTTCCTCAACGCGATGGGCGCGCGCGTCAGCGGCATCGGCACGCCGAGGCTCGTCATCGAGGGCGTGGATGAACTTGGCGGGTGCGAGTACGAGGTGGTGCCTGACAGGATAGAGGCGGGGACTTTCATGGTGGCGGCCGCAATCACGAAAGGCGACTTGCGCCTGAGCAATGCGCGGCTGGACCACCTGCACGCGGTGGTGGACAAGTTGCGCCAGGTCGGCGTGTCGGTGCGCCAGGAGAACGGCGAGGTGCGGGTCAGCGCGTCGTCCAAACCGGCGGCGGTTGACGTGACGACCCTGCCGTACCCCGGCTTCCCGACGGACCTTCAGGCGCAGTTCATGGCCCTGCTGGCGATAGGCAACGGGATTAGCGTCGTGACGGAGAAGATATACCCGGACCGCTTCATGCACGTGGCGGAGTTGAACCGCATGGCCGCGGACATTCGGAAGGAAGGGCCGACGTCCATCATTATCGGCGTGCCGGAACTTTCGGGGGCGCAGGTGATGGCGTCTGATTTGCGGGCGTCCGCCGCGCTGGTCTTGGCCGGCTTGGTGGCGCGCGGGACCACGGAGGTGCGACGCGTCTATCACATAGACCGCGGCTACGAGAAGATCGAGCAGAAACTCAACGCCGTCGGCGCGAAAATTGAGAGGATGCCGGACGACTAAGCGGTCTGACATAAGTTTTGAGAAATTGTAGCTGCGCAGTTTACTGCGCCACATCACGTTTTGTAGCCGCGCAGCTTGCTGCGCTTCCTCTTACGATTAAGGATGCTGAGCAAGCTCAGCCGCTACAATATATACGTGGCTAAGCAAGCTTAGCCGCTACAGTTTCATAGTGACGCCGGCCAACATTAAGACATTTATGCAGGACCGCTTGGACTTCAGGCATTTTTGTTGGGTAAGACGTATATATTATTGGAGGGTAGTCTCTGATATGAGGTTCATAATGAAATCATCTTCACTTCTGACAATCATGGTCGCGTCGCTCGCGGCGATGTTCTTGTGCGGCGGCGCCTTCGCGAAGGAATACGCGGAGGACCCCGTCGCGGTTTTCCTGCAGGGGCAGAAAGGGAAGGTTTGGGACAAGGTGAAGGAAGCGCACAAGGCGGACTGGGCCACGCAGGGCGTTGAGGCGCTCAAGGCCCTTGCGGGGGGCGAAGCATACGCGCCAGAGGCCGTGCTCGTCGCGCTCATGATGGCCTGCAACGGCAATGAGGCCGCCCAGAAATATATCCTGCAGGAGGCGGAAACCGACAGCTCCCTCGCGGGAGCGCTGTCTGAAATGGGCTGTATTTTCCTCGACTACCGGAAATGCATCCCGGCCCTGATAAACAGGCTTGAGACCACCGGCGGGTACGCGGATTATTTCAGGGGCGTTGCGGGCACGGCCCTCGCCAACCTCACCGGCGTTTACATGGAGCCGGACCTCAGGCGCTGGCAGAAGTGGTGGGACCAGAACAAGGACAAATTCAAACCGGACAACAAGGTGGACCTCGACCGTTTCAGGTACGAAATCAAAAACGGGACGCTCACGAGCACTCTTGTATTCCACGAGGTCGGGCGGGACGACCGCTTCATGGAACTCCTGATTGATTTCAACAAGACCGCGAAGAAATTTTCCGGCGAGCGTTGGCCGCTGGGAGACGCAGCCGCGGCGATTGGAAAGGGCGACTTTGACAAGGCGCGGGACATAGCGAAAGCCGCGCTGAAAGACTGGCCCGCGGACATTTACGCCATGTACATCGCCGCGAGCATGGCGCTGGAGGCGGGAGACGTGAAAGGGGCGCAGGCGGACTTTGAGGAAATCGCCGCACTCGACAGCCAGATGAAGTCAGCCGCTTTCCTTGCCGCTTACTGCAAGGAGTTGCTCGCCGCGAATAAGAAGCCGGGCGAAATCGAGATACTGCTCAAGGTCTATCGCGCCCTCCCCGCCGATGCGACGGCGCGAGGCTGGTACGTCCCCGACGCGTACCTGTTTTCGAGGGCCTTCGACCTGCCGCAGGAGACGATAGTCGAATTCGCCAGGAAGAACGTTGACAAGCCGACTCTCCTCGCCGGCGCGCTGCTGATGCTTCAGGACGCCGCCATCCGGCGGGACCTCGTGAAAGCCGGCCTTGAGAAGAATCCCAACGACGAGTTGCTCCACATGCTGCGGTTGCAATTTCTGTTGGAATCTGGTACAAAGGAAAACCTCAAGGACATCAACGCGGAGATTGACGCGGTCGCCAAGATCAACCCCGATAACGCCCTGCCGGATTGCCTCAAGGTGTTCCTCGGTATGGAAGACAACGGTGTCAATGTGTATGCGGACAACAATGTCGCGCCGTTGACCGCGGCTGAACTGAAGGCCATCATGGCGGCGGCGGAGAAGAAGCGCCTGACGGCCCTGACCGCGCGGAAGCAGGACGCGCTTCTGGCCGCGTGCAAGGCGATGGGCGGCCCGGTCTGGCGCACCAGGGCGTTGAGCACCTTGACGGAGGGCATGGTTTCCGAGCCGCAGTGGATCCTGAATCTCATCGCCATCAAGACCGCGGTGAACATCAGGGGCGCGGCGGCCGCCGGAGAGATTGAGAAGGCCCAGGCGATTTACAAGACCCTCGAGGCCCTCTCTTTCAAAATCGCCAGCGAGGACAGTTCGCTCACCAACGCCACCCTGGGGCAGATTATCATGAACCACGCGGACACCGGCATGGCCAACGGTTACACCGCGGCGGGCAAGCAGAAGGAGGCCGATGAGTACCTTGACCGGCTGAAAAAGCGGGAAACCGGCTCCGGCATATCGGCCGTGCAGGTTGACCCGTATCGCTGGCTCAGAAAGATATGCGCGCCGAAAATCATGGAGGCCATTTCCGATGCGATGCTCAGCGATGAGAGAAATTTCTACAGGAAATACCCCGACCCTTCGGCCACCGAGAAAGAAGAGTGAGAGGCCCAACGAACCGGACACATGTTTGACTCACTGACAAACAACTTCACAAGAATTTTCGAGCGCCTGCGCTCGCGCGGGAAACTCACCGAGGAAAACGTCAAGGAGGGCCTGCGCGAGGTGAAGGTCGCCCTGTTGCAGGCGGACGTGAGCCTCCCCGTCATTAACGTCTTTCTGAGGCGCGTCCAGGAAAGGGCCATCGGCCAGGAGGTCATCAAAAGTATATCGCCGGGACAGCAGATAGTGAAAATCGTCCACGACGAGTTGATCCTCCTGATGAGCCCGGCGGACCCGAAGATACCTTTCGTGGAAGGCGGCCCCACCGTGATAATGATGGCCGGCCTGCAGGGAACGGGCAAGACAACCACCTGCGGGAAACTGGCGCTGCTCCTGCGCGCCAAGGGGAGGAAGCCACTCCTCGTCGCCGCGGACATCAAGCGCCCCGCCGCCGTCGAGCAAATCAAAGTCATCGGCAGGCAACTCAACATCCCGACTTACTCCGAGGACGGCGCGCGCGTCGTGAAGATATGCCAGCGCTCCGTTGATTACGCCAAAGAGCAGGGGCTGGACACCGTCATCCTCGACACCGCCGGCCGCCTCCAGATTGACCAGGAAATGATGGAGGAGTTGCGGCAGGTGGTCGACAAGGTCAAGCCCCACCAGATATACCTTGTCGTCGACGCGATGATAGGCCAGGACGCCGTCAACAGCGCCAAGGAATTCAACGACCAGTTGGAACTCGACGGCATCATCCTCACGAAGATGGACGGCGACGCGCGCGGCGGCGCAGCGCTTTCCGTGCGCGCCGTGACCGGCAAGCCAATCAAGTTCGTCGGCATGGGCGAGAAGATGGACCGCCTGGAGGAGTTTCACCCGGAGCGTGTCGCGGGCCGCATCCTCGGCATGGGCGACGTCGTGACTCTGGTCGAAAAGGCCCAGCAGGAGATTTCCACCGAGGAAGC
>Ga0315281_10005426_pt1 | contig 18247 bp, 18 predicted proteins | sample YL17G07_0_MG_FD_204540 | JGI IMG/M metagenome (GOLD analysis project Ga0315281, IMG submission 204540) | Sediment microbial communities from Yellowstone Lake, YNP, Wyoming, USA - YL17G07_0 | ecosystem: Environmental > Aquatic > Freshwater > Lake > Sediment | place: USA: Wyoming | collected...
TGATCTTTTCTCAAAGTACATCCTTGAAGCTCGAAAGGCTGATCACCTTTTTAAGGCAATTCAGGAAAAATATCCACTCAGCGTACGGTGTAGAATTCATTGTTGCGATTGCTGCCATGCCGTTTTTGGAATCTTTCCCATAGAGGCAGCATACATTAACTATTACTTCAATCGTTTGGACAGAAAAATAAGAAGAGACATTCTGAGGAGAGCGGAGAAGGCAGAGACTGAGGTGCTGAAGACAAAAGATAAACTGAAGATCTTTGATGATAAGCCACAGATGAAAGTATATGGTTTAGGGAAACAGAGAGTGCGATGTCCCCTGTTGACGGAAAAAGAAGAATGTGCACTTTATGAAAAACGCCCGATTATCTGCCGCATCTATGGAGTGCCTTTTAGCCTGAAAAATGGGGATAAGGAAAAGGCGTATGCCTGCGGTGTCTCTGATTTTCAGACAAAAGTTACTTATCCAACAGTGAAGCTCTATAAGATATATGATGAACTGTGTAAACTTTCTGAAGAGCTTTTTAAAGATACAAGTTCTGCCCGCCCTGAGAAGGCTTCTCTTATGTTACCTCTTTCGAGAATATTGAGGATGCCTTTTGAGGTAATTATAAAGGGAGATTTTGAAGAGTAGCATAGAGTTCACCCGTATGTTCGTCTCTATGTGATATTATCACCGGAAAATCTTCAGTACCCCTGTAGTGGTCTATTAAAGGATTAAAGATGTTTTTGAGTTCTTTTTGGCTGAATGACTGGAGTAAACTTAAAAAATCCTCTGCCTGATTAAAATAATTTTTCAGATCAACCTTTAATTTAAGGGCTTCAAAAAATCCTGTAAGGGTAGCTTTAACACAGGTGTTATCTGCCCATACTACTTCTCCTATTCCATCAAGTTTATCAAGGCGCATTCTGATAGTTAAGTCCAAAAGGTAATAGCATAATGCAAGGATTGGGTTTAAGGTGTTTTTTTCGATAAAGCCCATGAATGGTTCATACCGCCTTGCTGTTGTAAGACGAACATCTACTGGTTTACCTGAAAATCCCCCCATCCCCCCTTTACTAAAGGGGGGTAAGGGGGGATTTTTTTCGTCTTCGATTTTCACTACAAAGTCTCCTGCTGCATGATGCCAGGGGAAGATCTGGCTGAAGTCTTCAAGGTCATAATAAAGAGTTAGAATCTTAGAGGCCTTTTTATATATTTCAAAACTTTGTTCTTGAGACAGGTGCTTATATCCATGATCAAAATCCCAGAGTTTCATCTGTTGCTTGCCCTCATTATCTTTTGAGATATGGAATTCATGATATCCCTCGAACCAATCTTCGAGGAGAAAGGACATAGCATTGAGTTCACCGAAAAAATAGACCTTTGGCAAATAAGGTAAATGAAATTTTGTATGTAATTTTTGGAGTATACTATATTCCTCCTTTAACCAGTGCCTGCCTATATCTGAGATGGCAACATTCAGTCCAAATTTTACTTTGCCATTTGTAAGAATAGACTCAACACTGGCAGGGTGGTATAAGAGGCCGTGCTTTTCCGTACGGATAATAATTTCATGGATTTCTTTCAGGCGATCTTCCTTTCCAAGTTTTTGAGAAATTAAAGAAATGAATGGTTTGAATTCATCTTGAGAGAGGAAACCTCTTATAGAATGGAAATACATTCTATAAGAGGTTTTTAGCGTATCTCCTTCTAATGGCAAGTCCCACTTGTTTTCATCTGCAGGGATATCACCATGAGGTGAAGAAACGAGGTATCGTATGATTGGGTTGCTCATTCGGTTAGTTTCTCTATAGCCTCTTTTGCTAATTGCGAAACCGTTGCTTCTTTTAATTCTCCTTCTTTGTAGATAAAAAGTTTCTGGTCATCTGTTTGTAATTTTCTTAACTCTTCTATTACATCTTTAAATCCCAACTTGCCCAGAGCCCATACAGCATGTCCTCTGAGTGAAGGGTCTGGATCTGATAGGAATGAGCTGATGGCACGGAAGGCATATTTGACCAGATCCGGCTTTGCTGTTGCAATCCTTCCAATAGCCCATGTAACTTCCTTCCAGTAGTTCTTATAGCGTAGAAAAGAGAGTAGGGTCTGGCTGAATTCTCCAAACAGATCCGGATTTTTACTTATGATCGCTCCTGTGGCTTCAAGGGCACCCCAGGCTGATGAGGCAGAATCTGCAGCGCTTCGCAAAAGGCGGTTTAACAGTTTACTAATAATATCCGGCCTTATCTCTGCTATCTTTTTGCTCACATCGCTCAACATTTCAATTATCTTCCAGCGGAGATGTTCATCTGGTGTATATAACATGCGACCAAGTTCAGATATTACCCGTGTGTCTTCTTCTGCTAAAGAAAGGAGCTCGTCAAGTTTATCTTCTGATACATATTTCTGCACTATATCTCTTGAGAATTTCTCAGAGCGTAATTTTTTTGGTGAAGAAGGTGGCGGAGTGGACTTTAATTTTTCCTTTACCTTTTCCTCTGCAAATTCACGGAATTCTGGATTGAGTTTGACAAAAATCAGCACTCCTCTGACAGACCTGTCTTTAAAAGACCTTCCGGGAATTACTTTATGAGAAACAGGGTCATAATTTTCAATAACAGCGTCTATATAATCTTCTCCGGCTGAAAGTGAAAAGGCCAAATAATCATCATAATTACAGGCGAACAGCAGGGCTTCAAGAAATGCGGCCCCCTGGTTATGTCCTGTGGCATCATAGGCATATACAGCCCCGCAGTGTTCACAGACACCGATAGGAAACTCCTGGAACTTTCGTTCTTTTAATTCCCTCGGCTGCTCAAAGATATGATGACAGAAAGGACATTGTGGTTCTATAAGTTCTATCTGTGGATATCGCACGTATCTAATCTCTCGAATGTATTACTATGTTATTATAGTATATTCTTTGATAAATTCTTAAAAGAAAGGAGATTTTATGCCTATTTATGAGTTTCGTTGTCTTGGATGCGGACATGTCTTTGAGTTTCTGAAATTAAAAAAAGAAACCGATGGAAGAGAGATGAAATGTTCAAAATGCAACTCCCCGGAAGTAGAAAAGGTTTTAAGCACGGTCAATGTGGCTAAGTCGCCAACTGGAAAAGCTACAAGCACTGTGAAAAGTTGTGGTGGCGGTACATGTGCTACGATAGACGTTCCCGGCCGTAAATGATGATTCAATGTCCCAGGATAACAATCGCAGGCATTAGCGGCGATGCAGGAAAAACTGTTGTAAGTGTTGGTCTCAGCCGGCTCTTGTTTCGAAAAGGATATAAGGTCATTCCCTTTAAAAAGGGACCCGACTACATTGATATGAGTTGGTTAAGCATGGGAGCGGGTCACCCTTGTTATAACCTGGATCTTTTCTTAATGAGTAAGGAGAAAGTGCTTTTCTCCTTTGGTCTCAATACCCAGCAAGCTGATATAGCCCTGCTTGAGGGAAATCGAGGGATTTATGATGGTATGGATGTGGAGGGGAGCGTGAGTACAGCTGAGGTGGCAAAGCTTCTTTTTTCCCCGGTGATCCTCTTAGTAGACTGCTCAAAAGTAACACGTACAGTTGCTGCTTTAGTTCTTGGTTGCCAGATGCTTGACCCTAATGTGCCAATTCGGGGTGTCATTCTAAACCGGTTGGGCAGTCCCCGTCATGAAGATATTATCAGGAAGAGTATTGAGCATTACTCACAACTGCCAGTAGTTGGTGCCATTCCAAGACTAAAAAACATTACTTTTCCAGGAAGGCATCTTGGATTGGTGCCCCCACAGGAACATCCTGAGGCCCAAAGGGCAATCGACAATGCAGCCGAAATGGTCGGTAAATATCTGGACATTGATACTTTATGGGGGATTGCAAGGCAAGCTCCAGCCTTAAAAATTAGTTCAAAGTTCAAAGTTCGAAGTTCGAAGTTACAAATTCCCCCCATCCCCCCTTTGCAAAAGGGGGGCGAGGGGGGATTAAGGATCGGAGTAATAAAGGATTCAGCTTTCCAGTTTTATTATCCTGAAAATATAGAGGCCCTTAAAAGGGCAGGGGCTGAAATTCTTGAATTTAGTGCTTTGACAGAAGACTCATTACCTTCAATTCATGCCCTCTATATCGGAGGTGGTTTCCCTGAAACTCATGCTCCTGCACTGGCAGCAAATGAAAAATTAAAGCACTCAATAAAAAAGGCTGCTTTGGAAGGGTTGCCAATCTATGCGGAATGTGGTGGCTTAATGTATCTTGCTGAAAAGCTGCTCTGGAAAGGAAAGGAGTACCCCTTAGCAGGCATCTTCCCAATAGTGATTGGAGTAAGCGAGAAACCGAAAGGACATGGCTATACCATTCTTGAGGTGGATGCCCCTAACCCTTTTTTCAGAATGGGGCAGATTCTTCACGGGCACGAATTTCATTATTCTCACATTATAGACATGTGTGAAAAAGATGGGATATATTTTGCTTTTAAGATGAAAAAAGGGCAGGGGATAAAGAATCATATGGATGGTCTCTGTTATAAGAATGTCCTTGCAACATATACTCACCTCCATGCTCTTGGTACAAAGGAATGGGCAGAAGGAATTCTTACTGTTGCATTGGCTTATAAGGAACAGGGACATCTGCAGAAAGCATTATAACTGTCTTTTTGCCCTGTAAATTTAGCCTACTTTATAATCCAAAGTTTAAGTTGACTTTTTATCGCTCTTTTATATATATAATAGATGCTTCGTTAAAGAGGATTCTGGATTTCTTAGCATCCAAAGTAGAATATTAGAAAGTAGAATATTAGAAAGTAGAATATTAGAAAGATAATAGTGATAAGCAAGCTAATTTTCTTAATATAATAAAGAAATTTATTGATTAATAAGTTTTTTTTATTTGACCATAGATATCATTTTATATTAATGTTTACGACTCCTTTGTATAAAATCATTTTTCTGTTGCGTTATAAAATGAAACTGTGATAGTGTTTTTTTTGCCTACGAAGGGGATTTTCCCGAGTAAATTTAGTTCAATAAACAAAAGGAGGTAAAGACAATGCCGATGTGGAACTATAGGGGAAAGGAGCTTGAAATTGACGAGGATGGCTTCCTTACGGACTGGCAGGTATGGGAAGAAGGAGTAGCTGAGGAGATGGCTAAGGCCGATGATACTACCCTCACTGAGAGTCACTGGGAGATCATCAAATTTCTGAGAGATTATTTCACAAAGTACAGTATAGCGCCACCTATCAAGATGCTCATCAAAGAGATGACCAAGAATTTTGGGGCTGATAAAGGGAACCAGAAGTATCTCTATACGCTTTTCCCAGCAGGACCTGCAAAGCAGGCATGTAGGTATGCAGGGCTCCCGAAACCAACAGGCTGCGTATAAAAAAAGGCTACAATTCAATTAAAGTATGAGGTAGAAATTTATTTTCTACCCTTACTTTTATTTTGATTAGAAAGTGGTTATCTAAGATACGTTGAAGATGATAGCGCATATTTTTTATATGCGTTATATCCGAGATAATTTGAAATTTCTAAACCCAGGATTACCCTTATATAGATGAACCTTAAGGCTCTGTTAAATGAGAAAAGATCAACCATTTTAAAAAGGTGGTTTGATCTTGTCCTTGATACTTATCCTGCTGAAACCTCTTTATTTTTAAAAAATAAGAAGAACAGATTCGCTAACCCTGTCGGTTCCATCATCTTCGAAGGGATAGAAAATATTTTCGATGAGATTCTCCAGGGAATCAATTCTGAAAGGGTCTATCCTTTTCTTGACAATATCATCAGGGTAAGAGCTGTTCAAGATTTTTTGCCTTCTCAAGCTACTTCCTTTATTTTTCTTCTGAAAGATGTAATCAGGCAGGAATTATCAAAAGAGATTCGTCATGACGGAATTGCCGAAGAACTCTTCGAATTAGAATCTCAAATAGACAATCTTGCCAAACTCTCTTTTGATATATATATGAATTGCCGTGAGAAGATATATGAACTCAAGGCTATGGAATTGAATAACCAGACATATTCCCTGTTAAAAAGGGCAAAGTTAATAATAGATTTAGAAGAGCAAGAAAGTTGTCCCAAGGGGGATAACAGTGAAAATTTATAAGAAATGAGGTGAGGATACAATGAGTTTTGGGCTTTCTTTCTGGGTTTCCATCATTGCAGTTGCAGCACTTATTTTGATCGCTTTCTTCGGGGTTGGGACAGCACACTTGAACTACTTATTTGGGGTTATCATACCCTATGCTGCTTTTGCTCTATTTATCGTGGGAATGATTTATCGGGTTCTCCTATGGGCAGCGAGGCCTGTTCCATTCCGCATTCCTACAACCGCTGGGCAGGAAAAATCACTCCCATGGATAAAGCAAAATAAAATCGATAATCCTTCTACAGCCCTCGGTGTTTTTATAAGGATGGCCTTTGAGGTACTCCTTTTCCGTTCCCTTTTCAGGAACTTAAGATCCGAACTGCGGAGCGGTCCTAAACTCGCCTATGCATCATCTAAATGGCTCTGGGTAGCAGCACTGGCATTTCATTATTCTTTCCTCATTATCTTACTCAGACACCTTAGACTTTTCACTGAACCAGTGCTTCCCGTTGTGAAGACACTCGAGACCTTCGATGCTTTTTTCCAGGTTGGGGCACCTTTGCTCTACATAACAGACTTAGTTCTTATAGGAGCAGTGACATATCTTTTCTTCAGAAGGGTTCTTATCCCGCAGATGCGCTACATTTCCCTTCCAGCAGACTACTTCCCTCTCTTTCTCATTCTCAGCATTGGAATTACAGGAGTTTTAATGAGGTATTTCTTCAAGGTAAGTGTGATAGATATTAAGGAATTGGCGATGGGATTAATTAATTTTAAGCCTGTTATTCCGGAGGGAATCGGGGTTCTCTTTTACATCCATCTGTTTCTCGTCAGCACTCTCTTTGCATATTTTCCTTTCAGCAAGCTCACTCACATGGCAGGGGTTTTCCTAAGTCCTACGCGAAACCTCGCTAATACCAATCGTGCGAAAATGCATGTGAACCCATGGAATTACCCTGTCAAGGTTCATACATATGAGGAATACGAAGAAGAATTCAGAGAATTAATGAAAGACGCTGGAATACCAGTAGAAAAGGAGTAGAATTATGGCTGTTAAGAAACCAGAAGAACTTTCAAAGATTGATTATAAACCACCCAGAACATCGTGGATGGATACCCCGACTGAATTAAAGAAAGGTATGTTCTGCTGGGGTAATAAGGAAAAAAGTCTTAAAACCGTTGGCTTCCCGAATGCGAGGGCATGGTCGGTAGCTGATGAGGACTGGAAACTGCCCGAGAACTGGAAAGAGATATTTCTGGAAGGGTTGAAAGAACGGCTTAGCAAGTACCGTTCTTTCCAGCTCTTTTTAGATATCTGTGTGAGGTGTGGTGCCTGTGCTGACAAATGCCACTTCTTTATCGGAGGTGGTGACCCTAAGAATATGCCTGTCCTGAGGGCAGAGCTTCTCAGGTCAGTCTATAGAAAGTATTTCACGACCTCGGGAAAGGTTCTCGGAAAGATTGCAGGTGCAAGAGAACTTACCATAGATGTACTCAAAGAGTTGTGGTACTATGCATATCAATGCACCGAATGCCGCCGCTGCTCACTTTTCTGCCCTTATGGTATTGACACTGCTGAAATTACCATACTGGTGCGGGAACTTATTAATCTCCTCGGTCTGAACATCGAGTGGTGTGCCGGACCTGTGGCAAACTGTTGGAGGACGGGAAATCACATGGGCCTTCTTCCCCATACACTCAAAGATACAGTCGAATCATTTAAGGAAGATTTAAAGACCATAACGGGCGTTAAAGTGGATTATTCTTTTAACCGAAAGGGAGCCGAGATACTCTTTGTGAATCCTTCTGGTGAATACTTCGATCCAAACGGTAATATTACTTTCATGGGATATATGCTGTTATTCCACGAGATCGGACTTGACGTCACATTAAGCACTTATGCTTCAGAAAGTGGAAACTTTGGCTTTTTTACCTCGAATGAGATGGCAAAAAGACTCCATACAAAGATATATGCCGAGGCAAAGAGGTTGAAAGTAAAATGGATCCTTGGAGGAGAATGTGGCCATATGTGGAGGGTGTGGCATCAGTACCATAATACATGGTACGGGCCTGTAGACTTTCTTGAAGAACCCGTCTCACCTATAACAGGTACTAAATTCGAGAATGCAAAGTCAAACAAGATACTACATATCTGCGAATTTACCTCTGATTTAATAAAAAATGGAAAAATTAAGCTGGATCCAAGCAGAAATGATAATTACATTGTGACCTTCCATGACTCCTGCAATCCTGCAAGGGCCATGGGACTTCTTGAGGAGCCGCGTTATATTATTAATAGTGCGTGCAATAATTTCTATGAAATGCCCGCAAATACTATCCGGGAGAATACCTTCTGTTGCGGAAGCGGTTCAGGCTTAAATGCATCAGAAGATATGGAGTTAAGGTTGAGAGGAGCCTTGCCAAGGGCAAATGCATTGAAATATGTCCATGAGAAATTTGGGGTAAACACACTTGCCAATATCTGTCAGATCGACAGGGCTACCCTTCAGACCCTTGCGGATTACTGGGTTCCTGGTGTGGCAATCCGGGGTGTTCACGAGCTGGTAGGTAATGCCTTAATAATGAAAGGGGAAAAGGAAAGGACAACCGATTTACGTTTTGAACCCCTTCCCGGAAAGGAGGCTAAATAGAATGTATGACGGATGGAAAATTATAATCGGTATTATCATTTTCATCGGGATAGCAACCTTTCCTATTCTGTATGACATAGGTAAGGCATCAGTACCACCTCCGGAACCAAAAATCGATACCCCCGAAATTCAGAAAATGGCTGAGAAAAAGTGCATTGAATCAAAGTCGTTCATGAAGACAGAGCACATGGTAATGTTAAATGACTGGAGAGATTCAGTGGTGCGCGATGGCAACCGGCTTTACATAACAACTGACGGTAAGGAATATGCGATGAGTCTTCAGAATACTTGCATGAAATGTCATTCAAACAAGAAAAAGTTCTGTGATGAGTGCCACAATTATGTTGCTGTGAAACCTTACTGCTGGGATTGTCATATTGAGCCGAAGGAGGAGGGTCAGACATGAGTATCAGTAGAAGGGAATTTTTAAAGATAGCAAGCGCTTCTGCCTTACTGGGATTCGGTGGCATCTCTGCTTTCGAGATCTTACAGCCGGGACAATTCGAGGCATCACAGGTCATGCCAGATTCAAAGGGTTTGGTTGCCAAAAGATGGGCTATGGTAGTAGATATATCCAGGTTCAGGACAGAGGAAGATTATAAAAGGTGTATTGAAGCATGCCACCGTATTCATAATGTTCCTGATGTAGGTAATCTAAAAGAAGAAATCAAATGGATATGGAAAGAGACATATGAACATGCATTTCCAGGTCAGAAAGATGAATTTCTTTCGGAGAAAATAAAAGATCTGCCTTTCCTTGTGCTTTGCAATCATTGCAATAACCCTCCCTGTGTAAGGGTGTGTCCTACAAAGGCTACATTTAAGAGAGAAAGCGACGGAATCGTCATGATGGACATGCATCGTTGTATTGGATGCAGATTCTGCATGGCTGCATGTCCGTACGGAGCCAGAAGTTTTAATTTTAGGGATCCGAGACCATTTATCAACGAGGCGAATAAGCTTCCCTATGATACTGTCTTTACCAATGGGCAGGATCGTGAAGCTTTAATTAAGAAAGGACATCTTTCATTTCCTACAAGGATGAGAGGTGTTGTTGAAAAGTGCACTTTCTGTTATGAAAGGCTTGCTGTAGGCCTTCAGCCTGCCTGTGTAGAAGCATCCCAGGGGGGGCTGATTTTTGGTGACCTTGAAGTTCCAAATTCTGAAGTGAGAAAAGTTCTCAATGAAAAATACAGCTTCCGACGTAAACCCGAACTTGGGACCTATCCCAGTGTTTACTATATATTAGGATAATAGGAGGAAATAATTATGCTTGAAACCGCACTTAAAGGAAGTCGAAAATACTGGGGATGGATATTCTTTTTGCTTGCTGTAATCGGGGCGGGATTTATATCTTACCTTTACCAGTTCAGGATTGGCCTTGGTGTAACTGGTATGAGCAGGGATGTCTCATGGGGTTTATATATCGGGCAGTTCACCTTCTTAGTTGGTGTTGCTGCATCAGGAGTTATGGTTGTCTTGCCTTATTACCTTCATAATTATAAGGCCTTTGGCAGAATTACTGTCTTAGGTGAATTTTTGGCTATTGCCGCGGTTATCATGTGCATGTTATTCATTTTTGTCGACATGGGTCAACCTCTTCGGGTTCTAAATGTTATTCTCCACCCGTCCCCAAATTCGGTCATGTTCTTCGATATGCTCGTCCTGAGTGTTTATCTCTTCCTGAATATTTTAGTCGGCTGGACTGTTCTCGGGGCTGAACGGAAAGGGATAGCAGCACCTTCTTGGGTAAAACCCTTTATAATTATTTCAATAGCATGGGCCCCGTCCATTCATACTGTTACGGCTTTTCTGTACGCTGGTCTTCCGGGGAGACATCTATGGTTGACAGCTATTATGGCAGCCCGTTTCTTGGCATCAGCGTTTTCTGGTGGCCCGTCACTCCTCATTCTCCTGGCATTAATTGTGAGAAAATATACCAGGTTTGATGCCGGGCAAGAGGCCATACAGGCATTAGGCAAGATCGTTACATACTTTATGATTACAAACGTATTTTTCCTTGGGCTGGAATTCTTTACCGCCTTTTATAGCAAGATACCCGGGCATATGGAACCGTTAATTTATCTTTATACTGGTATAGAAGGTCATGCAAAACTTGTCCCCGTGATGTGGACCTCTACCATCCTTGCAGTAATAGCCCTTTTCCTGCTTGTTCCTCCAAAATTCAGAAAAAATGAGAAGCTACTTGTAGTTGCCTGTATTGCAACGTTTCTCTCCCTATGGATTGAAAAGGGTTTTGGTCTCATCGTGGGTGGATTCGTACCCAATCCTTTTGAGAGAATAACAGAATACTGGCCTACCTTGCCTGAGACACTCATTACCCTTGCTATTTGGGCGATTGGCTTTTTAGTCCTGACTGTCCTCTATAAGATTGCTGTCTCGATCAAAGAAGAGGCAGTGTTTGATAAATATGGTCAGAAACAGGTGAAGTAGTAATTTCTGAAACAAACCTGAGGGTTGTTAAGATTTTAAGGGGGATGCAGAAATTCTGCATCCCCCTTAAGTTTTTCATGATTCGACTTGACATAAAATATCTGCTTTTATAAATTAACCTGCGGGAGGAATTCTGGAAGATTTCATTGCACGATATGGCTATATTGCTATCTTTGTGCTTACCTTTCTTGAAGGTGAGAGTGTACTGATTGCAGCTGGATTTCTTGCTTACAGCGGATATCTTGATGTATATGCAGTGGTTCTGATTTCTGCTATAGCCTCATATATAGGTCATGGTGCATTTTTCCTTATTGCCCTCTACAGGAGGGAGACCTTCCTTAAATATATCCAGAAGGTAATAAAGGTTAATCTTTTGAAGCTTGAATCCTTGATGGAGAGATATGGGATTGCCTCTATATTCATTAGTCAGTGGCTTTACGGGTTCAGGCTTTTAAGCGCAGCAGTTTTGGGCCTTTCACGTATGGGTAAGAAGAAATACTTTACCTTTCTGCTTATAAGTTGCCTGATATGGGCGGCAGTATGTACCTGTGTAGGCTATTTTTTCGGTGCAACAATTAAGAAGACACTGGGAAATATGAAAAAATATGAATTGCCAATTGCAGGAGGTGTTCTGGCAGTTGGGTTTATACTCTGGTTAATAAGAGACGTAAAAAAGATGAGAAACTCGGGTCAAGACAAAAGTTAATCAGATTATCTCAGGCCTTCTGTATGTAAAGCTCCCAGCACCCCTTATCTTCAATCCATACAGATTCTAACTTATATCCATTTTTTTCGCAGTATCTTGGGATAGAGTCTTCTGCAGTTGCAGGTGTATCACAGAGCACCTTTAGTATTGCTCCGCTTGGCAATTTTTCCATTGTCTTTTTTATAGCGGTTAGGGGGTAAGGACAATTTTTCCCAAGGACATCAAGTATCTCTGTTGGGGGCATTGATTTTAAATCGTTCATTGTAAACCTCCATATTTCATATATCATTATAATTATATCTTTGCAATTTTAAAAGTGTCCTCATAAGCATCTCAATTCCGTAATGGCATGATATGATATTTGAGCGGATTGTCGATGCGACCCTCGGAGGTCGGAACGACCGAGGATGAGCGAAAGCAAATTGACTTCCCTATCCTTGTTGCATATAAAATACTTGATGTCCCTGAAAAGTTATTTCCTCAATCTCTCTTTGAATGAAAAACTAATCGGAATGATGCTCTTTTTGAGCATTATTCTTATCTCAATGCTCCTGTTTCTTTATTCACGGTCTGAGACCGCAATGCTGGCAGAGCTCGAAAAGCAAACAGCAGAGCTTTCAAAGGCAATACAGGTTGGGGTGGAAGAGGTTACAAGCACAGGTTTTACAGACCAAATGAAATTGTATCATTACCTCCAGGAACTGAAATCAAAAGGTGTAAAGGAGATTTCTATTATTAGCAATAGAGATGAAATTATAGCGAGTACGAATCCTCAGAAAGTGGGTGAACCTGTTAGTCCAAAGAAAAAAGAATACATCATAAAGGCAGAGCAGGGTGAAACTATTTCAAAAGAGGGCAAGGTCTATAATGTCATTATGCCTGTCGTTGCCGGTAATGAACATTACGGGTATATACATTTACAGATAAATGCAGAGGATTTTTCTCGGCAGCTCAAAATGAATGCAATGAAAAGGATAGGAGCAACTTCTCTGGTCTTTGGCATCGGGATACTCATCGCCATACTTCTTTCCTGGATGTACACCAAACCTATACAAAATGTAGTGAATGCTGCCCGGAGTGTTGCAGCAGGTGATTTGACACCGAACCTGACTACAGACAGGAAGGATGAGATAGGAGAGCTGACACAGAGCTTTAACTTCATGGTTCAGAAACTCAGGGAAAAGCGCGCCATTGAAGAGAAACTGAGAGAGGTGGAACACCTTTCCGGAATAGCACAGTTCGCCAAGGGTATCGCCCATGAAATCAGGAACCCGCTGAACTTCCTCAGCCTTTCAATAGATCATCTTAAGGAAAAATATATACCTGTAGAAAAAGGGAAAAAAGAAAAATTTGAATCCCTTATCACGAGCATAAAACAGGAAATAGAACGCATTAACAAACTTGTAGGTAGTTTCCTGGATTACGGAAGGCCATTAAGACTTAGCCTCCGGGAAGTTGATCTGAATAACCTTATCGAGGAGGTAATGGCACTGGTTCAGGCAAAGGCAGAAAAGGACAGGGTTGAAATAAACAGGCAATATGAAGTGCTTCCCAATCTTTCCTTAGACCCTGAACTGGTCAAGACCTGTATCTTCAATATCGTCTTGAATTCATTTCAGGCAATGCCAGATGGCGGGAGACTTACAGTGAGCACAAAGGTTTCTGATAGCAGGGTCTCTGTTATTATTGAGGATACAGGGAGCGGAGTTTCCCGTGAGAACTTGTCAAGGGTCTTTGATCCCTTTTTCTCCACAAAGAATGCAGGTCTTGGTATCGGGCTGACTTTGACAAAAAGGGTTGTTGAGGAACATGGCGGAAAAGTAAATTTCCAGAGTATCGAAGGGAAAGGCAGCATTGTAACAATTTCTTTTCTTGTCAAGGGTGAGAGAGGGTCGTAAATGGCTGTAGTGCTTGTGGTAGATGATGAACCCCTGCAGAGGGAGATATTAAAGACTATTCTCGATGATGAAGGCTATGAGACTTATACTGCTTCATCCGGTGAAGAAGGACTGGAAGTTGTAAAGAGGCTTAATCCTGATGTCATTTTGACAGATCTAAAGATGGAAGACATGGACGGCATCGAATTTATTGAATCCATTCCAAAAGAGTCTTTTGAGTCTTCAATGATTATCATGACGGCATATGGAACGATATCCTCTGCTGTGGAGGCAATGAAGAAAGGTGCCTTTGACTATATTACAAAACCTCTTGATAAAGATACATTGCTCCTAACTGTTAGCAGAGCTGTCGAGAGGGTTGCCCTCCTTAAAGAAAACCTGCAACTCAAGAAGGCACTTTTCGACAGGTTTGGTATCAAAGGAATTATTGGAAGTTCAAGAAAGATGAAGGATGCGATTGAGATAATGGAAAAGGTTTCTTCGACCTCAGCCACAGTTCTCATAGGTGGCGAGAGCGGCACTGGAAAGGAACTTATTGCAAGGGCTATTCACTATAAAAGCCCGAGACGCACAAAACCCTTTACCGCTATAAACTGTGCAGCAATCCCTGAAAACCTTATCGAGAGTGAGCTTTTCGGTTTCGAGCCAGGCACCTTTACGGGTGCAGCATCAAGGAAAATAGGTCTCTTCGAGTCAACGAATGGAGGGACAATTTTCCTTGATGAGATTGGAGACCTCCCGCCTGTCACACAGTCGAAGATCCTGAGGGTACTTCAGGATAAGGAGATAAGAAGGATTGGCAGAAGCGAATCTATAAAAGTTGATGTCCGAATCATCTCTGCAACGAACAAAGATCTCGAAAAAGAGATTCTCAAGAAAAGCTTCAGAGAAGACCTTTACTACAGGCTTAGGGTAATAACCATAGATCTTCCACCACTGCGTGAACGGAAGGAGGATATCCCGGAACTGGTAGATTTTTTTATCAAGAAATATAATCAAGAGTTTGGAAGAAGGATAAAGGGAATCGAGGAGAATGCTTTGAAGGCACTTGTTGAATTTCATTGGCCCGGAAATATAAGACAACTTGAGTCTGTCATAGAAAGGGCTTTGCTCATGAGCGAGTCTCCTTACATAGGCATTAAGGATATTAAGAGTGAATTAAGGTCTTATCATGGAGTTGATATCCTTGATTTTGATTTGCCGGAAGAAGGTATAAATTTTGAGGAACTCGAAAAGGAACTTCTGAAAAAGGCTATGCAAAAATCAAATGGTGTTGCAACAAAAGCAGCAAAACTCCTTGGACTGAGTTACAAGACATTCTGTTACAGGTGGGAAAAGTTTAACCTTACCTCCCCAAAAGAGGATTCACCTTCCTAAAAGGGCAAGGTCTGTTTTTATAAATGTTTATTTTTAAGTAACTTGCTACTGGCATGATCATTGCTTTGTTCTATCTTACTAAATGAAAGGAGGTGATATTCATGAAGAAAGTGGTATCAATTGTGGTAGCTTTACTCTTTGTATTCTCTATAACCTCTCTCTCCTTTGCAGTAGAGGGGCAGAAGGCTATGCCTGTTGAGAAGCCGAAGGTAAAGCAGGTTACCGGTGATGTAAAGACAGTGGACGTGAAGGCCAAGACCATTACAGTAACCAAGATGATGAAGGGCAAGGCTGAAGAGACTGTTGTAACTGTTGATGACAAGACAAAGATCATGATGGGCGAAGAGAAGAAGGCTCTTGCCGATGTGAAGGTCGGCGAAAAGGTGAAGGCCGTCTACAAAGAGGTTGAGGGCAAGAATGTAGCAAAGAGCATTACTATCATGCCAGCAGAGAAGAAGGCTGAACCCACAAAACCTACAGAGAAGAAGTAATGATTCTAAGAGCAAGGTGGGTTACCCCTTGCTCTTACCTTTCTTGATTTTTAATTCCTGATTCACTTCTACCAATACTTTTTCAATTTAGTGTAGTGTCTCATAAATAACTTTACCTAAACAATCTTCCTGCTTACACGGGGATGACAAAAGGAAAGCAGTAGGGGCACGTTGCAACGTGCCCCTCCGGAAGATTGTTATACCTACTTGTTATCATAATAAAATACTTGATAAAGATCTACTCAAGTTTTATAATATGAAGGCTTTAAGGAGAAAATAATGGCTCAGGCTACAAAAGACTATTATGAGATACTCGGAGTAAGCAGGAGTGCTTCTCAGGAGGAGATAAAAAAGGCATTCAGAAGGCTTGCGCGGAAATACCATCCTGACCTGAACCCTGGGGATAAAGTTGCAGAGCAGAAGTTTAAAGAGGCAAATGAAGCTTACGAGGTTCTCAGCGACACCAAAAAGAGAGCCGAGTACGACCAGTTTGGACGTTTCCCTTCTGAAGGAGGCCCTGGATTTAAAGGTTTTAGGACACATGATTTTGGTGATGTCTTTGATTTTGGTTTTGGCGACATATTTTCAGATGTTCTGGGTCGTAGGGCAAGACCTGAAGTTTCAAGAGGTCCTGACATGGGCACTGCTCTTGAACTTTCCCTTGAAGAGGCATTCTCAGGTGTACAGAAGACAATCACCTTCAATAGAGAAAGGGCCTGCAAAGTGTGTAATGGTTCTGGAGCAGAATCGTCCGAGACGTGTAATGCATGCAAGGGTACGGGAAGCATAAATACTTCAAAAGGTTTCTTCAGGATGTCCCAGTTCTGTCAGGCCTGTGGAGGAACAGGAAGAAAGGTAAAAAAAGTCTGTCCTTCCTGCGGAGGCAGGGGGAAGACAATTCAGCCAGAGACAGTGAAAGCAAAGATCCCGGCTGGTGTTGATACAGGTTCCAGAGTAAGGCTGAGAGGATTGGGTGGCGCAGGAGAACGTGGCGGCCCTTCTGGAGACCTTCATATAGAGATAACTGTTAAACCACATCGCCTTTTTAAAAGGAAAGGTGATGATCTATATCTCAATCTTCCTGTAACATTTGGCGAAGCATCTCTCGGCGCAAGGGTTGAGGTTCCAACTATTGATGGCATGGCAGTAATGACATTACCACCAGGTACCCAGAGCGGCCAGAGGTTCAAACTTTCAGGAAAAGGTTTTCAATCACCAAAGACAGGTCTGAGTGGTAATCAGTATGTTGATATTAAGATAGTTGTTCCAAAGAATGTAACGAACAAGGCTAAAGAAGCTATAAAAGAAATAGAATCCCTCTACAGGGAAAACCCTCGCGAAGGGATGGTGAAGAAATAATGGTAGTGAAGGATAGAAAACAACCTATATACATGATAAGCGTAGTAGCCGAGATACTGCATGTCCATCCCCAGACATTAAGATTGTACGAAAGGGAAGGGCTTGTAACTCCCAAGAGGACAAAAAGGCAGAGGCTCTATTCAGAAGAGGATGTTGAAAGGCTCAGCATGATTCTGAGACTTACAAGAGATCTTGGGGTGAATAAGGCAGGAGTAGAGGTGATACTTCGACTCATGCAACGACTTGAGGTCATGCAGAAAGAGATTGAAGACATGATGAATTATCTCGAGGAGAATGAAAGAAGGGATTTTGCTGAGAGGCTTAAGAGGATTTTTTCTGAATACTAAGGAGGGTCTTTAATGGATAAATTTACTATAAAGAGTCAGGAGGCAATACAGGCAGCCCAAAGGCTGGCAGAAAGGAAAGGTAACCAGCAGATTGATGCCGAGCACCTCCTCTGGGCATTGCTCGAAGATGACGAGGGTGTAGCAAGTCAGATACTCAAAAGGCTGGGCATAAACAAAAAGACACTCCAGCAGGATGTTGAAGAAGCGATAGAGAAATTTACAAAGGTTATTGGAGCAACACCCTTAGGACAGATTTATGTTTCTCCGAGACTGAAGGAGGTATTTGAAAATGCTGCAAAAGAGGCAGAACACCTTCAGGATGACTATGTGAGTGTTGAGCATCTTCTCCTTTCCCTTCTTTCAATATCCGGACCATCTTCGGATCTTTTAAAACGATATGGTGCAACTGCTGATAAAGTCCTTTCAGCCATGCAGGGAATAAGAGGAGGACAGCGTGTTACAGACCCTAATCCTGAAGATAAATATCAGGCACTTAAAAGATATGGCCGTGATCTGACAGAACTAGCAAGCAAAGGGAGACTTGATCCTGTTATAGGCAGAGATGATGAAATAAGGAGGGTTATCCAGGTCCTTTCAAGGAGGAAAAAGAACAACCCTGTTCTTATCGGAGAGGCTGGAGTTGGCAAGACTGCTATTGTTGAGGGGCTTGCACAGAGGATAGTTGCCGGTGATGTACCTGAGACCCTCAAGGAAAAGAAGGTTGTTGCCCTTGACATGGGTGCAATAGTTGCAGGCTCAAAATACAGGGGGGAGTTTGAAGAGAGACTAAAGGCGGTTCTGAAGGAGATTGAGCAGGCAGAAGGAAAGGTTATTTTATTCATCGATGAGCTTCACACACTCGTTGGCGCTGGTGCAGCAGAGGGTGCGATTGATGCATCAAACAT
>Ga0315281_10005427_pt1 | contig 18244 bp, 17 predicted proteins | sample YL17G07_0_MG_FD_204540 | JGI IMG/M metagenome (GOLD analysis project Ga0315281, IMG submission 204540) | Sediment microbial communities from Yellowstone Lake, YNP, Wyoming, USA - YL17G07_0 | ecosystem: Environmental > Aquatic > Freshwater > Lake > Sediment | place: USA: Wyoming | collected...
AGCCTGTCCATCAATTCTTGGACAGGCTCCTAGAAGAGCCCGCGCGATACTCAAGCCGGTCATCAGGTTGATTGCAAATATCACGATTGCCGTGACAACGAAGCCGAAGAAGCCCCACTTCTTCCAACCAAGCAAGGCGATTGCGCACACAACATTCACGATTCCGCAAAGAGCGAGAATCGGGAATGCCCATCCCGGCGCCGCGGGGAATTTCAGCCTCATTGCCGCGTTTCCGAAAAGATACCAGACTGCGACAAGCGAGTTCGCAATGATAATGAATGTCAACCAAGCCGTAAGGCATCCATGTCTCTGTTTTCCTTCACTCATCTCGATCTTCTCTTGCTGACGCGATCTCGAGAGTCCCGTTCAGAGGCCGGTCGCCCGGCGGCTACTGTGCAATTGGGGCGGACTGCTCGATCAATTCCCTCAACATTTGCTCGGTCTTCCGGGGGGCCCGCACCCGAAGGAAGCCGACGTCCACCATTTGTTGGCCCCTATTCGAGTATGTCGAAACGCGCTGGCCAAGCACCACGTCCCCGGTCCCATCCTTGAATTTTTCAGTCCTCTGGCGGGCTTGAACAGGCGAAAAGACTACGCCTTCACAGGCCCAGCGTCGCCTTGACGTCGAACGGCACCACGACCTCCTTGAGATCGGCCCAGTACGTGATCGAGATCGTGGCCGTGTCAACCTTCTTCGGCAGGACGAAGGACTTTTCGACGGTCATCATTCCCGGCATGCCCATCGAGCTGCTCGAACTGGGCTTGGCGCCCAGGTCCTTGCCGGCCGCGTCAAGGAAAGCGATGCTCGCGATGTTCGAGCAGTCCTGGTTGGTGCGCAGCGTGACCTCGAATTTCTCCGCCGGCGTCGTCGCGGGCTTGCTCTCATCCGGACCGGTCATTTCAAAGAAGAACTGCGGCTTGCCGACCCTGGAAATCTCGAAGGTCATGGGGCCGGCGGTGATCTTGGAGCCGACTTTGAGCGCCACGTTCTCCTGTTTCGCGGTCTCTTTCTTGCTGCCGCATTTGAGGGTGACGGTCCCGGAGGCCATGATGGCGGCGGCGCCTTTGGCGGGGACTCTTTTGCCGTTCACTTCGACGAGGCAGGCTTTGCCGTCGGCGCTGACCTGCGGCGTCATTCCCATATGCATTCCGACCATCGGTTCTTCGCCGGCCGTCAAGTCAGTTCCCTTGTCGTCGGCCAACTTCGTCAGTTGCGTCTTTTCGCTGTTGATGGAGACCAGTCCTCCAGCAGGGACTGTCACCAGGAGGGCCACGGTGGTGCCCTCAGTCCAGTTGAAGGCGCGAAGCCCTTCCATACCGCGCCCATAGGCCGGGCCCACTACGCGGATGCCGCGCACCTCGACTTTCGGAGCGGCCGTCTGCGCGCAAGCGGACCGCGCGGACCCCAGGATCATTCCTCCGAACAGGACCGGCAGCGCCATGCCCAGCATTACCGCCAACCGCCCAACTCGCCGATCAGTCGTAGCACAGAGTCTCATAACCATCCTCCTTTCGAAAATGGGTCACTGCGTTCCCTCATGTACTCTCCTATTAGACGCCTGTACAACGGATTTCTTTGCCCGGTCGGGGATTTTTTCGTCCGTTCCGCGGCTATTGCACCTGCGCTTCGGGACTGGCCGGCGACGGCGGCGGACCGGTCCGGGTCTATTCGTCGCCCCGGCGCGCCACGAGTCCGCCGATGATGGCGATCACTAGACCGACCGCCATCCAAACGATGAGTTTGTGCGCGTCATGGGCGCGAGTCAGATGATACGATGTGCATCCCAGGACGAGCCCGATTGCCAGAACCGCGATTCCCACGACAACCAGCAACATGCCGACGGCCTTCATCGTGCGCTCCTTTCGTTTCTAAAGTATTGCGGGCCCATAACCGATTTGAGTTCAACGCTGAGACACGGAGGGCACGGAGAAGCACAGAGGAATTGTTTTCCAAGATTCTAAAATCCTGACTTTTTCTCCGTGTTTCTCCGTGTTCTCCGTGCCTCCGTGTTGAAGCCGGCCTTAATCACATTCTCCTGCCGAGTTCCTTCGCCCGCTCAGCGGCGGCGTGGATGGCTTGCAGGATGGCCTCGCGCGCGTTGAGTTCTTCGAGCCGCCGGACGGCGGCCTCGGTCGTGCCGGCCTTCGAGGTGACGCGGCGGCGGAGTTCGCCGGGCGGCAGGTCCTCGGCGATGATCATCTCGACGGCGCCGCGCGCGGTCTGAACGGCCAGGGCGCGCGCGACCGGCTCGGGAAGCCCTTCGCGGCGCCCGGCGGCGATCATCGCTTCGATGAGGAAGTCGAAGTACGCCGGCCCGCTGCCGCTGAGCGCGGTGACGGCGTCCATGAGGCGCTCGGCGACCACTACGACGTTGCCGACCGCGCCGAAAATCTCGTGGGCGAGTTCGAGGTCGGACTGCGTCGCGTAACGTCCGACGCAGAGGGCGGTGGCGCCCATGCGGACTCGCACGGGCAGGTTTGGCATGGCGCGGACGACGCGGACCGGCTCGATCGCGGCGGATTCGAAGAGCGCCGTGGCGCATCCGGCGCAGATGGTGATCAGGAGTTGCTCCTTCCGCAAGCTCGGCCCGATCTCGCGGAGCAATTCATCGAGGTTCTGCGGCTTGACGGCGACGAGCAGCACGTCGCACTCGGGGATGATGCCGAGGTTCCGCTCGGTTGCGCGGATGCCGAGTTCCTGGAAGAGCCGTCGGCGCGGTTCGGCCACGTCGGAAGCCGCCAGCGCCGCCGGCGGAAAAAGTCCGGCCGCCAGCACGCCGCGCGCGATCGCCTCCGCCATCTGCCCGGCGCCGATGAATCCGATCCGCTCCGTGCGCATAGCTATAGACCTTTACTAGAGTCTGTAATCACCACCACGACACCAAGGCGCCAAGAACGGCGAGAACTGAGAACTGAAAAGTGAGAACTGAGAAGCGAGAGAGAAGGAAGACTTTCAGTTTTCAATTCTCAGTTCTCAGTTTTCAGTTCTTGGTGTCTTGGTGCCTTGGTGGCAAGAACATCGCCTCGTTGTTCACTGTTCCCGGAACAGCGCGGCGCCGACACGGACCAGGTCGGCGCCTTCCTCTACGGCCACCTCGAAGTCCTGCGTCATTCCCATTGAGAGCAGTCGCAACTCGATTCCCGGCGCGGCGTGCGCGAAGCGGTCGCGCAGCGCCCTGAGTTGCGCGAAGACCGGGCGCGTCTGCTCCGGGTCGCCGGTGATCGGCGCCATCGCCATCAGGCCGGCGACGTGGAGGTTCTTCATGCGGCCGATTTTCTCCAGCGCCGGGCCGAGGTCGCCGGGAGCGAAGCCGCCCTTGGTCTCCTCGCCGCTGACGTTGACCTCGATCAGCGCGGAGACGTCAACCTCGCCGCGAGCGGCGGCGGCCTCGAGCGCCCGGGCGAGCCGCAGGCTGTCGAGGGAGTGGATCAGTTCGAACGCGCCGATCCCTTTGTTTGCTTTATTGGTCTGGATGTGGCCGATCATGTGCCAGCGGGCGCCGATCCCCTTGAGCGCCTCGATGCGGCGCAGCGCCTCGAGCACGCGGCTCTCGCCGAAGTCGCGCACCCCCAGATCGTGCAGTGCGCGGATTTCGTCGAGGCCCGCCGTTTTCGTGACCGCGACCAGCCGAACGCTCTCCGGCGCCCGCCCGGAGCGCTCCGCGGCGGCGGCAATCCGCCGCCGGACGGACTCAAGATTGGCTCGAATCACCGAAGGCGGAACCATCGCCCGATCTCCTTTCGCAGGCCCGCGCGGCGGCCGTCGCTGTTTTTGACTTGACGGAGACGGATTTCAAGCATATAACTTGTCCTTGCAGGAAGCAAGAGAAGAGGTTAGAATTGGAGGGGCGCAGGGAAGCGCCGCACAGTCAACTCGAAGGAGACGAGGGGATGGCAACGACCACGAAGCGTGAAATCGCCGAACGTGTAGCGCAGCAGACCGGGCTCGCGCAAGTTGCCGTGAAGCAGATCATCCAGATGCTCTTCGACGAGATCGTCAAGGAAGTTTGTTCGGGGAACCGGTTGGAATTCAGGGACTTCGGGGTGTTCGAGGTCGTCGTCCGCAAGCCGCGGACCGGCCGCAACCCGCGCACGGGCCAAACAGTGGCGGTCCCGCCGAAGACGGTGGTGACGTTCAAGATGGGCAAGGTCATGAAGGAAAAAATAGCCCGCGCGGTCGGCGGCGCCGGCACCGCCCCCGCGGTTGAATCCCGGCCGCAGCCGCCCACGCCTCCGCCGGCAACCTAGGCGCGAAGATGGGCGGGAAGCACAAGATTGCCGCCCGACGGCGCTGATCTTTTTCGCGAAGCGCGCCTCGCTTTCGCCCCTTCCGACGCAGAGGCAACGACCTCGTTTCGTATGGCTTTCAGCCGTTCAGCGTCGCGCCGTAGGAGGCGTCGCCGACGAGTTTCGCGTACCGCGCCAGCCAGCCGGTGAGCTTCCGCGCTGTCGCAAGCCGGAGAGCGCGCCGGGGCGCGAGGAAAGTCACTTCGCCGTTTGGTAAATGACAGGCCGATACTGCGGAGTCGGAATGGGTTTGTGTGCCGCGCGCGCAGCTTCAAGCCAAGCGCGTTTCGCTTCCTCTACCGCCGCCAGCGCCGCTTCCGGGGTCCGACCAAAAGCTGAGCACGCTTCCAGGTCCGGGATGTCGGCGATGTATCCTGCATCCTCTTCGCTGTAGAAAATGTTGATGTGGTAGTCTGTCATGGCCTACTCCTCGAGCGTCAGATTATGCCGCTCCACCAGCCTCAGAAACTGTCGAATCTGGTGTGGCTTCGCCTCGCCATGAACTTCCTAAGGCAACATTATGCAACGATCCCTGCGCCAATCGGCTCAACAGTTTCTTCCGGTTCATTGCACATGGTCCATGCCGGCGAGCATCTTTCGAACTTCATGCCTTCAGCGTCGCGCCGGAGGAGGCGTCGCCGACGAGTTTCGCGTACCGCGCCAGCCAGCCGGCGAGCTTCCGCGTTGCGGCCGGCTTCCATTTTTTCCGGCGCTGCGCCAGTTCCGCCGCGGTGAGATGGACGTTCAGCTTTCGGGCGGGGACGTCGAGTTCGATCTCGTCGCCGTCGCGGATCAGCGCGATCGGGCCGCCGGCGGCGGCTTCGGGCGAGATATGGCCGACGCACGGGCCGCGCGTGCCGCCGCTGAAACGGCCGTCGGTGATGAGCGCGACCCGGTTCTTGATCTCGACCGGATAGCCCGCCAGCGCCGCCGTCGGCGAGAGCATTTCCGGCATGCCCGGCCCGCCGCGCGGGCCTTCGTACCGGATCACCAGGACGAGGTTGCCGCTCTTCGGCAGCCGTTCCCGCTCTTCGCAGCTTCGCCGCTTCGGCGGGCGAAGAAGAGTCGGCAGGCTGCGGATGGCCGCCATGCCCTCGGCCTCGGAATTGAAGCAGCGCGCGCGGCCGGTGAAACGATGCATCGTCGGATCGAGCGCCGAGGCCTTGATGACGGCGCCGCCGGGCGCCAGGTTGCCGCGCAGGATCGCGATGCCGCCTTCGGGCCGCACCGGCGTCTCGAGGGCGTGGATGATCGTCCGCTTGTGCGAGACGAGCTCGCCGGTGGCCGGGTCGCGGTCCACGAGGTACTCGATGCGGATCGGCGGATGGCCTCCGGCGATCTCGAGGAGGCCCGGCCCGCTGACGGTCGGGTTCTCTTCGAGCAGGGGGCGCAGGACGTTGAGGATCGCGGGCACGCCGCCGGCGTATTCGACGTCCTCCATGAAGTTCTCTCCGCCGGGCCGCAGGCTGACGATCTGCGGCGTGCGGCGGCTGAGGCGGTCGAACAGCTCCAGGTCGAGCGCGATCCCGGCCTCGCGCGCGATGGCCGTCAGGTGCAGCACGCTGTTCGACGAGCCGCCCATCGCCATGTCCACTCGCGCGGCGTTCATCAGCGCGGTTCGCGTCACGATCCGGCGCGGTGTGACGCCCGCGCGGACGAGCTCGACCAGCCGCCGCCCGGATTCGTAAGCGAGGCGCTTCTTCTTGCCGGACATCGCCAGGGCGGTCCCGCAGCCGACGAGCGACATCCCCATCGCCTCGGTCAGGCAGGCCATGGTGTTGGCCGTGTAAAGTCCCTGGCACGAGCCGGCGCCGGGGCAGGCGTTGATTTCGAGATCGAGAAACTCCTCGCGGCTCATCTGCCCGCGGTCGTACTGGATCCATGCCTCGAACGTGCCCTTGACCAGGTCGAGCCGCTTGCCCTCGTTCGGGCCGGGGCAGGCGGTCCGGCCGGTGATCATCGGGCCGGCGGTAAGGACGACGGCGGGGACATCCATCCGCACGGCGGCCATGAGCATTCCCGGCGTGATCTTGTCGCAGTTGGTCAGCAGCAGCACCCCGTCGAGCGAGTGCGCGCGGACGATGGATTCGACCATGTCGGCGATGAGTTCGCGGGAGGGCAGGCTGTAGCGCATGCCGGCGTGGCCCATGGCGATGCCGTCGCAGATGCCGGGGATGCCGAAGACGAAGGGCACTCCGCCGCCGGCGGCTACGCCGCGCTCGATGAAGCGTTCGAGCGAGCGCATGTCGGCATGGCCGGGGATGAGGTCGGTGAAGCTCGAGGCGATGCCGATGAGCGGCTTGCCGATCTGCGAGCGCGAGACTCCGGTGGCGAACATCAGCGCGCGGTGCGGCATGGCCTGGAGTGCGTGCGCGAGGAAGTCGCTCGGCAGAGCGTGCGGCGTGGTGCGGGTTTTTCGGACGGGGCGTTTGGCCATGGTTCGGGTCCATTCTCATCAATTTGTGACATGGGCGACTTGGTTCTTGGTAAGCGGTTCCTGCCGGCCGTCTGGCAGTCCATATCTGGTTTGCAGTTGATCGTCGAATATCTCCGCCGTCGCTAGAGATTTCTCCACGCACCAACCGAACAACGCTCTCAGGAAGCCGCAGGTTTTGGGATTACCGAGCACATGGTCCAAGTCCAATAACGCCACTATCTCCGCGCCGTGAGTGCGTTCATCGAAGCCCCTGATGAGGGCCTTCAGGTCGTTCTTCGGATGAGAAATCTCTTCTACGTCCCCATGGTGATCCTGGGCAAGGACGCAGCACCCGAGTGCCTTGTTAACCGCACGACTGTCGGCGAAGTAATACGCTTCCAGCATGTTGGCGAAGAAATGCACTGCTGCTCGCGAGCGCTCGTCGGGTCTAAGCATGGTATCGAACGCCTTCCGGTATCTCGCGAAGACCGCCTCAATGTACGGGCGACGGTCCCGCTCTATGTCGTCGATGAGAACAAGAAAGTGGGATGGTCGCTCGCGAAGAAAGCGCCTCGCGGGTAGACCCAGTTCCTGCTCGTCGCGCGTGGGAATGGTCTTGCCTGAGCCTACCATCTGGATCCGCCTAGCCTCAGAGGTGATGGGACTGCGCTGCCCAATTCGGCGTAAGACCGAAAACGAGCAATTTGCACTCTCTGTGAGTGACCGGAAGAGCAAGGGAATGAAATCCCTCTCGCCGTGGCCCGTCACTATCAGTTTGAATTTGCAGTGCATGGCTTCGCGTCAACCTCCTTGGTCGCGCGCAACTTACTCATCGTTGTGGTTGGCGCTGCTTGAACTGCTACTAGGACTCGGGCTTGCCACCTCCTCAGCCATGTACAGCGAACCGAGAGCGTAGTTGTCTAAGAGGTCACGAATGCCCTTTCTGTTGGCTAGGGGTTCGACCCTAGTCTCGCGCTCCAGGCCGGACTCGAAGATGAAGCACGAGTTTACATCAAACTGACTCATGAGCACCGGGGAGTGGGTCGAGATAAACACCTGCCGGTTGAACTCGGCCACCGCGTATTTGACGGCTTCACTGAAAACCCAGATCGCATGTGGGTGAAGCGATGTCTCAGGCTCATCGAACATAAGCAAATCGAAGCGCCGTGGAAAGTCACCGAAAAGAGCAACCAAAAGGCCCAGCATTTGAAGATGACCGTCGGATACACCCGATGCCTGGATGACCTGGTGACGGCCTACCTCGACGAAGTTCGCCGAAACACGATCCGTGCCTATCTGCTCGAACACCAGTTCCTTGAATGAGTCGGGAAACGCCTTCCGCATGTACTCCATCACGATCCCGTACCTCGTATCTAGAGCTTGGCGGTCGTGGAGGTTGCGGAGCGCGGACCACAAATTCTGCCAATGGTCGTACAGGAAAGTATGTTGAGTGCTTTCTGATGCCAGCCGGCGCAGTTGGTGAATATTGACGGAACGTGAATTGTAGAGATGAATGGAACGGAATACGTCATCAAGTTCTGTTGTCTCCTGCGACGGTTCACAGAGCAAGAGGTAGTTCGTGAATGCCAGTTTCTCCGGCTCCCTCAGCTTGACTGTCACCGCTTGCCCCATGGTCTCGTGATAGAATGTCGCACTGTCGCTTCCGATCTTACGATCAACGAGCGTCATCGAGCGGAGGCGGGAACGCAGGCACTCGCCTACAAAGGGCTCGATCCGTCCTGATGAGTAACCGAATGACACAGCGTACTCTGCCAATTCAGACCGAAGGGTTATCACGATGCGATCATCGGGCGCAGCGCCGTCCCAAAGAACGCCAATTCCGTGATGGCGGTTGGACGAGGCCATCTCTGTCCCACGGATAGCGCAATCTCGCACGAACCAGACGGCATCCAAGAAACTGGACTTGCCGATTCCATTAGGGCCGAAGAACACATTGACGGGTTGCGTCACAATTTCGACACTTTTCAGGCATCGGAAGTTCTCCACCTGTATGCTCTCAAGTCTCGCTGGCATGTCATCCTCCTTTGCTTTCATCCATTCAACTCGTCGCTCAGAATGACCGGCTACTAAGCAAGCTATTTCTGGGCCGCCACTCTACGGCGCGTCCTGCGCGCAGCGGAAGCCGAGGGTGGACGCGCGCTCGTTCGGCATGAGGCCGGCGCGCCGCGTCACCATGCGGAGGACGAGGATCGGCTCCTGGTGGATCGCTCCGCGGACCGCCTGCTGGCCTTCCTTGAACGGCAGCAGCCCTTCCGGATCGGCGCCCGGATAGAGCTTGAGCGCGTCGGCCGTCCATTCCTGAACGTTGCCGGCCATGTCGGAAGCGCCGTACGGGCTTCGGCCGGCGGCGACGAGGTCCACTGCGGACGTCTCGGCGGTGTCGGATTCGAGGGCGTCGCAGAGGATCGGATCCCAGTTGTTCCCCCACGGGAAAAGCCTTCCGTCAATTCCACGGGCGGCCTTCTCCCATTCCGCCTCGCGGGGCAGGCGCTTGCCGGCCCATTTCGCGTAGGCGGCCGCGTCGCTCAAGTTCACGTCCGTCACCGGCTTGCCTTGGCGACCGGGGTTGATTTCCATGTCCGTCCAGTCCGGACTCGGCGGCGGCGCGTGGTGCGTGGCGTCCAGGAACTTCTTGTATTGCGCGTTCGTGACCGGGTGCCGGTCCATGTAGAACGGGCCGAGGAAGACGCGCTCCTCCGGCCCCTCCATGCCGAGCCAGATTTCGGTCATAACCGGCGGCAGTTTGTACTGCTCGACGATTTCCGCCACGCGCTGCTTCGAGAGTCCCATGACGAACTCGCCGCCCGGAACGTAGACCATCTCCGGCGGAGTGGCCTTGATGCGCGCCAGTTCCCGGTCGGCGTCCGGATACGCGGCGGCGATCTTCTCGAGCAGGGCCTGTTCCGCCTTCACGTCTCCCGCCCGGCCCTGCCGGATCGCGGCCTCGTAATCGCTTTTTGCGAGCAGGCTGCGCGCCTTCGCGGCCGGCAGCGTGTCCGGGTAGTTCTTGAGGAGTTTTCCGAGATACGGCCGCGCGCCCTCGGCGTTGTTGGCGTTCAGTTCCTTCTCGGCCAGCGCCCAGAGGATGGCCGGTTCGTCGGCCGGCCCCGTGGCCCCCAGCGGGTTTGCGGCTTCGAGCAGCGCCGCCATCGGCGCGCCGTATTCCTGGATCACGTGGACGCCGGGATACCGGTCCTCGAGCTCTTTCCAGAGCGAGACGGCCTCGACGAGCTCCATCCGGGCCTGTGCCTCGATGGCGGCGCGCGCGAGGCATTCGGGTTCCTTCAAGTCCAGGGTCCTCTTCAGCGACGGATCGTCCCGCTCCGCCTCGCGGTAGTCGGCGAGCGCTTCCTTGAAATGGCCGGGCGCCGCGCGACCGTCAGCGCGGGCGAGGAGCGCGCGCGCGAGCACGCCGCGCGCCTTCGCGACGTCCGTCTCGGGCGCGTTCGAGGCGACGATCTGCCGCAGGAGCGTGATCGCCCGCTCGGGCTGGCTGTTTTGTAGCGCCTGCGCCAGCCGAAGGCGGAGGCCCGGCAGAATCCGGGCCGCGTCTTCGGCGGCCGGCGAACCGGGGAACTCGCGCACCAGCGACTCGCACATCGCCGCCGCCTGCTCGACCTCCGCCCGGGTCTCCAGCGCTTTGGCCATAGCCAGGATCATGTCCGGCACGCGGCGCCCGGCTGACATAGCCGACGGAGCGCCGGGATAGTCGCGGACGATGGAACGGAAGACGTCGAGCGCCTCGGCGGGCTTGGAGAGCGCGGCGAGGTCGGCGCCCTTCGCGAAGAGCGCGGCGGCGATTTCCGCGTCTATGCGCTGGACGATCGGATCATCGCGGCGCCGCTCGCGCAGCCCTTTCATGAGACGGATCGCCTCGTCAATTTTTCCGCCGTTCGCCAGTGTCTTCGCCTGGGTCATCGTGTCGTTGAAGGCCTGCTCCGCCTCAGAAACCGCCGGCGGCGCAGTCGTCGCCGGCTGAGGCTGCTCAATCACGGTGGGCGCGGGCGGCACGACAGCGGGACTCGGGCCTACCCATCCTCGGGTCTCATAAATGAAGACCAAGAAGACGATGCCCAGGAGCGCAAGCGCCGCGGCGGTGATCGCCACGGTGATCGCGACGACGCGCCGAACGCTCGCCGGCGACATCGCCTCCGGCGCTCTCGGCGTTAAGGCGGAATCCGCTCCGGCCGGGACCGGCTCCGGCGCGATGCCCGCCCGCTTTGCCTCGACGCGGTCGAGATCGTCGAGCAGCGCCTGCGCGGTGCGATATCGGTTGTGCGGCGGGCGCGCCAGCAGGCGGCCGACCACGGCGCTCAGGTCCGGAGGGATCATCGTGTCCACGGACGAGAGCGGCGGGAGGTCCGCCGCGACGTTCGCGTGCAGGTAGCCAATGGGGCTGTCCGCCGGGAACGGCTCGCGGCCGCTGAAGAGCTCGTAGCACATCACGCCGAGCGAGAACAGGTCCGAGGCGTCCGTGGCGCCCTTGCCCCGGATCTGCTCCGGCGAGAGATATTTGGGCGCGCCGACCAGTTCGCCGTAGACGGAGACCATCGCGTCGGCGGCGTCGTGCGCGAGGTCCGCGAGGGCGACCTTGACGATGGGCTTGCCGAGCGCGTCGCGGGCGACCAGGACGTTCTGAGGCTTGAGGTCGCCGTGGACGAGCCGGAGCTTGTGGATGGCGCGGACGCATTCCGCGATGGCGCGCGCGAGGCCGAGCGACTCCTTCAACGCCGGCCGCGTCTCCTTGACGTATTCATCCAGCGGGATGCCGCCGAAGTCCTCGTGGACGACGTAATACGAATCGCCGCGGAGGCCGACGTCGAGGATTTTGAGGATGTGCGGGTCCTGCACGCGCCGCGAGCAGTGCGGATCGCGCAGGTCCTCGAGCACCGCGCGGACGCGCTCGTTGCGGCAGGCCAGCGGGTCCACGATGCGGACGAGGACCTTCTGCCCGGTCGCGCGGTCGAGCCCTTTGCAGACGCGCGCAATGTGCCCCTCGGCGCGGCATTCCGTCAGCCGATACGGCCCGAGGGTCTCTTCCGAAAGCTGCTCTCCCATGGCGGCGCCTCACTAAGCGGTGGACACGCGGTTTGGAACGCCGAAACGAACAGCCGATGATAACGCCGGAGGCGGATGTCGTCAACAGCTTAACAGTATAATGGGATCGGATGGGAGTTGATGGGAGTGATGGGCCGAAGAACTTCGCCCATCCTGTCCATGCCGTCCACCCCGTCAAAATTCCGCTTCACAGCGCGTATCCGTCATCGCCGGGAATCCGCGGGACGGCGCCATCGGCCAGGCGGTAGAGCGCCTCGCCGGCCTTCGGGATGCGCACGACCCCTTCGGACTCGCGGCCGTCCCACTCGGCCGGCCGGATCGAGCGCGGGTCCAGGTAGCCGAGGTTGATCCGGTCACAGCGCTCCTTCGGGATCTGTGTCGCGAGGACCACGTTCACGCGCGGCTTCTCGACGCCGTCCTGGAACGTGCCGATCCCCTTGACGTGCGTCGAATGCGCCAGCACGCTGCGCGGATACTCCTTGAACAGATTCATCCGCGTCCGGAAATAGTCGCGCACGTGATAGCCGACCTGGTCGAGCACCTTGCCGTGCGTGTAGGAAATCTCGGTGATGTGCGGCGCGTAGATGACCAGCTCCGCGCCGTCGGCGAGCGCCGGTTCGAGCTTGTACATGCACTTGCCGGCCGTCCAGATGTCGTCGTACATCTCGGGGGCGCACGAGAGCACGCGGCGGAACGGCTTCTGCGCGTAAGTGATGTGCAACACTTTGGAGAGATCGGCGGCGCGGTCGAACGCCTCCTCGGGCGAGCCGGCGTAGAGGCCGTAAATCTCCGCGTTGTGGATCACCAGGCTGAAGCAGAGCTTCGGCATCATGATGAAGCCGGCCGCCTTGTCCACCACCTGCCGGATCGGCGTATGTTTCGTCCCGATGATCACCGGGATCGTAATCATCGCGCCGAGCCAATGGAAGAAGTTCAGCACTTCCGGGCCGGAGATGCCGGGGAAGAAATACTTGTTGCCGCCGGAGAAGCCGATCACCTCGTGCGGGAACGTCGGCCCGATAATGACGATCTGGTCGTAGTCGAAGATGCGACGGTTGACCTCCACCCGCACGTCCTCTTTCAGCAGGCAGTGCGAGATGCGCTCGACTTCGTCGGCCCGGATCGCGCCGACGAGCTTGAGTTCCTTCGGCTCGTCCCAGTGATGGTTGAAGATGCCGAACCGGCCGAACTTGGTCTTGCGCTCGTCGGCCGGGATTTTCAGCAGCAGATTGATCGCCTCATCGCTCATCGGCGGATGGGTGCCGAGGGCGATGATGAAGTCGAGCTTCGACGCGACCGCGCCGGCCGTATCGCACATCAGCCGGAACAGAAACGGCAGCGGGCAGGTGCGCGTGCCGTCCGGGATGAGGCAGACGACCTTCTTCCCGCGCAGCGCCGCCGAGTCAATCGCGCGCGTGAAAATCTGCCGCGCCTCATCTTCCGTGAGCGGCCGATCCTTGAACCCGAGACCATTCGCAGCCATGGCATTCATCCTCCGCGAGCGGCTAACCCCATTCGGCAATCGGCATTTCACAGGCATTCTATCAGCGCCGCCGCGCGCAGGCAATCGAGATGGGTTTGACGGGGGCGGCCTCGTTTGTCACAATGGGACACTTTATGCCTGACCGTCCTGTGGAGGGCGGCCCCATGGCAAATTTCGGATTGGTGCGGAGTCGCGCAGGCGCGGGAATGACCATCCGCCCATCCGCGCGCACAGGAAGACATAAATGAGACGGCTGATTAAATGCGGCGTTCTCCTGGCTTGGGTTGTCATGGTCAGTAGTTGCCGGGCCCCTCAGCCCGTTCTAACGAGTCACGAAATCCCGTCGGCCCCCGGCAACACGATCTCCGTTCAACAACTGGCGCAACGGCTGGGCCTGACCGTTGAGGAAGATACAGCATCGCTGGTCACGTTGCGCAACGCCGCGAACCGTGTGATGCTGGTTCCAGACCCCGGCGGGCAGGCTTACGTCAACGGCATCCGCGTCGGACCTGAAGGCGGCTTTGTTCGGGTCGGAGGCGTTCTTTTCGCGCCTGAAACGCTGGAGCGAGATATTCGATCTGCCCTCAGACCGTTGCCTGGATCGGTCAGGCCCGCTCCCGCCCCCAAACCGTTTCCCGCGCCGGCAAGGCCTCCTTTGGCCCGCGCCTACCGAATTGTTGTGGATCCCGGACATGGCGGAAAGGATCCCGGAACGATCAGTCGGGCCGGCCTCCAGGAGAAGACGATCACTCTCCCGGCGGCTAAAGAATTGGCGCGGTTGCTCAGGCAGGATGGATTCGATGTCGCCATGACGCGGCAAACCGATGTCTTCATTGAGTTGGACGACCGGGCGGCCATCGCCAACCGCTTTGCGGCAGACCTGTTTGTCAGCGTTCACGCCGACGCGTGTCCCGATCCGTTTATGAGAGGATTCACCGTCTACACCTGCCGCGATCCCTCAACAGGCTCTCGCGGTGTCGCCGAGGCGGTTGCTGAAGCACTGCATGGAACCAGCATGGAAGGTCTGGGAATGCGTCAAGCGAACTATCGCGTCCTCGTCGTTACCCAATGCCCCGCCGTCCTGGTGGAATTGGGATACCTGTCCAACGGCTTGGACGCCGAGATGCTCGCGGACCGTGCAGCCCGGGCGCAGCTTGCCCGCTCAATCGCCGACGGAATCGGCGAGTATTTCAGGCGCTGAACCGGTTGCGCTGTGGACTGGATTCCCGCCTTCGCGGGAATGAATCAACTATCGCCTCGAGCGTTCTGCCTCTCGATTTCCCTCAGGTGCGAGTCTCCGGAAATAATCAGGTTTTTTCGTATCGTCGGGCGGCGCAACTGCGCGAGGTTGATTTTGCCGGCCGGACGTGCGAAAGTACCGGCGACATTTCCAGAGGAGAGGGGACAATGTCGGGGTCTACGGTACTTCTATTATTGCCGGCGGCGATAATCGTGATCTACGCCAGCCGCCTTATCCTGGGCTTTTGCGCGGTGCGGCGGCGCAAGAGGGATCTCCTCGCCTGGGCCGAGACGAACCATCTGAGCTTCAGCGGGGAGCCTTACTACGGTCTGGACGATGATCATCCCACCTTCCGGCACCTGCAAGGAGGAGCAGGTTCATTCGCCGACAATCTGCTGGAAGGCAAGTGGCGAGGCCGGGCTTTCCAGGCGTTCGACTTCCACTGCATCAAGGCGGTCGAGGTGGACGAGAACCACGATATGGCGGATCGCTTCGCCGCGATCTTACTCTCCGCGGTGATCCGGCGCGGTCTGGGGCGGAACTTCTCGGCGATCATCCTGGAGAGCGACGTGCCGCTGAAGCCGCTGTCCATAAGGGCCGAAGGCGCATCCGACCGCTTGGCGGATTTCCTCGGGTTCGACGAGATCAAGTTCGAGTCTGCGGAATTCAGCCGCGAGTTCCACGTCAAATCGGCGGACCGCAAGTGGGCTTACGACGTGCTGAACCCGCGCGCGATGGAGTTCCTCCTTTCCATGCCACGGTTCGAGATTCAGTTCGACGAGAAGGCGATTATGGTCCATCGCTCGCGTACGTTCAGCGCGCAGGATTTCGAGGCCGCCGCGAAGGTGGCGCAAGGGCTGCTCGACGGCCTGCCGGAGTACGTGAAGGAAGATGAGCAAGCGCGCGCATAGGCTGGAGTGAAAGAATGACGGCGCTGATCGTTGTCGGCGTAATCCTTTTGCTGGCCTTGGTTTGGGTCATTGCGACGTACAACAATCTCGTGAACCTCCGCAATTTCGTCAAGGAATCTTGGGCGGGGATTGACACGGAGTTGAAGCGCCGCTACGACCTGATCCCGAACCTGGTGAAGACGGTCCAGGGCTACGCGCAGCATGAGCAGGAGACGCTGCGCCTTCTGGTCGAGGCACGCAACCGCGCGGTGGCCTCCACCGGCTCCCCCGAGTCGCAGGCGAAGGATGAAAACGCGCTCGTCGGCCGACTAAAGGAGTTCCTGGCGCTCGTCGAAAACTACCCGAACCTCAAGGCGAGCGAAAATTTTCTGAAACTGCAGAAGGAACTGGGGAACACCGAGGACCGCATCCAGGCCGCGCGCCGATTCTATAACGCGAACGTCCGCGACCTTAACACGCGCATCGAAGTCTTTCCGTCGAACCTCATCGCGAACGCGTTCGGGTTCGAGAAAGCGCAGTTCTTCGAGATTGAGGCGGCGGTCGAGCGAGCCGCGCCGCAGGTGGCTCTTTGAGGCCGGCTCAGTCGTGCGCGGAACCGGTCGAGTAAAGCTCGGTGGGGCCGGATTCCGGGACGTGGGGCGGAAGCGCCGGCCCGGCGGAAAGAGTGTCAGGCCTGGCTTGCGCGAAGGTGATCTTAGCTGGGGAATGCCGGCAACAAGCTGCCGAAATATCTTACAAAATACAGTGACGGATAATACTAACATACAACAAACATATGCGCCGATTGGATCAGCCGGATATGCCCAGCACATCCAAGACGCGCTGGAAGTCGTCGTCGGAGAATAGGTGAACGATAATCCGGCCCTTGCCGTTCTGGTGCTCGATGTCAACCTTGGTCCCGAGGCGCTGGCGAGCGCGGTCCTCGAGGTCGCGGATATGAGCGTCTTTAGTGACAGCCGTCGGCTTGCGTTTGGGCTTCTTCTCTTCGGTGCGATAGGATGCGGCGATCCGCTCAATCTCTCGAACGGACAGCCCTTCCTCCTCGATGCGAAGAGCCAGTGCATGCTGCGTCGAAGGATGCGGAATGCCCAGAAGCGCCCTGGCATGGCCCATGGAAATTGTTCCACGTGAAACAACGTGCTGAACCGCTTCCGGAAGATCGAGCAACCGGATGAAGTTCGCCATCGTCGAGCGTTCCTTGCCCAACCGCTTTGCGGCGACCTCTTGTGTCAGATTGTGCCTCTCGATAAGCTCCTTGAAGCCCTTCGCTTTCTCGATTGGGTTGAGATCCTCACGCTGCAGGTTCTCGATAAGGGCCAGTGTGAGCAGCTCATCATCACTCGCCGTCCGTTCGATAATCGGCACCGTCTCCAGGCCGGCTAACTTTGCCGCCCTCAGCCGGCGCTCGCCGGCGATCAACTGGTAGCCGTCCCCATCCGGCCGCACGACCAACGGCTGAAGAATGCCGACTGCTTTGACGGATTCCGCCAGTTCCGATAGCTCACGCTCGGCAAAGGCGGTGCGTGGCTGCTGAGGGTTCGCCCGGATCTTTGCAATCGGCGCCATCTGAATTCCGCCCGATGGGGCAGGAGCGAGCGGCGCCTCTTCTTTCAAATTCCCGAGCAGCGACTCCAGCCCTCGTCCCAGTCTTCGTTCGCTCACGGCAACCGCCTTTCATGGAATGAACTCCGCCGGTCACTCACGCAATGCCGGACTAACTATACATGTCGCCGCTGGAAGATGCAATCAGATTTCACACACCTCTCGGCTTGCAAACGCGGCCCTGCACTGCTAGAGTTGTGTTCTGAGGAGACAGAGATGACTGAGAGCGTGAGGATTCAGGCGTATTTCTCCGGCCACGTTCAGGGCGTCGGATTCCGTTTCACTGCCATTGATATTGCGGACCGATTCCCCAGCCTTGCCGGTTTCGTCCGCAACCTGGCGGACGGCCGGGTCGAAGTCGTAGCGGAAGGCCCGGAGGAACAGGTCAGCGCGTTCATCGTGGCCGTGGAAGACGCCATGGGACCGTACATCCGCGGCGTGGACAAGAAACGGCTCCCCGCCACGGGCGGATTCTCCGATTTCACGATATCCCGGCGGCCGTCCGCGCCCTGAATCCCGGCAGGGGTCCGGTCTCGTATGTTCATATAATGAACACGCCTGTTCATTTCATGAACGCCCCTCCCCCCGTCGAAGCCGGCTCGAGCGCCGGCGGATGAGCGTTCATAATATGAACATTATGCCCGGGAGGGCGGCGGGCTCCGGGCGCGGGAGGATGTTCATATACTGAACATCAGTCCGGCCGCGAGGAGCGGTCCGGAGCCGGGCGCGCGAGAGGCGCGGCTTGCGGAGCGCGCAGGCGTGAGCGTGCGGACGTGAGCGCCGGCGGAGGCCCGGAAATCCGGCCCGCGCCGGCTCTTCTTCGCCCGCCGGCTCTTCTTCGCCCGCCGGCTCTTCTTCGCCCGCCGGCTCTTCTCCGCCCGCCGACTCTTCTCCGCCCGCCGAAGCAGCGGAGCTGCGAAGAGCGGGAGCAGCGGAGCTGCGAAGAGCAGGCGGCGCTTCCACGGCCGGGGCGCGGGCATAGTCGCGGATAGCCTCATCCCGCCGCCCGAGGCGGCCGTTGGCAATGGCTCGGGAGCATGCATCGGCGAAATCCGCCTTCGGCGCGATGCCCCTGTCGTTATTTCCCCGCGAAAATTTTTGGTAATCGGTTAGTCATAGGGGGAGGAGATTTCGGGATTTTCTTCTTTTTGCGCTTGACATCAGTATATTATATGATATACTTATAGGCATGAGCGAGAAATCCATCCGAGAAGAGAAGGAAGCCG
>Ga0315281_10005428_pt1 | contig 18241 bp, 12 predicted proteins | sample YL17G07_0_MG_FD_204540 | JGI IMG/M metagenome (GOLD analysis project Ga0315281, IMG submission 204540) | Sediment microbial communities from Yellowstone Lake, YNP, Wyoming, USA - YL17G07_0 | ecosystem: Environmental > Aquatic > Freshwater > Lake > Sediment | place: USA: Wyoming | collected...
GGGCGGAATGGTGGCGATGGTCTCGCCACCTTGCGTGATAGTCGTTGGCTGAATCCCACTCGCGAGCGGCAGGCCATACGTGCCGGGCAGGTGGCAGGTCTCGCATTTCGCCAGATTGCCCGGGAACTCGACGCCGCTGAAATCAGTTGGTTGTCCGCCAAAGCCATACACGACCAACGGCTGGGAGGCCTTTACGCCGCGATGGATACGGTGAATGAGCGTGCGGAAGTTGATGCTGACGGGCGGTAGCGCGTCTTTGGGGCGCTGGGCTTCGTCGGTGCCGGTTGGGTTGTGGCACAGCACACAGTATTCGGTGTTCTGCCGGATGCCGCCGTGCAAGGCGAGCTGGTTGTGGCAGGCGTTGCATTTGGCTTCATCCACCACCTGTCGCCGCGCAGCCGATTCGCCGCCGTTGAGGGCAACGTAAGTCACCGGATTGAAGCCGGCCACTCGCACGGGGTCCTTTATTCCCGGCAAGTGCTCTAGATTGAATCCTTCCATGCCGACGGCGTAGGTGCCGGTGGCGTCTTGGGGAAGTTTGGCTTTGAAAGTGTAGCGGTACGCGCCGCCGCCCGCGTCCTCGGCGGTGGAAGGCACCGTGAAGGCTTGCGAGGCGATAATCTCCGTCCAGCGATTGACGTAGTCGCTCGTCGGGCCGGCGAGGGTGACGGCCAGATAACCCATGTCTGCCGGGGCGATGGCGTTGCCGCTGTTGTCGGTGACGGTGAAAGTCACGACCGGCGAACCGTTGGCCGCCGCGCTTTCGACGCCGACAATGTTCAACTTCAACCCTTTGAGCCTGCTCGAGTTGGCCTGGATGACGTGCGCGCCAGTGATGGAGGCGTCGAACTCGTCGCTCTCAGGCACGTGGCAGGCCGCGCAGGAGGTGTCATCCTGGATGCCGCCGGGGTGGTTGTCGCCGGTGGTCGGATTCACATTGTCGTGACACGATGTGCACGCGGCGGTGTTGGGCGCATTCTTGTAGTTGTCGCTTTGCGCGCCGCCGCTGTGGCAGGTGGTGCAGTTGCGCGTGTCCTGCGGCCATGTGCCTTTGGAGAAGTCCGCCACGGACGTACGACCAACGATCTGGTAAGGCGTACCGGCCACCACGCTTGGCAACTGACTGCCGGAGTGGATCCGATGGATCATCACCTTGAACTCCACTGTATTGCCGGACTCGGCATCGGTGGTCTGGTCGGTGTGGCAGGTCACGCACAGGCCAGTCTCGCGCCGCACCCCGCCGTGCGCTTGGAGCGGGTTGTGACAGGTATTACAGGCCGCCGTCGTCACCACCTCGCGCGTCAGGCTCGGCTCGCCGCCCACCGGGACAAAGGTGTACACATCATTGGCGACGGTGACGCGCCCGTCTTTCCACGCGTACACCGCAACGACGGTGGTGAGCGACAGGTCGGGCGTGGTGGTCAACGTGTTGGTGAAAGTGTAGGTGACGTTACCATCACCGGCATCCGTCCACGCGCCGCCGCTGTCGGCGAAGGCTTGCGTGGTCGTGGCCAACACGGGTTGTTTGGTCACGCCGCCGACTTTATACGGCTGGCCTTTTACCTCGTGCACCAGCAGATTCTGGTATTTGGTCAGTTTCGTAATGCTATCCTCCACGACTTGCGCAATCGTGAAGCCGTAGCCTTGCAACGCGGCCACTTTTTGGGGATGACCATCGGCATCGGTAATCGTCAGCGCGATGACCGGCTTGCCACTCGATAGAAACTCAACGCCCGTGATTTTGACGATTAGCCCCGGGCCGGGCAGCGCGACATACGATTGGCCGGGTGCGCCAGTCTGGCCCGGCGGGCCCGCCGGACCCCCTGGCCCGGCGGGCCCCTGCGGTCCGGCGGGCCCCGTAAGACCCGACGGGCCAGCACACGCGAACAGGATCAAAGTGGTCGCGAGGCCCACGAAACCTAAAGTGATCCATTTGGCTAAGGAAGACTTCATATGCATTCTCCTCGAGCGGTCATTTCTCCATTACTGTTCGTTCCCTATCCCCGGCAGAACATGAGCTTACGGCTTAATGTAGTTGCCAGTGCCGCCGCTAGTCTTCCATTTCAAGTAATCAGCCGGATCGGTCGGCGGCAATTGGATTTGAACGTAGCCGTAGCTCGCCCAGTTCGCTCCTTTTGATGACGTGTGGCAGCTATTACACCCAGTGACCGTATCGTTGAACGCGGTGGTGAACGCGGCCTTGTCTTGAGCGAGAATGGCCTGGTCGAGCGCCTGGAGGGATTTATCCTCAAACGCTTTCAACATTTCAGCCCGATTGGGGCGCGTCGTCTCACCGACTTCTTGAATCTCGACCATCTCGTCCAATTGGTACTTCGCCATATCCCAGTTGCCGCCGTTCGAGGCATAAAACAGTCGCGCCAGGCGATTGCCATACTCGATCATCACCGTGCCAAGGCCCGGTTGAATGTTCCACAACGCCAGGTTGCGATCCACCGCGTTAAATTTGCCGTTCACAAGCGCCTCAACGCCAGTGATGTCGAGCACGCCCGTGAGCGGGGCTTGCGGCGCGGCCGTCGGCGCGGCGGCCGGGTTCGCGATGTAGTTGCCGGTGCCCTGAGTCGCTTTCCAAACCAGATAATCGCTGTTGTCTTTCGCGGGGGTTTGGATCTTGACGAACTGATACGAAGCCCAATTGGATCCCTTCGACGACGCGTGGCAAGTATTGCACCCACCCACTGCGTCGTTATATGCGGTGGTGAACGCGGTCTTGTCTTTTGCGTCAATCGTCTTATCAAGCGCGGCGAGATACTGCTCCTCAAAGGCCTTGAGCATCTTAGCGCGATTGGGGCGCGTGGTCTCGCCGACTTCTTGAATCTCAATCATCTCGGCCAACTGGTATTTCGCCATGTCCCAATTGCCGGCGTTCGCGGAAAACCACAGCCGACCAAAGCGATTGCCGTATTCCATCATCACGGTGCCCAGGCCCGGTTGGATGTTCCACAACGCTAGGTTGCGATCCACCGCGTTAAATTTACCGTTCACAAGCCCCTCAACGCCAGCCGCGTCGAGATTCCCGGTGAGCGGGGTTTGAGGCGCGGCGGTCGGCGCGGCGGCCGGGTTCGCGATGTAGTTGCCCTGCCCGTCACCTTTCCAGTCAACGTAGAACGCTGGGTCAACCTTGGACGTTTGGATGTCCACGAACTGATACGAGGCCCAGTTGGTTCCCTTCGACGAGGCGTGACAGGAATTGCACCCAGCGATCGTATCGTTGAACGCGGTGGTGAACGCGGCCTTGTCTTGGCCGAGAATGGCCTGGTCGAGCGCCTGGAGGGATTTATCCTCAAACGCTTTCAACATTTCAGCCCGATTGGGGCGCGTCGTCTCACCGACTTCTTGAATCTCGACCATCTCGTCCAACTGGTACTTCGCCATGTCCCAGTTGCCGGCGTTCTCGGCATAAAACAGTCGCGCCAGGCGATTGCCATACTCGATCATGACCGTGCCGAGGCCCGGTTGAATGTTCCACAACGCCAGGTTGCGATCCACCGTGTTAAATTTGCCGTTCACCAAATTCTCGACGTCGGCGGCAGGAACACCCGGCGGCTCAGTCGGCACGGCAGTGGGAGTCGGCGGGGGCGGGATCGTCGGCACGATGGTGGGCGCGAGGGTCGGCGGGGGCGGTTGCGTTGGCGCGAGGGTCGGCGCGGCGGTGAGAGTCGGCTGGGCGCAGGCCGCTAACATCAGCGCAATCACGGCGAGCCTGACTAAAAGTAGGGATGGTGAGTGTTTAGACATGATCTTCTCCTTTTGATTAATGGTTTTGAATCAGGTGCAACAAGTCTTCGGCTTGGGCGACCGTCCTATCTTCGCGGCGGTAAATCTTCAGTTCGTTGTCGGCCAGGTTCAACCGGATGACGCGCATATTGGTTGAACTCGCCTCCAGAATTTCCAGCGCCTCGGCGGAGGCATTACTGCCTTCTTCCTCTTCAAGCAAGATTGTGTCCGGGCAGAGCTTCTCAATCTGTGTGAGCGCCGTCGAGTGGTCGGAAGTCGCGCCGAGCCATTCGATATCGGGGTGAGTTAAAAGTAACCGCACCGACTCGTGAAAGAGTGGGTGAATCCAAATCACAAATACGCGTCGCGTTGCCATGTCACCTTTGACGTTTGCGAAGTATGTTAGTGGAAGGCGTCTCGCTTGTGAATCGGGAGAGGCTCGAATTGTGACAAAAAAAACGCCAAATCTTTTGGCGTTTTGTGAGGGGCCTCACCCCCGTCCCCTCTCCCGACTGAAAGAGCGCAGTCGGGAGAGGGGGGAGGACAGAGGGATGGCTAATCGCGCAATAGCCCGCGTTGGCGAGCGTATTGGATCAAGTCATGGCGGCTCTCTAAGTTGAGCTTTTTCATCAGATTAGCATGATGGCTGTGAACCGTGCTGGGGCTGATGACCAACCGCTCGGCGATTTCTTTGTTGCTATACCCCTCGGCCAGCAGGCGGAGGATTTCCTTTTCCCGCGCCGTGAGCGCCGGTTGGCCGGGCACATCCGATTCGTGCAACAGGTGCAGATAATCTTGCAGAAGTTGCTTGGCCATCGTCGGGTACAAAAACACGCCGCCGCGCGCCACAATGCGGAGGGCGTTGACGAGATCATTCGTCTCGGCGCTCTTAAGCACGTACCCGGAGGCCCCCGCTTTGAGCGCCTCGAAGAAATACTCGTCCGAGCGGTGCATGGTCAGCACCAGAATGTTTATCTCTGGAAACCGTGTCTTGATTTGGCGCGTGGCTTCCAGGCCGTTCATCCCCGGCGGCATGGCGATGTCCATCAAAATTACATTCGGCTGGAGGGTCTCGGCCAGCGCCAGCGCTTCCGCGCCGGTCAAGGCCTCGCCCACGACTTCCATATCCGGCTCGGCTTGCAACAACAGGCGCACGCCGGAGCGCACAATGGTGTGATCATCGGCGATGAGCACGCGGATTTTGTCAGTCATTGCCAGCCTCCGGGAGCGGGACGTGGACGCTTAACCGGGTGCCGGCCCCGGGTCGCGAGTAGATGACGAGCGTGCCGCCGCATTGGGTCACGCGTTCCTGCATTCCCAGCAACCCCAACCCGCGCGGCGAATGCTCGTTGGGCTGAATAGCGTCCACGTCAAAGCCGCAACCGTCGTCCACGATTTCGCCCTCGAAATGCCCGTCGGGGGCGGCCAGCGACAAGCGCACGTGGCTGGCTTGAGCGTGGCGCGCGACGTTGTGTAAAGCCTCTTGAAACGCGCGGAACAGCGCCGTTTCGATTTCCGGCGGCAGGCGGCGCGTGAGGCCGCTGGCCTCCAACTCGAACTTGACTCCCGTATCTTTCAACGCGCGTTCCGCGTGAGCGCGCAAGGCCGGGGCGAGGCCGAGATCGTCCAACGTGGAGGGGCGGAGGGCGAAAATCATGTCGTACACGCGATTGGTGGTCTCGGCGATTTGGGCGCGCAGTTGCCGCAGATGCGCGCGTAGCGGCTCGAGCGGATTCCCCCCGAGGCGTTCGACCGCCTCCAGGCCGAAGGCCAGCCCCGCGAGGTCTTGCCCTAGCCCGTCGTGCAAATCACGCGCCACCCGGCGGCGTTCTTCCTCCTGAGCGGTGATAAGGCGCTGGAGCAAGTCGCGGCGCTCGGAGGCGAGGTGACGCAAATCGCGGGTGAGCGAAGCTGTTTGCGTTTCTTCGGCGTGCAGGCGCAAGCCCATCTCGTTGAAGGCCGCCGTCACTTGCCCGATCTCGTCCGGGCCTTCGTCCGGCAGGCGCAGGTCGCGTTGGCCGCGGCCAAAGCGCGTGAGGGTGCGCGCCACTTGTTCGAGGCGGCGAATGACGAGGCGACCGGTGACGAAATTGACCACGCCCACTGTGACGAGAATCGTCCCAGCCCACCACCCCAAGTTTTCCAGCAGGTCGCTTTTTAGTTGGGTTTCAAAGGGCGCGACCCAAATGTCGGTGAGCAAAACGCCGGTCAACCGCTCGTCGGCGGCGTGGCACTGATGGCACTCCGGCCGATTCTCCAGCGGATCCATACTGCGGAAAATCCGTTGCCCGTCTGGCAGGGTGACGACCACACTGCTGGGGCGCTCGGCGACGGGCAGGCGATGGCAGGGCTGGCAGGTCGCGTCGCGGTTGTCGAGTTGCTCGCCCAGGTTCTGTTTTTCCGGCGCGAAGACGATGCGGCCCTCCGTATTGAGCAGATAAATGGCGCGGATTTTTTTGTCCTGCCCGACGCCGTCGAGCAGATACTGAACGCCCTGCAGATTGTGCGAGAGCATTTCGTGTTGGAGGCTGTTTTCGACGACCTGCGCGGTTTGCGCGGCGACGAAGGAAAGATTGGCGAGCGTGGCCTCGCGGTGGCGCACGTACTCGACGCCCGTGAAGACGCCGAGGATGGCGACGAGCGGCAAGACAATGCTGAGCGCGACTTTGACTCGCAGGCTACTTTGAATGAGACGGAACAATGCGCGAATAACTGGCATGACGCTGGCTATAGCTACAGATTGCTTTTCAGCAACCCAATCTTGAGCGCCTGCACGGCGGCTTCGGTGCGGTTTTGCACGCCCAGTTTTTGCAAGATGTGTTTGACGTGATACTTGACCGTGTTCTCGCTGAGCGAGAGCGCCTGCGCGATTTCTTTGTTCGAGAGGCCTTGCACCATTAGTTCAAGCAGAGTGACCTCGCGTTGCGTCAGGTCATCGGGCGAGAGCGTGTGGGTTGGCCCGCGCTGAGTCAGCCCGGCCATCAGGCGGGCGGTGGTCTGGCGGGTCATCGCCGCCTCACCGCGCGCCAGTCCATTGAGCATCTCTACAAACTCGTCGGCCTTCAAGTTTTTAAGCAAATAACCGCGCGCTCCGGCCTCCACGGCTTCAAACAGCAAAGTCTCGTCGTCGGAGGCGGTGAGCATCACCACTTGCGCCTCGGGCCAGGCCTCGCGGATTTGGCGCAAGACTTCCAAGCCGTTCAACTTGGGCATGGTGATGTCCAGCAGAACCGCGTCGGGGCGCAAGCGCAGAGCGGCCCCGACCGCCGCGTCGCCGTCGCCGACCTGGCCCACCACGTCGAACCCGGCGGCTTCGAGCAGGCTCACGAGGCCATCGCGGAAAAGGGAATGATCGTCGGCGACTAAGATGCGCATAGGGTTTACGAGTCCTTCGGCTGACCTGAGTGAGACACCCCGTGTCTTTAAGACACTGGAGGTCTAGTCTCTGTAATGTTCAAGCGGACTTTTACTTGCGTCCCCGCGCCGGGCTGGGAGTGGAGATTGAACTCCGCCCCAACGGCCTCGGCGCGCTCGCGCATGGTGCTTAACCCGAAGCGCGGGCGGCTCCCGGCCTCCCCGTGCCGCACGTTTTCCGGATCGAACCCCACGCCGTTGTCGCTCACCGTCAGTTCCAGGGTGGGGCCGCCGTTGCTCATACAGACGCAAGCCGCCGAAGCCTCCGCGTGTTTGCGGACATTGCTCAACGCCTCCTGCACAATCCGGAGCAATTGCAGTTCAGTCTCCGGCGCCAGCACCAGATGCGCGATGCTCGGCGCAATTTGCACCTCGACGGGCAGATCGCACAACTGACTGAAATGCCGCGCATATTCGGTGAGCAAAACCGGCAAGCGGGGGTCGCTGGCGCTCGCCATCTTCAACCCTAAAATCGCTTCGCGCACGTCCACGAACAAGCCCCGCGCCGCTTCTTCCAGTTGCGCCAAATGTTTCTCAGCCTGCTCGGTCTGGCCGCGCTTGAGCAATAGGCGCACGGCGGTGGCCTTCATGTTGACGTAGCCCAGGACTTGCGCCAGACCGTCGTGCAATTCGCGGGCGATGCGGTCGCGTTCCTCCACGATGGCGCGCTGGCGCACGGCCCCGCGCTCCTCCTGAGCCTGAGTGTGGCGCTCCAACTCATCGGCCATGCGGTTAAAAGTGAGAGCCAGTTCGCCGATCTCGTCGGCGCTGGCGCTCACCGGCAGGCGCGTGCCGAAATTGCCGGTGGCGTATTCGGCGAGCGGGCGGCGGAACAGCTCCACGCGCCGCACCACGAGCCGGTGCACCAGCCCATAGACGGCGGCGGTCATGAGCAACGTGATGGCCGCCGAGATGGCGAGGTCCATCTGCAAGTTCTGGATGACGTGCGGCCAGAGGATGCGCATTGGCACGTCCACCAGCAGAATGCCGAGATGCACGTCGGAGGTGGCGTGGCAGACGGCGCAGTCGGGGTCGTTGTCGAGCGGCACGGCCACGCGGAGCGCGTCCGCGCCGATGGTCAGCACAACGGCCAGGGGGCGCGTCCCCGCCGTGCGGCGGTGACATTCCATGCAACCGGGTTCGACGACGTGCTGGACTTGACTCGCGTCATTCGTTACGCTGTCAATGAGCACTCGCCCGTCGAGGTTGACGATTTGCGCGCGTTGAATCGTATCCCGCTGGCCGAGGTCGTTGAGCGTGGCGAAGACCATGTCGGGGTCGTTGACCAGCATGGAGTGGCGCAAACTGCTTTTGATGACGTGGCCGAATTGGGCGGCGGTGAGCTGGGCCTGATCTTCGAGCAAGTGGCGCTCGCGCCAATAGTGCACGAGCGAGAGCAGGGCGAGGGCCAGCAAAATCGGTAAGCCAATCCCGAGGGCCACCCGCGCGCGGAGGTTGCGGCGCAACTGCTGAAAGAAGCGTTGCCCGCGTAACCTCAAACGAGTCGAGAGGCTGTAGGTGTAGGTCCTCATGGCAATCGTTTTAGTCACCGGTTTCTCAAGAACCTTTGGGTTCGGTCTACTTCTCTGGCGCGCCGCCCGCGATCCAGTCTTTCACCAGTTCCAACTCTTTACTCGAAAGTTTCCCGAAATGATCGCCGCTTTGCACTTCGACGAGTTTACTATCCGCGACGGCGTAGGGGATGATGACTGGGCCGTTGTCGGAACCCGCCAGCGCGTCGGCATAAATCGTTAACTTCAACCCCGCCGCCCGGTTGTCGCCGTGACACGCGCCGCAAGTGGCTTCGAAGATCGCTCGGATGTTTGCCAAATAGGTGGGTACGCCGACGACCGGCAGAGGCGTGGGGGCCGGGGTGGGGGTGGGCAATTGCGCGGCGACAATCGCCGCGAGTTTGGGCGCGTCCAGCCCGGCGTATTTCCAACTCGAGCTGTGACAGGCGGAATTTGAGCAGAAGGAAGTGTTGTCGGTGCCGCCGGGATTAGTGATCGTGTGGCACAGCGCGCAACTCTGGTTGAGATGTGTGCGGTGGCCCGCAATCCAGTTCGAGTTCAGGTGGCTCTCCGGCTCCGGTCCGCGGCTGATTTCAATCCTCGTCACAAAATCCTGCGGCCCGCTGACGACGGGAACGGAGTGGCACAGGTTGCATTCGAGGCGGATCGCCTTTTGATTCGCGTCGAGGTGTTTGCCGTCGTGGCACCGGAAGCACCCGGCGGAGTTTTTGTGCCCGACATTGTTGGGGTGTGAATCCCAATTCGACTTTTGCGGAATGAAGACCGTCGTGCTGTAAATGTCCTGAATGGCGCTGATCGCGCCGAGGACTTTGTCCGAGTTGGCGGCGAAGTAATCGGGGTAATAGGTGCGATAGTAATCTTCCAGCCCGGCGATGCCGTTGAGACCTTGATCTTGCGCGACGTACTTGCCGCGCAGAACTTCCACGCCCTTGCGGTGGATGTCGGGGATGGACGGATCAATGATTTGCGAGGCGAGGGCCTTGTCCATCGAGACTTCGGGGGTGTCCACCAAGTGCGTGATGCGATTGTGACAGGTGATGCAGTCCATCTCTACGAGTTTGGATTCGTCCACGCTCTGGGGGGTAAAGCCGGATTCGAGGTCGGTGTATTCGTCAAGCGTGCCATCGTCGTTATAGACGCGGACATAGGGGATCGTCTGGTCGCTTTTGTCCGTAGGATAAAAGAGAATGCGATTTTCAATGTGCCAGTGAATGCCGCGCCCCAGCCCCTGGCGTTTGCTCCCGCCCCCCGTCTTCAAGAAGAGAGAAATGGTCGTCGGAGTGTTGTTCTGATCATCGCCGTAGTGAACGATCTGTTTGAATTTATCATCCGAGAATTTTTCCGGGGAGTGGCACTTCTCACAGGTATCGCGCGCCGGGCGCATCTCGGCGGCGGTAATCGGGAACTCATACTGCTTGAAGGCCAGGGCGAAGATATGCTTGAGATCGCCCGCTTTGCGCACAATCTGGTTGCCGACGAAGCCGCGCCCGATGTGGCACTCCACGCAAGCGACCCGCGCGTGCGGCGAGACTTGATAAGCCGAATACTCCGGCGGCATGGTGTGACAGGTTGTGCCGCAGAAGGGCGACGAGTTCGTATAATCCCAGGCGTACGCCCCGGAAACGATTAACGACAAGGTCAGCCCGCCCAGCACGGCGTAGGGCAATACGCGGATCCACCGTGGCGAACCGGGCGGGGGGAAGAAAAAATGGCGAAGCCATTGAAGAAAATGTTTCATTATAGATAGTCTCCTGAAACTTAATTGTTCGGCGCGCCGTTATCAATCCATTCCTTTATTCGCGTCAACTCTGCCTCATTCAATTGCCCGGGGTGGCCGCCCGCGCTTTGGACGGCGATTAACTTGCTCCCACTTGAATTGCCGGGGACGATGACCGGACCGTTCTGGCTCCCTTGCAGGGCGTCGGCGTAAGTGGCGAAAGACAATCCCGCCGCGACACCGTGACAAGCCGAGCATTTATCGGCGAACAACGGCTTGACGTAGCCCGCCCACGTCAAGTCGCCGAGGGGCTTCGGGGTCGCGGTCGGCGGCAGGGGCGTGGGCGTCTGCGGGGCGAAGACTTGCAGGGCCGGGGTGGGCGGTAGAGTCCTGATCGCCGTCTGCTCAAACGTCACGAAGTAATACACGCCACCGAGCAGAGCCAGCGAGACCACGCCCGTCACCGGGAAGAAAATTTGATGGCGTTTCTTGAGTGTGGAGGCGTCTACCGGGCGGCTCGCGAGTCCGGCTTTAAGGTCGGCGAGTTCCACCGGATGTTCGTGGAGCATCTCGTCTTCGGTGAGGTGGCCGGTCCACATACTCTTGTTGAAGTGCCGCAAGTGGACGCCGTAAAAATGCCAGAGGATGATGGCCGCGACGGCGAGGACGGCCTCGCCACCGTGCGCAGCTTTGGCCGCCGGGATGAACTGGCCGGGGAAGAAGCGCGTAGTGGCGATGGGATTCCACATCATGAAGCCGGTGATGATCATGACCACCGTGCCCCAGGTGAGCGCCCAGTATTCGGCTTTTTCTTCAAAGTTATAGCGCCCCATTTGCGGATGTTCCTGGGCGAGGCCGAGATTGAAGAGAAAGGTCCGCCAGGCGTCGCGCGCGTCGGTGAGGGAAGGGAGCATCGTCATCTGCACGCGCCGCACACCGACTTTGTAGGCCGTGGCAACCAGGTGATAGATGCTCTCCAACATGAGTAGAGTGGCGGCGAAGCGATGGATAATCCGGACGGTCTCGATGCCCCCAAGGAAGGCCATCAGCCCGTCGGCCCACGCGGCCCCGGCGAACTTTTGCGGGAGGCCGGTGAGGGCGAGCGTGGTGAACGAGGCGATGAGCAGAACGTGCTCGACCCGCCGCGTAATGTCGAACCGTTGATAAGTACGCGGTGTGGCGCTCATGCCGGACGCGCTCCTTTTTTGACGCGCTTGAGAGCGGGCTGGATGAAGCGCCGCCAGATATCGCTCAGGACGAAGACGCCCATGCCGCCGAGGACGCCGGGGATGAAGAATTTGTAGAAGAGGTTCACGTAGTAGACGAGCGAGTTCTGGGCGGGACTCGGCTCGTAGTGACTGAGCCACGCGTCGGGGAAATTGGCCGTTGCGTCGGGGTGGCACTTCTGACAGGTGACGAGCAGGTTCTCTTTGACACTGAGGCCTTTCTGCGGGTCGTTGGGCTTGGCGATGTTGTGAATGCCGTGACAGTCGAAGCACACGGGTTTGTTGGTCACTTGTTCGGGCGATTCTTTTTGGAAGAGCGTGATGGTCGTGCCGTGAAAGTCGGCGAGGTAGGTGTTGAGCACCTGGGTGGAGACGTTGTACTTGCTCATCATCGCCGTGTCGGTGTGGCATCCGGCGCAGAGTTGGGGCGAGTCGAGGCGAAAGGCCGCCGTAGTCGGGTCGCCGATGTTGTGAACGCCATGACAGGTAATGCAGGTAGGCACGTCGGGGTTGCTGAGTTCGAGCAGGGCCGCGCCGTGAACGCTCTGCTTGTACTGGTCGTAGATTGCGCTGTGACAGCGGGCGCAGGTCTGCGGGATTTGGGCGCGCGCGCGGGGGAGCAGGGCCTGCGTGTCGGGGTTGGTGAGGCGCTGTTGGGTGTGCGGGTTGTGGCAGTCGGCGCAGACGGCGGCGTTTTTGTCGCCCCGTTCACGGGCTTGCTCGTGCATACTGTCGAGTGTCTTTTCGTAGTTGCCGATGTGACAGCGTTTGCAAATGCCCGACATGATCACCGTAACATCGCGCCGGTCTTCGGCTTTTTGTTCAGGGTGCGGGTAGGTGCGGATGTCAATGTGGCATTGCACGCAGGCGTAGCCGCTCGCGCCGTGCACCGAGTCGGCGTAGAGTTGGGGATCAATGGTGAGATAGAGCGACTCGCCGTTGGGGAGGGTTTTGATTTGGTCGGGCTTGGCGTGACAACCCAGACAATAATCGTTGCCCACGCCGGGTTCCACGCCGGGGGAAACGAGCGCCCCCTTGGGCGGGGACTCGCGGGGGGCCGCGTAGGCCGCGCGAGTTAACGCCCCAACCCCGAGGACGAGTCCCAGTCCTAAAAATAAAAGCCACCATGGATGTCGTCTTCGCATAACGAGTGCTCCGATTGGGAAAGCCGACGATGAGGACAGGGTTTCCTGTTAGGGTAGATATTACTTGTCCCTACACCGATGGGTAGTAACGGGTATCACTGGTCTGAGGTGATAATCAGCCTAATCGTATAATTTAGAGTGGCATAAGCACAAAAAGACACGCCGGGTGTAGAAACATGGCGTGTCTGTGTAGGGGCGGGGCAACTCTGCCCGACGGATTTATGGGGTGTGATAGCCGGTCGCCATGTTGATGAGGACATCGTCGGCTTTTTCCTGCGAGGTGCCGGGGACGTGGCATTGTTTGCAGGCGAAGTCGAGCGCGATTTGCGATTTGGAGGTGAGGCCATCCTCGCTGAACTGTCCGACCTGCGTGGGGTCAATCGCCATCAAGTGGACGCGGAGGTCGCCGGTGAAGCGGTCGGGGTTGCCCCACGCGCTCTTGGCGAGGCGCGGCATATGGCAATCCACGCAGTCCACGTAACCGGCGTGCTTGGGGTTCTTTTGATATTGGGCTTCTTTGAAGTGGCAATTGGCGCACTCGGTGCGGGTGGTTGGCTCGTGCGCTTGGCGAAGTTGCACCACGCCAGTGTGAGGGTCGTGGCACACCACGCAGTCGAGAGCGATGTGCTTGCTTTGATACAGTTCCTCGTATTGTTCGTGATGCTCGATGAAGCCGCCTTTGGCGTTGATGGAAGTCACGTCTCCCCGGCGGTGACAGCGGCCACAGGCTTCGGAGTCGCGATCAATTTTCAGCGCGATGCCGTAAGGATTCTGCGCGTGCAAACTGCCCGGCCCGTGACAGGCTTCGCATTGAATCCCCGGCTCGGCCCAGGCGCCGACGATGCCTTCCATATCATCTTGGTGGCCGGTAGGCTTGTAGCCGGTGGTGTGGCAGGCGCCGCAATCGTATTTCAACTGTTCGCCGGAGTGATAAGTGACCCAGCCCGCCGCTTTGCCGATCAGGTTGTTGGCGAAGTTGTACTGATTGAGATAACCCGTGTCGCTCACCGTCGCGCCCGGCTTGTCGGTGATGATGTAGCCCTGTTTATTAATGAAGCGCGCCTTCCAGTTGTAGCCGCCGATGACGTAAGAGATGTCATTCCACGTATAGCCTTCAGGCGGGTCCTTTAGCTCGGTGAACGGGTATTGGGGCGCTTTACCATCCACCACTGGGACAAGTTTCCACGGATGGCCGGACTTCATGAAGGTATCGTAAGTGTCCTTGTGGCAACCACTACATTTGGCTGAACCAACATACTCTGCGCCTGAAGGGCCGGTCGGCCCAGCCTCACCTTGCGTGCCCACCGGACCTTGTGGCCCAATGGGGCCAGCGGGACCCGCCGGGCCAGCCACGCCCGCCGGACCGGGTGTCCCCCCGCACGCGGCGAGGAGCAACACACTCAGGGCGACGACTCCCACGAACCATAATTTGCGTAACATAGGTTGCCTCCATTTACTGTCGGAGTCGAAGTCTCCCGACTTCGGTTGAAATCGGGAGATTAGGCGCTCCGATAATTCTTGCTGTTGTGAAGGATAGGACAAGATGAAGCAAACTAAAACCTTCTCCCGTACAAAATCTGAGTCTAAATTAGGGTGAGGCGGGGCGTTACCCGATTGGGTAGCCAACGGGTAGCAATTCGGAGTTAATTAGTCTAAAATCACTTTCAGATGATTTCTGTCAGAATACCTGAGGATGACTGTCACTAAGGAAGCTTAGTGTCTGCCTCTACAATGGCGGCGATCTGGTCACTACCCAATTGGGTCATCCGCTTATGTCTCTTATTATCGCCTCCCGTCACCGCCATTGGGCAAGTTGTCACCTTGCCCTATACCTTTGGCTCTTATGTGCGTTGACGCTGGCTGTCGCGCCCGTTCAGGCCCAGACGGACATTGCCTTGGCGACGCTCAAAGTCGAACTTTGGCCAGAATACGACCAGCCTTCCATGCTTGTCATCCTCGAAGGCGTGTTGAGGTCCGACGTGCCGCTTCCGGCCACACTTACTATTAACATTCCCGCTCGCGCCGGAGCGCCCACCGCCATCGCCACGATGGATACCACTGGCCGTTTGCTGACGATACAACCCACAACCGCCCCGGCTGGTGATAAGATAGCCGTGACACTCACCACCGATTACTCGACTTTTCGCGTGGAGTATTATGACCCGGCCCTGAGTTTCAACGCCAGTGCGCGCGATTTCACCTTTCAATGGACGACGAACTACGCGGTGGACGCTGTGGCTATTCGCGCGCAAGCGCCGGTTGGCGCAAGCGGCCTGGCCTTCACCCCCGCGCTCGTCGCCACCGGTCCGGCAGATTTTGGATTGAATTACTACACCGGCTCGTTCGGCGCGTTGCAAGCCGGACAAGCCTTGACTTTGAAGATGAACTACACGAAAGCGGACTCGCGGCTCTCGGCGGAATCGGTGGGGAGTGGCACCTCCGCGCCCGCCGGGAACACTGCTCCCCAGGCGACTACCCAATCCGCGGCGGTTTCGCCTGTGTCCCTGCCGTTAGTGCTGAGCCTCGCGGGGGGGGCGCTCCTCGTGGGCGGCGGCGCGTATTATTGGTTCACGCGCAATCAACCGCGTGTGGCCTCACGCTCAAAAAGCAAGAAGCACAGCCACAAGCCGCGTGCCCGCGAAAATGGAAACCAGCCACGCGCGTCCGCGCCGAGTAAAATTATCAATGCCCCTGCGCAATTCTGCACCCAATGTGGGGGCCAGGTCTCAGTGGGGGATGCGTTTTGCCGGAATTGCGGGGCGAAGGTCAGAGAGACGGCTTAGTGGAGACCGTGGCGGTCTGCGCGAGATTGCCGGTCTGACGCTCATTCATCTGCCATTTATTCGCCAATGTGATAATCGTTATCACCAGAGGAGTTACCCATGAGTCAAACCGTTGCCACCCCTAATGCCATCCCCGTCACGCGTAGCGGCCGGGGCGGAGGCCGCGCCAAGTTCCTCATCGGCGGTCTGCTCGTCATCGCGGCCATCATCTATCTCATCGTGACTACGATGCAAAGCACCGCGCAATACTTCTACACAGTCAACGAAATTCAGGCCAAAGGCGCGAGTGTCGTCGGGAAGAATCTGCGCGCCTCGGGCGCGGTGATCGGCAGCACCATCCAATTCGACTCGGCTACCCTCACGGTCTCGTTCACGATGGCGAATGTCTCTAATGATACGAAAGACATTGATGCGGCGGGCGGGCTGGCTCAGGCCCTGCATCTGGCCGTCATTAATCCGAACGCGAGTCGCATTCAAGTCATTTACAAAGGTCCCAAACCGGATTTGTTGAAGGACGAAGCGCAAGCGATCGTCACCGGCAAAATCGGCGCGGATGGCGTGTTCTACGCCGATGAACTTCTGCTCAAGTGTCCGACGCGCTATCAGGAGCAACTCCCCACGCAAGCGGCCTCGGGTAACTAGACGACAGACGATAGACGATAGTCGTCACTGGTCTGTCATCAAGGATTTTTCCATGATTGCCAACCTCGGCTATTTCGCTCTCATTCTCGCCCTCGTTTGCGCGGTTTATGCGACCGGGATGGCGCTGATCAGTGTGCAACAGCGCAAACCGGTCTGGCTGGCCAGCGCGCACAACGCGGCCTTGCTCACCTGGCCGCTCATCACGCTGGCGGCGGCCTGCCTTATCTATCTCCTCGTCAATGAACACTACGAAATCGGTTACGTGGCCCACGTGACGAGCCACGCCATGCCCACCTATCTTAAAGTGACGGCGTGGTGGGGCGGGCAGGCGGGGAGCCTCCTCTTCTGGTCGTGGCTCATGGCCTCGTTTGCCGGTCTCGCCATGCTCCGCAAGTGGGATCGCGATTATACGCTCATGCCCTATGTCATCGCGGTGACGATGATCACCCTCGGCTTTTTCGTCAGCCTCGTGGTCTTATTCGAAAACCCGTTTGCGAGCGTGTGGCAATTGCCGAGCGGCGAGCAAGTTACCGCCATGCTCCAACCGGCGGGCACCACCCAACTCATTGTGGCCGATGGACAGGGCTTGAACCCCTTGCTCCGTCACCCGGGCATGATCATTCATCCACCCATGCTCTATCTGGGCTTCGTCAGTTTTGTCATCCCCTATGCCTTCGCCATGGCCGCGCTCATCGCGCGCCGCACCGACGACGAATGGATTAAGACCACGCGGCGGTGGACGCTGGTGGGCTGGCTGTTCCTCTCGCTCGGTCTCATCCTCGGCGGGCGCTGGGCTTACGACGTGCTCGGGTGGGGCGGCTATTGGGGCTGGGACCCGGTGGAGAACGCGGCCTTTATGCCCTGGCTCACCGGTACGGCCTTTCTCCACTCGGTGATGATTCAAGAGAAGCGCGGGATGCTCAAGAAGTGGAACATGATCTTGATCATCCTCACCTATGCTCTGGTCATCTTCGGGACGTTTCTCACCCGGAGCGGCGTGCTATCCTCCGTCCACGCCTTTGCCCAGAGCGCCATCGGCCCGGCGTTCTTCACGTTCATTGGCCTCACCTTCGTGGTCTCGCTCACCCTGCTGTTCCGGGAGTGGGATCACCTGCGTAGCGAAAACCAGTTGGACTCACTCCTCTCGCGGGAGTCGGCATTCCTGTTGAACAATCTGCTCTTCATGGGGATTGCGGCTTCGGTCTTTTGGGGCACGGTGTTCCCGATGATCTCGGAACTGGTGACCGGGCAAAAGATCAGCGTCGGGCCGCCGTTTTATAACCGCGTAACCGGCCCGCAGTTCGCCGCGCTCGTCTTGCTCATGGGCATCGCGCCGCTCGTGGCGTGGCGGCGGGCCTCGGCCCGGCAGTTGGGGCGGATGATGCTCGTCCCGTTCGCCGCCGCGCTCGTGCTGGTCGCCGGGCTGGCAATCACCGGCATCCGCAGTTGGGGCGCGCTCCTCGGGTTCGGCGTCGCGTCGTTTGTCGCGTTCACCACACTCATCGAGTTCTATCGCGGCACGCGCGCGCGGATGAAGACTAACGGCGAGAATCCGTTCACCGCCCTCGCCACACTCGTGGCGCGCAATCGCCGCCGCTATGGTGGGTACATCATCCACCTGGCCGTGGTGCTGATGACCATCGGCATCATCGGCACGAACTTCTTCCAGCAACAAACGCAAGGCCGCCTGAAGCTGGGCGAACAACTCACCATTGGACGCTACGTGATGACCTACGACGGCCTCGACGAATTCTTTACCAATGACGACCGGCAGGTGGCCCGCGCGACGGTGAGCGTTTACAAGGATGGCAAACTGATTGACCAATTGCACCCGCGCCGCGACCTGTATAGCGACGGCCAGCCGATGACCATCCCCGGCGTGCGGAGTAGCGTGGAAGATGACTTTTACGTTCTGCTCGTAGACTGGGAAAACATTGCCGCCAACGGCGCGACGTTCAAGATCTACCTGAACCCGCTCATCAATTGGCTGTGGACGGGCGGCCTCACGTTCATCCTGGGCACGCTCGTGGCCGCGTGGCCCGACGCG
>Ga0315281_10005430_pt1 | contig 18238 bp, 13 predicted proteins | sample YL17G07_0_MG_FD_204540 | JGI IMG/M metagenome (GOLD analysis project Ga0315281, IMG submission 204540) | Sediment microbial communities from Yellowstone Lake, YNP, Wyoming, USA - YL17G07_0 | ecosystem: Environmental > Aquatic > Freshwater > Lake > Sediment | place: USA: Wyoming | collected...
CGCGCGGCGAGCGTGCATTCGACATCTACTCCCTGCTGCTGCGCGAGCGCATCATCTTCCTGGGCACCGGCATCGACGACCAGATCGCCAACCTGATCATCGCCCAGCTCCTGTACCTGGAGCGCGAGGACCCGGAGAAGGACATCAACCTCTACATCCACTCCCCCGGCGGCCAGATCACGGCCGGCCTGGCGATCTACGACACGATGCAGCTCGTCCGGCCCGACATCGCCACGTACGCCGTCGGCATGACCGCCAGCATGGGCACCGTGCTGATGTGCGCCGGCACGCCCGGCAAGCGCTACTGCATGCCGAACTCCACCATCCACATGCACCAGGCGCTGGGCGGCGCCCGCGGCCAGGCGGCCGACATCGAGATTCAAGCGAGAGAGATCTTGCGAGAGAACGACATCATCCGTGGTATTCTGGTCAAGCACACCGGGCAGACCGATGAGCGGATCCGGAAGGACTTCGACCGCGACTTCTACATGAACCCGGAGCAGGCCAAGTCGTACGGGATGATCGATGAAATCCTGACGCGCAGGGAGGCGTAGACACCTTAAGGGGCGTTATATCAGGGGCCCGGGGCCGTTTAAGGCTTCAGACGGGCTCGCAGATTCCCGAAAAGCGTATAGGACGCCCGTACAAGTGGTTCGTGCCGGTATGTCAAGCTGACAAATCCTGGCAACTGGCGTAGAATCGGCAGCACGAAGTCCTCCCGCCGCGGCGTGAGGCCAGAGTCGCTAGAGACAGGGAGTAGCATGGCGAACCGCAGCACGACGCGCGTCCAGTACCACTGCTCCTTCTGTGGCAAGAACCAGGACCAGGTCAAGCGCCTGATCGCCGGCCCCGGCGCAGTCTACATCTGCGACGAGTGCGTCGAGCTGTGCCGCGAGATCATCGACGAGGAGTCGGCGGGGCCGGCGAAGACGAAGGTCGGCGGCGGCCAGCGCACACCGCCCCCGAAGCAGATCTTCGACCACCTGAGCGAGTACGTCGTCGGCCAGGAGCAGGCCAAGAAGGTTCTCGCCGTCGCCGTCTACAACCACTACAAGCGCATCAACGCCAGCAGTTCGCAGACCTCCGACGTGGAACTGGAGAAGAGCAACATCCTGCTCCTCGGCCCCACCGGCTCCGGCAAGACGCTGCTCGCGCGCACGCTGGCGAAGATCCTCGACGTGCCCTTCACCATCGCCGACGCGACGGCGCTGACCGAGGCCGGCTACGTCGGCGAGGATGTCGAGAACATCCTCCTCCACCTGATCCAGTCCGCCGACTTCGACGTGCAGCGCGCCGAACGCGGCATTGTCTACATCGACGAGATCGACAAGATCGCCCGCAAGTCCGACAACCCCTCGATCACCCGCGACGTGTCGGGCGAGGGCGTGCAGCAGGCGCTCCTCAAGATCATCGAGGGCACGACGGCGAACGTGCCGCCGCAGGGCGGACGCAAGCACCCGCACCAGGACTTCATCCAGATCAACACCGCCAACATCCTCTTCATCTGCGGCGGCGCCTTCGAGGGCCTGGACAAGGTCGCTGAGAAGCGCCTGGGCCGCGACAAGCGCTCGCTCGGCTTCGGCGCCGAGTACAAGACGCTGGACCCGCAGAAGCGCGCCGACGAGCTGATGAAGCACGTCACGCACGACGACCTCCTCCAGTACGGCCTCATCCCCGAGTTCGTCGGGCGCCTGCCCATGGTTGTCGCCCTCGAATCGCTCGATGTCGATGCGCTGGTGCGCATCCTGACCGAGCCCAAGAACGCGCTCGCCCGCCAGTTCCAGCGCTTCTTCGGCCTCGACAACGTGGAGCTGGCGTTCACCGACGACGGCCTCCAGGCCTGCGCCGAGGAGGCGATCCGCCACAAGACCGGCGCCCGCGGCCTGCGCACCGTGCTCGAAGACTCGCTGATGGAAGTGATGTACGAGATCCCGTCGCGCTCCGACATCAAGAAGTGCGTCGTCAGCGGCGACACCATCCGCAACCGCAAGCGGCCGCTGCTGCTGACGCGCTCTGGCCAGAGCGTGGACCACGGCGACGAGTTCCCCGAGGAGATCGAGGAAGTCAAGGACGTCTCGGCGTAGCCGCTGCGCCCTACAACTGCAACGCACCAGCAGAGGCCCGCGCAAGCGGGCCTTTGTGTTGCGCCCGCGGTGTGACGGCAGCGACGGCAAACAGCAAAGGGCAAACAGCAAAGGGCCGGGGAGCCACAGAGGGCACAGATGGGCTGAGGGTACCGGCGCTGGCCGCTTTGATTGACCGTTGTTTCCCGCGTTTTTCGCGCCGGCGGCCTGCTTTCCGAAGCTGCCGACGGGGCGTTTTGGGGCTGCTGTTTGATTGACCGCGGCGCGCGCACGTCGGCGCGCGACAGCAAACAGCAACCGGCAAACAGCAAACGGCAAACAGTAAGAGGCCGCGCGCAGAGCAGAGGGCAGGAAGCAGAGAGCAGAGGGACGTGGGCGGCGGGCGTGGTGAGCATGGGGCGAGTGTAGGGGGAGGTGCGGTGAAGTCGAAGGCGGTCGTGGCACGTTCGTGCGGCGGCCGCCTGCGGGCGGGCCCTCACCCCGCCCATTCGGGCACCCCTCTCCCACGAGGGGAGAGGGGATCTGTGTGAGGGCTGTGCTCCTCGTTGGAGGTGGCGGGCTGGGCATGGGGCGAGTGTAGGGGGAGGGGTGGCGAACTCGAAGTTGGGCGTGACAGGCAGACGCGGCTGTGTGGCACCCATGATCGCGAAGGCGAAGGGTTGTCCTACGTTTCCGCTACGGGAAGGCGGCGTTCACGATCGCCTGGGCCGTCTGGGCGCCGGTGCCGAATGCGCAGTTACCACTCAGCTTGGCGACGATCAGCAGGTCCGTCGAGTCGATCTTGCCGTCCTTGTTCACGTCGTACGTCGCCACTTCGGCCCGGCGGACGCCGGCGACGAGGTATGCGGGTGCGGGCGAACCGAGCGGCAGTGGCACGCCGACCTTGCCAGGAGCGAGCGAGCCGGTCGAGCCGTGCTGCGCCACTGCCAGCAGGTCAGTCGCGTTGACCTTGTGGTCGCCGTTGACGTCCGCCATCTCGCGGCCGTCGGAGCAACCGTCGCCGTCGGTGTCGAAGTTGGCGGGCGCGGTCGCGTACCACTTGACTTCCACACCGTCGTTGATCAGGTCGCCGTCGGAGTCGTTGTCGAGGTTGCCGACCTTGGTGTCCGGAATGACCAGACCGTACGAGCCGGGCTGCTCAAGGTCGTTCAGCGTGGTACCGCCCGGCAGGTTGATGTGCTGGGTGCGGTAAAACATCTCCGCGGCGTTGCCGCCGCCGACGATCGTGCCGGAGAGCAGGTCGCCGTCGGTGTCGCCGATGAGCGCCGGGAACCGGTTGGTGCCCACGCACGCCGGCTGGCAGGATCCGGCCCCCGCGCTCTTCGGGTCGGAGCCGAACAGGCACTCGCGCCCGTCCAGGCCGCCGTCAGCGTCGGAGTCCGGGTTCAGCGGTTCGGTGGTCACGGTCGTCGAGCCGCCGGGAGGAACCGAGGCGCCGAGCCCGAGGCAGTAGAGCGCGCCCGCCGGCGGACCGCCGGCGGCGCCGGGGCTCACGGTCGGGTGCTGGAAGCCGGCCTCGGTGAGGTTGTTGAGGCCGTCGCCGTCAGCATCGGTGTCGCAGGCGTCACCCTGGTGGTCCTGGTGCGGGTTCGTGGCGTCGCCACGGTAGAGGGCACCGGACGGGGTGTTCGGACTGTTCGTGAAGTCCGGCTGGGAGTCGGTGTTCTCCTGTCCCGGGTTCGCGTCGACCGGGCAGTTGTCGTCGGCCGTCGTGTCGCCCAGGTTGACGACCGAGCAGACGCCATTGACCGAGACGCAGTTGAAGCCGGCCAGGTCGTCCTGTTTGTCCAGCGAGCCGTCGCCGTCCGTGTCGGCCACGAGCGGGTTGCTGAACTGGAAGATCTCGTCGAAGTCCGACGAGCCGTCGCCGTCGGTGTCGCCCGTGGCGCTGCTGGTGCCGTTGACGGCTTCGACGGCGGCCGGGACGAGGTCGTTGTCGGCGTCAGCCATGTCGCACGTGCCGGCGGCGCCCCCCACCGTGACGCACTGGACGTCGAGCATGCGGGTCGTGGTGCCGTCAATGATGTCGCCAGCGGACTGCGCCGCCGTCCAGCGGACGTAGTTGCCCGCGACGGTCGGCGGGACGATCTCAGTGTTCTCTGCCACGCTGTTCTGCGGGCTGTCGAGGCAGAGGAACGACTGGTTCGGCGGGGCAGGGTCGCCGGTCAGCAGGGCGATACTGACGGCCATACCCGCTACGTAGGGCGAGGCCGTCACGAGCCTCTGCAGGGGCGTGCCCTGGTTCGCCGGGCCGACGCCATCCGCAATCGTCGGCCGGATGGTGAGGGGCGTGGTGCCGCCCAGCCAGAGCAGGAGCAGGTTGGAGCGGTCGAGCGTCACGTTGGCGAAGGTCGCCGGCATCGGCCTGGTGGCGTTAACGTAGCCGTTGAACGAGCCGGTGGTGCCGTCGGGGACGCCCGGCGTGGCTGCCGAACCGACGTTCTGGCGGATGAAGTTGAAGCCCGTCCAGCCGTGGCCCGGCCAGATGTTGACGTTGCCGCTCAGTTCCTGCGTCGGCGACAGGATGTCGAGGCCGCCGTCGCAGAGCCAGTCGGCGGTGGCGCTGACGTTGCCCGTACTGGCGCCGACCGGCGCCGCCGGCAGGCGATAGCTCCAGGGAGCGGGCAGGTAGTACGCCGGCAGCGTCTGACGGGCGCCGGATGGCACCATGAGAATCTGCCATGTCCTGATCGGCATGCCTGCGACGCCCAGGGGGGCGGTGGAACTGGACGAGCCGGCGCCGCACGCGAGCACGCCGCTGGGCGGGATCGGTCCGGACGGCATGACGCCGCCGCCGGTGTCGAAGCAATAGACCGAGTGGACCGCCAGCAAACCGCTGGCGCAGCCGCCGTGGGCGACGAGGGCGCTGCCGCTACAGAAGGTCTGGACAGGCGTGGCCGTCGCACTCTGTGTGAGTCCGGCTACTCCCAAGACCAGCGCTGCGAGCACACCTATCACGGTGAGCTTTCGGGTCATGAAATGATCCTCCTGCTACGAAATGTTGTTCCGTAGGGCTAACGAATGGCGTCGCACAGCAGGAACGCAACACCGTGCCCCGGACCCGTCGCCGCATCGCTGTCCGGCGACGGCGAGCCGCCGCGACCGCACTCCGTTGACGCCCGTCCAGGCCGGCCCTGCGCGCCCCGGGTGGCGTCAGCCGCGGGTCATCACGGCGTTGCCGGCGCCGTCGGTCTCGTCGCCGGCGGTGTCACCGGGGGGGACGGCGGCGTGGGCAGCGCGGCGCTGCTCGCGCACAATGTGTCCGTCATTACCGCGAACGCTGCTGTAAGAGGCGCCCCGTGCGACAGCGCCTCCGCCAGCCCGTTGGCCGGGACCAGCGCGTTGGCGATCGTGACGGCGTTCGCCACCCGCTCCCCCGGCGAGCCGCCCGGCGCGCCGATCGTGATGACCTGCGGCGACTGTTCAAAGACAATGCCGTCTTCCTCGATGAGCGCCTCCGCGCCGCGCACGGCCATGCTGCGCGTGGGTCGGCCGGGCCACGGGATGACGCGGCCATCGACCATCCGCGCGCACGGGTCGATGCGGATGTAGATGGGGATGCCGCAGGACTCTCGGCCCGCGGGGATCGTGCAGTCCCCGTACGAGAACACCCACGCATCGCCGCCGGGGTGCGAAACGCGCCCGTCGGGGGCGCGGCGCGTCTTCGTCATCATGTGATCGCATCCCGTGAGCGGGGAGCCGAGCACGCTGGGGCCGGCCCACACCAACGGGTAGTCGTTGAAGGCGCTCGCCTGCGCGGCGCAGGTGGCGGCGTCCGTGGCGTGGGTGTCCACATCGCCGCCGCCGGTGGTGCCGCTGGTGGTGCTGGTGGTTCGGGTGTTGGTCTGCCAGACGACCACGCCGGCCGCAAGGCCACCCGCCAGGAGCAGCAGCGCAAGGATCTTCGTACGGTGTGTCCGGAACATGATATACGCCTCCCTTTCCGGGTCCGGGCTCAGGGCGCCGTCACCGACGCACCGACGCACGTCATCGGGCCGCCACCGCCGTTGCCGCTCGCATCGCAGGCGCCGATGTCCGTCGTGTTGTAGTGCGCGAAGTGCGCGTCGCCGAGGGCGTCCTGGCGCCCTTCTCGAAGGCGTAGTAGTCGCCGGAGGGGTCGGAGTTCGGGGTGACCTCGCCCAGTACGGCGCAGAGGTCGATGAAGTGCTCCTGGGAGGCCGCGCGCTCGCCCCGCGTCGATGCGGCCCACTTGCGCACAAACTCGTTTGCGTCCATGGCCGTGATTATACGCGGCGGTTGGTCGTACAGGCGGGGTGGTGCCGGGCGGACAGGTCTTGACCTGCCGCTACGGGGGCCGGGGTTCTCGTTCGAGATCGAGGATCGGGCATGCGCGCGGAGATGGGACGGAGCTGAAGCTGCGTCCCTACGTGGGGCCAACATCCAACATCCCGCCTCCCTGTCCCCTGCCACCCATCTCCTCCGCGTCCCCTCGCCCCTTGTGGGAGAGGGGTGCCCGGAGGGCGGGGTGAGGGCCGCCGCAGGCGGACACACGTCCACACCCAAATCGTTCACTCCGTGCGCGGCCCGACACCCCGTGCGAGCCGCGTCCGACTTCCGACATCCGACATCTAACATCCCGCCTCCCGCTTCCCCCGCGCAGCGGGCGCGCGATCCGGCGTATACTCTTCGCTGATGGGAAGCTCGACGCGGCCGGGCGCCGGTGACGGCGTCGCGACGTCCAAGTTCACGCTGCCGCGGCGGCGGCCCGATGTGGTCAGCCGCCCGCGCCTCAACGCATTCATCGACACCGGCATCGGCGGCAAGGGCACGCTCGTCGCGGCGCCCGCGGGCTACGGCAAGACGACGCTGGTCGTCGACTGGCACCAGACCTCCGACTTCGCCGCCGTCTGGCTCTCGCTCGACGCCTGGGACGCCGCGCTGCCGGCGTTCGCCCGCGCCCTCGCCGGGGCGATCGCCGCCCGCTTCGACATCGAGGTGCGGCTGGGCGACGAGCGCTTCTGGCAGCCGCGCACCGTGGCGACCGTGCTGATCAACGCCTTCGCCGAGCAGGACGACTACGTCGTGCTGGTGCTCGACGACGTGCACACCGTCGAGTCGTCGCCGGAGGTGATGGAGACGCTGGGCTACCTGCTGGAGCGCGCGCCCGAGAACCTGCACGTCGTCATGACCTCGCGCACGCGGCCGCCCGTGCCGTCGCTGGCGCGCCTGATGGCACGGCGCGAGATGACGACGATCGGCGCCGCGGACCTGGCCTTCACGCCGCGCGAGGTGCGCGAGCTGCTGGCCTCGCTGGGGCGCGCCGTCTCCGACGACGAGGCGGAGATGCTCTTCGAGCGCACGGAGGGCTGGGCGGCCGCCCTGATCCTCGGCGCGGGCAGCGTCGACCCGAAGCCCAAGCGGCTGGCGGTGGAGGGGGAGGCGGCGCACGGCGGCGCCGGCAGCATCGCCGGGCCGAACGTCGGGCTGTCGCTGGCGGACTACGCGCAGGGCGAGGCGCTGGCGTCGGTGCCGGCGGACCTGCGCGCGTTCCTGCGCTCGGTCTCGCTGCTGCCGGTCTGGACGCCCGGCCTCTGCAACGACATCACCGGCCGCCGCGACGGCGAGAAGATGCTGAAGGACGCCGCGACCCGCGTGCTCTTCCTCACCCAGCACAGCGAAGATCCGCCGACCTACCGCTGCCACCAGCTGATGCGGATGCTGCTGATGCAGCAGTACCGCACCGAGGATCCGGCGGGGTTCGCCGACGCCGGCCGCAGCACGGCCGACACGCTGACGCGCTTCGGCATGCTCAACGAGGCCGTCGAGCTGCTGTTCGAGCTGGAGGAATGGGGGCAGGCGGCGGAAGTGCTGGAGGAGATCGCGCCGCGGCTGATGCAGCAGGGACAGGCGCGCGGCCTCTCTGAATGGATCGATCGCCTGCCGCCAGGGGCGCGGGGGGCCCGGCCCTACCTGCAGGTGTGGCGCGCGCGAGCGGCGTACAAGCTTCAGAACGCAGACGAGGCGCTGCGCCTGATCGATGACGCGATCGGCGCCCTGCGCGAGCGGGGCGACACCCGCGGCACGGTGGAGGCGCTCTTCGTGCGCGGCGAAGCCCAGCGCCTGAAGGGCTACTACACGGAAGCCCTGGCCACGTTCGCCGACGCGCAGGCGCTGTTGGCAACGAGCGAGTTGGACGATGCGCGTCTCGCCGGCGAGGCGCTCCGCCATATCGGCATCACGCACACGATCATCGGCGACGTGGACGCGGCGGTGTCGGAGCTGGAGGAAGCACGGCGGTTGCTCGAGCAGGTCGGCGACCTGGAGGGCATCGCCGGCGTCTGCCACTCGCTGGCGCAGTGCTACAGCCGCCGCGGCGAGCCGATGCTCGCGCTGGGAGCCCTGCAGCGCGCCCGCTCGGCGCTGGAGCGCGCCGGCAACACCTACGACCTCGGCGTGACGCTCAACAACACCGGCATGCTGTACTACGAGCTCGGTGAGTACGAGCAGGCGCTCCAGGTGTATGACCGCGCGCTGCGCGTCGTCCGCACGAGCGGGGGCACCCGGAACGAAGCCTTCATCATGGTCGGGACAGCCGAGACGTATCGCGGCATGGGGCGCCTCGAGGAGAGCCTGGCGATGTACCAGGAGGCGCAGCCGCTGGTCGAGGCGATGCAGATCCCGGATCTTGTCGCCGAATTCACCGAGGGACTGGCGCTCACCCGGCTCGGCCTCGGGCAGGGCGAAGATGCCGCTCGTTTGGTCAAGAGCGTCGCGCCCTCGGCTTCAGATGGGCCGGCGCGCGCCGCGCAGCACGCCCTTGTGCAGGCGCAAGTGGCGATCGAGCGGGGCGACCCGCACGCGTCGCTCAAGCTGCTCGATCGCGCCCGCCAGCAGTTGACCGAGGCGGACAACCGCAACGGCATGGCCGTCGCCGCCTTCCTCCGGGCCAGGGCCCTCTTCGAAGCGAACCAACCCCGTAAGGCGATGGCCGCGCTCGAAGAAGCCGCCGCGATCTGCGATGTGCTGGGCTACCGCCGCTTCTTGCTTCCGTTCGCGCTCGGCTCGCGGCCCGTGCTCGACTACGCGAGGGCGCGGCACATCGCCCAGGGCCTGCTCGCCGAGCTGATGGAGCCGCCCGTCGCAGCCGTCCACCCGGACGAGGCTGGCCGCGCGCCGGACGCCGCACCTGACATGCTGCCGGCGGTGCGGGCGTTTGCGTTCGGCGCCGGCAGCGTCATGGTCGCCGACCGCCAGGTGGCGGATCTCGAGTGGCGCAGCGAGAAGAGCAAGGAGATGCTGTTCTTCCTGCTGATGAGGAAGGTCGCCGTCCCCAAGGAGGCGATCTTCGCCGCGCTCTGGCCCGACCTGCCCGAATCCAAGTGCAACAGCAACTTCCACTCCAGCCTCTATCGCTTGCGCCGCGCGCTCTTCCACGAGTGCGTCGTGCGCGATGCCGATGGCGCCTACGCGCTCAATCCGAAGGGCGTCTTCCTGACCGACATCGACAGCTTCAACCGCGCGATGCTGGAAGCGGATGTGGCGAAAGAAGACGACACCCGGCGGGCGAAGCTCGAGGAGGCGGTCGCTTGCCATAAGGGGGCGTTCCTCTCGTCGACCTACAGTGAATGGACCGACCCGATTCGGCAAGAGCTGGAAGACCGGTACGTGGAGGCGCTCAACGAGCTGGCTGCCCTGCGGCTCCGCGACGGTGCGTTCCAGGATGCGCTCGCCCTGTTCAGGGCGCTCGAGTCGGTGGACACGTACAGCGAGGCTGCCGCCTACGGCATCATGCGCTGTCACCTGTCGCTCAACGACGGGGCCTCGGCGGCGCGCCACTTCCGCCGCTTCCGCCAGCTGCTCAAGGACGAGCTGGACGAGGAGCCTTCGCCGAGGCTCGTCCAGCTCTATCGAGACGCCTCCGGGCGCCAGTAACCCCTACGGCCCCGGGCGGTCCCTCCTCAGGTGCTGACACTAGGCAGGTTCTGGCCCTCAAGTTAGGGTAAACCCCGCCGATACCTCTCTTAGCAGACGGTTGCGTTAAGAGGAGGTGTCCCATGTCCCGCTTTATCCCGGTCGCTCTTGTGGTTGTCAGTGTGCTGGCCACGGCCATGGTCGCCGTCGCGCCGTGGAACTGGTCGTAGAGCGCGCGAACCGCGCAAGATAAAGAGGCCCTGCTCAGCGAGCAGGGCCTCTTCGTGTAGGTTCGGATCTGGTCTGGAATCAGCTCGCCTTCGCGACGACTGCCTTCGGGGTCGGCGGCTTCGCCAGCGCGAGCCCCTTCGACCGCCGCTGCTTCTCGAGGTCAACTTCCGGGAACTCGGTGTGCAGGCCGGCGCAGTACACACGCGCGCTGGTGATCTTCTCGCCCTTCACGGTCATCAGGAAGACCTGGCGCAGCACCCGCACCTGGTCGTCGGGCTGGATCTTCCAGGCGATCTCGTACTCCAGCATGGCGGCGCCGCGCGCCCCGGAGGTCTCGTTGCTGAACGTGATGGTCGACCCGTTGCCCGGGCTGAACCAGACTTCCAGGACCTTCGCGACCGTCGCGGCGTCCTCCGCCACCCAGTGGCCGGCCGGCGTCCACGCCTCAAAATCAACCGGAGAGGAAAAGAGCTTGGAGGCGGGGCCGAACTTGCGCGCCTTGATCGCTGCCAGTAGCTGGCCCGGTACCGTATTCGGCATCGAGGTATCCCCCTGGGCTGCTCCCGGATCACCCCGGGGTTCGCACGGTTCTTGGGGCGCATTGTAGCGAACCCGTCGGCTTAGCGCGATCGGGTGACATAACCATTCTGAAGCGACAAGCCGGGCCCGCAGAAGCCTACTTCTTCTTGTCCTGCTTCGGCTTCTTGGTCTCGCGGTTACCCTTGTCCTTCTTGCCCACGGAGTGGCTCCTTCCAGGCTAGCCTCGGCGCGCTACGACAGATACTGCAGCTTCTTGAATAGCCGGCTCTTCGCCTGCTCCTGCGCATCGAAGACGCCGCCGTCCCCGGTCTGGCTGCCCTGCGACAGGCTGGCGAAGCCCCGGTTCAACGCGTCAACCTGCGCCGGCTTGAGCTTGAGCGTGCGGCCGTCGAAGTCCCGCTCCCGCAACACGGGCAGCGCGTCGATATTGGTCTGATAGTGGGCGTAGAGCGCCCGATACGCACGTTTGTGCTGCTCGTCGAGGCGGATCGCCACCCGACCCGGTGGAAAGCGCAGCTGCCGGCCAGTAATCGGTTCAATGTCCATCGCCCAGAGCTTAGTCAATCGGCCTCCGGCTGGCAACGGCTGGCTGCGGGGCCGGGCCGTCGGGAGCGGCCCGCGCCACTGCGGCAGCGCCGCCGGGACGCCGACAATTCTCCTGATGGAAGAGACCTGGATCCTGATCGACCCGAACACCGGGCTCCACGTCGGCTGGTACTTCTGGCTGCGCGTCCTCGACGAGGTGAATCGCTCGGTGCGGTATGGCGCGCCATTCGGCCTGCTGCTCCTGGAGGCTGTCGCTCCTCCGAGCGCGTCGCAGCGCAAGCTGAACGAGGCGGCCAGCGGGGTGCCGGCGGCGATCCGCAGCACGGATCTGGGCGGCGTCATCGCTCCCGGGCGGGTCGGCGTCCTGCTCACCCAGCAGGGCGTGGAAACGGCGGACGTGGCGAAGGAGCGGATCCTGGAGCGCCTGGCGAGCAGCGCGCCGAAGGGGGTGCGCTGGGCGCCGCGCCTGCTCTGCTACCCCGAGGACGGCGCCGAGATCTCGAACCTGCTGACGAGCGGCGGAAGCGAGCGGAACGGCACCGGCGACCCCCTGCCGGACGAACGCCTGGCATAAGGGGTTGCCTGTCGCCGCGGCGACCACGCGGAGCGCGGCCGATGATAAGCAGGGGTGGGCGGTGCCAGAGGACTGGAAAGCACGCATCTTGCACGCCCGGCAGGGGTACGAGCTTCGGCGCGGCGCGATCGGCGTCCGGACGCCGTTGGCGCAGATGTTTCGCCGCATGGTCCAGACCGTGATCGAGCCCGCCTTTCGCGAAGTCGCCGAGTTCGCGAGCGCCCAGGGTGTCGTCTGCGGCATCGAATGCGAACTGGGCGGTGTGCAGCCGCGCGCGATGTTCTGCATCCGCCCCTCAGGCCGCTCGATTCGATACGAGCTGGATGCGGACGGTATGGCGGTCCGCGAGGTCGAGGGCGTCTATCACCGGCCCATGGGCCAGCGCCGGGTCTGGGTGAGCGAAGAGGATCTGAAGCACCAGCTGACGCAGGGGTACGCCAAGGCCGCTGCGGCCGCGATCGTGCAGGACCACTTCCGCACGGCGGAGCGCGCCGCGCATGGCCTCTGAGCCGGGCCACCGACGCCGCGCCAGCCCGGCGCTGCCGGTCTCATGCGATCCATGCCACTGACACGCCTTGAGCCGCCGCGCCGGTTTCTCAGGCTGTGCGGTGAGCGGCGTCGGGGCAACGCCTAATGCCTTCCGCCCGTGCCCGTCCGATACTCGTGCATATGGACCGGAGCGACCGCAGACCCACGCGCATCGCGCGCCCACGCATTGCCCTCATCGGCTCGTGCCGCGATCCTTTCGGGATGCCCGGCGACGGCCTCGTGGCGGCGCTTGCCGGCGAGTGTGACCTCATCCACATCGACGCCGTCTCACCGTACCGCGCGGCGCTGCGGGTCTACCGGCAGGCCGCCGAGGCGATCCGCTTCGGCACGGAGCTTGTCCACGTGCTCGACCCGCGGTTCGCTCCCGTTGCGGCGATGCTAGCAGGGCGTTACGGCGTGCCGGTCAGCGCCACGGTGTCGGCGCGGGACATGCGCTCCCGCACGCCGCTGGCGCAGCTGAGCCGCCGGGCGATCCGCGGCTTCGACCAGGCGTTCACGTCGGAAGCGTTGGCGGCCCACGCCATCCGCGACACGATGCCCGATCTGGCGGTGTCGCTCGTGCGCCCCGCCGCGCGCTTGCTGCCGCCGCCGCTCGAGCGGCACACGCGGGCGGTCGCGCGGGCGCTGCGCGGTGTCGTGCCCGGCCGGCCCGTGCTGGGCCTGCTCTGGCCCGACAACCGCAACGACCTGCGCTGGTTCCGCGACATCGTGCTGCCGCAGCTCGATGCCAGCCCCATCTGCCTGATCATGGGCGCGCCCAGCCGGCGGGAAGTCCGCCTCGTCGTCCGCGCCGCCGGGCTGAAGAGCGAGTTCCGGGTGGTGCCGGGCCGGCTCGACGCGCCCATGCTCGCCGCCGTCGCGCGCTGCGTCGACGCGTTCGTCTCGCCTGCCAGCCTGCGCCGCGGCCCCGGCGACGCCGTCACCGGTCTGACGCTGGCGCTCGCGGTCGGCGGCGTTCCGGTCGTGTCGGACGGCCGCGCCGAGGCGGCCGTGCTGGCGCACGAGCGCAACGCATTCCTCGTCGATCGCGGCGACGAGCGCGGGTTCGCGGGCACGCTCAACCGCCTGCTGGCGCTGCCCGCTATCCAGCGCCATTTCCTGGGCGAGGAGTTCGCACGGTTCACGCTCTCCGAGTGGCCGTGGTCCGCCGCCGCGGAGGTCTATGCGGAGCGGTTCGCCTCGCTGGTCGGCCGCCCGCGGATCCCGGCCGATCTCCGCGCCGCCTGATCGTGCCGGGTCGTTTACATCTCCGTGTTTGAGGCGTTGTCACGCATGTAACCCTCTATCGATAGGGGCAGCGAAGGCGCATACTCACGTCACATGACGCGACGGCCGCACACAACGCACGCATCGCGCCGCAGATCGGGCAGCCGCTGGCTGCGCGCAGCGGCGCTCGTCGCGTGCGCCGTGCTGGTCGCCCGCGCCTCGGCGCCGCCGCCTCGCGCCGGCGCGCAGACCGCTGATGACGGCTTTCTCGAGCGGGTCGTCGCGTCGCTGAGCGTGGACGAGCGCGTCGGCCAGCTCGTAATGGTCAACTTCGTCGGCGACGACGTCTCCGCGCAGTCCGACATTGGTGCGCTCGTCCGCGATTTCAAGGTCGGCGCCGTCCTGGTGACCGCGAGCAACGGGAACATCGTTAACCGCGACGAGACGGCGGCGCGGCTTGCGGGCCTGGCGAACGGGCTGCAGCAGCGCTCGTTCGAGGCGACCCGGCGCAAGGACGCGGCGGGTGAGTACTTCCTGCCCCTGCTGATCGCCACGGACAACGAGGGCGACCTCTTCCCCTTCACGAACGTCACACACAACTTCACAACGGTGCCGAACAACATGACCATCGGCGCCACCTGGAGCAAGAAGCACGCGGAGGCGACGGGCAGCATCGTTGGCAAGGAGCTGTCGGCGGCGGGCATCAACATGCTGCTGGGGCCCGTGGTCGACGTGCTCGACAACCCGCGCTCGGGCGGCAACGGCGACATCGGCATCCGCTCGTTCGGCGGCAACGCCACCTGGGTCGGCGAGCTGGGCCGCGCGTACGTCCGGGGCGTCCACAGCGGCAGCGGCGGCCGGATGATCACCGCCGCGAAGCACTTTCCGGGCCACGGTGGCAGCGACCGCTCGACCGACAACGAGGTGCCGACTGTCAACAAGTCGCTCGACCAGCTACGCCGCTCCGAGCTGGCCCCGTTCGCCGAAGTCGACCGCGAGGATGCGACGGACCCTCTGGGCATCACCGACGCGATGATGGTCTCGCACATCCGCTACCGCAACTTCGTCCAGGGCGCGGCGGATCCGTTCACAGGCCCGATCTCGCTCGATGCTGCTGCCTTCCGTGGCTTCCTGGACCTGCCGGAGTTCTCGGCGTGGCGGGCGAGCCACCTGGTGATGAGCGATTCGCTCGGCGTGCCGGCGGTGAAGAAGTGGTACAGCCAGCAGACCGGCTCGCCTGAGTTTCCCAACCGCACCGTCGTGAGCGACGCGTTGCTCGCCGGCAGCGACCTGCTGCCGCTCGTCGAGTTCTACCGCGACCCGGATCACCGCGGCTGGAAGGACAACCAGCTGCCGGCCATCGAGGACAGCATCACCTACATGCGCCAGCAGTACGCGTCCGACCCCGGCTTCCGCCGCCGCGCCGATGATGCGGTGCGCCACGTCATCGCGGCCAAGCTCAAGCTCTACCCCAAGTTGCAGCTTGCCCAGGTGCAGGTCGATCCTGCTGCGGCGACCGCTGCGGCTGGGCAGGGACAGGACGAGATGCGCGCGCTATCCGAAGACGCGCTCACCCTGCTCCAGCCGCCGACCGTCGCGGAGCTGCGCAGCCGCCTGCCGCGCGGTCCGCAGTCGCCGGACAAGGTGCTGATCGTCGAGTGCTGGGAGGATTGTTATCCGTACCGGGTGATGCCGAAGCTGGCGCTGCAGGACCGGCTGCTCTCGCTGTACGGGCCGGGCGCCAAGGCGCGCCTGGCGCCGGACGGCGTCAGCACCATCAGCTTCCTCCAGCTCGATGACTGGCTCTCGAAGCCGGCCGATCCGGTGAACGCCCCCGTCGCGAAGGCCGTCGCCGACGCGTCGTGGATCATGCTCGCGCTCACCGAGTTCAACCCCGTGGGGCGGCCGGTGTCTGGCGCCGCCAGGCGCTTCCTCGACTCGTCGCCGGTGGACCTGCGCAACAAGAACCTCATCGCCATTGCCTACAACGTGCCGTACCACCTCGACTCGACCGAGATCAGCAAGCTCTCGGCGTACTTCGCCGTCTACAGCAAGACCGACGCGGCGATCGACACGAGCTTCCGCGCGCTGTTCGGCGACGTTACGCCGAAGGGCCACGCGCCGGTCAGCGTCAGCGGCGTCTTCTACAGCGTCGCCGACGCTGTACAGGCCGATCCGGAGCAGACGGTCCGCGTGGGCGTCTTCGGCCAGCAGCCCGATGCGGTGCGCGACGCGCGCAGCGTCGCCCTCGTCGCCGGGCCGGTGCTGGACCGCAATGGCAACCCCGTGCCGGACGGCTCCGCCGTATCGTTCGCGCTGTCGAAGGACGACGGCGGCACATCGACAGCGAGCGCGGTTACGGTCGATGGCATGGCCGGCGCTCAGCTCCCGGCGAGCGGGCACGGGCATTACACCGCCACCGCGAGCATCGGCGCGCTCACGTCGCAGCCGCTGGCGCTGAGCATCACCGGCGCTGCCGTCGAGGAGCCCACCCCGGCGCCGCCCGGAGGGGAGAAGCCGGTGGCAGCAGGGGGCGGCTCCGGGTTCCCGACCGTGCTGGCGCTGGCCGTCGGCGTGCCGGGCGCGCTCGCGCTCGCCGCTGCCAGTGTTGGCGCCGTCGCCGTACTTCGCCGCCGTCGTGCGGCAGGAGCGGTTGCGGGCACGGCGCTCCTCGGGCCCGCCGCGTTGACGGAGGCCATCGCCGAGCCCGTTGCGCCCGCGCTCCCGGCCGGACCGCTCGCGCTGCGAGTCGACATGGAGACGCGGCGCGTGTACGTCCGGGGCAATGAGGCGAAGCCTGCGCTCTCGAACGAGCAGTTCCGCCTGCTCGCCTACCTCTACGAACGCGCGGGCAAGGTCGTCGGCCGCGAGGAGCTCGTGGTGCACGTCTGGCCCGACGCCCACGCCGAGGGCGTCTCCGAGGAGGCGCTGGATGCGCTGGTGCGCCGCGTCCGCGAGCGCATCGTGCAGGCGGGAGGCGAGCGCGGCGACCTGGTCACGCTCCGCGGCCAGGGCTTCCGCCTCGACGTCTAGCGGAGTGTGGCGCTGTACGGACCTAACCCCTCGCCACGGCGAGTCTTCGACCGGCGCCTTCCCTGGGAGGGAAGGGGAGCGGGACGGCGGCGACTGGAACGCGCAACGGACGCCCGTCCGCGAATAAGGCCACGAAAGTAGCAGCCCGATCCTATTCAAATTCGGGCCGCAGCGTGGCATACTGGCGGCACAACGCACCGCGCCCCCCGTGGCCAAGGATGGCGCCCCGCCAGGCGTCACGTGAGTGGAGGCGAATCTATGGTTACGCAGACCGCTCCCGATCCAGCCAGCATCGCCGAGATCGTCCAGAAGGAAGTCGAGCGCACCATCACGCGCTCGGTCCGTGGCATCGAGGTGCTGCTCAACCGCGACGAGCCCGAAGTGGGCATGACGCCGAAAGACGTCATCTACTCGCGCGGCACGATGCGGCTCTATCACTACCAGCCGATGTCGGACGAGGTGTACCGCATCCCCATCGTGCTGGTGATGTCGCTGATCAGCAAGCCGTACATTCTCGATCTGACGCCCGGCGTCAGCTTCGTCGAGTTCCTGCTCAAGCAGGGCTTCGACGTCTTCATGATCGACTGGGGGGTGCCGCGCCCCGAGGACACCGTGCTGAAGCTCGAGGACTACTCCCTCGACCTCATTCCGGCGTGCGTCGAGGAGGTCCAGAAGGCGACGGGCGAGAAAGACATCTCGTTCATCGGCTACTGCATGGGGGGGCTGCTGACGCTGATCTACGGCGGCCTCGTGGCCGACGCGCCGATGGCCAATCTGGCCTGCATCGCGACGCCGGTGAACTACGACGGCATGGGGCTGTTCCGGCAGTGGTCGGACAGGCGCTGGTTCGACGTCGACCGCATCGTCGACACGCTGGGCAACATCCCGCCGGAATTGATGTACCGCTCGTTCGAGCTGCTGCGCCCGGCCGACCGCCTCGTCTCGTACGTGCGGCTCTGGGACAACCTCTGGAACGACGCCTACGTGAAGCACTATCGCCTGTTCAACAAGTGGACGAGCGACCAGATCCCGTTCCCGGGTGAGTGCTACCGCCAGACGACCAAAGACCTGATGTGGGACAACAAGTTAATCAAAGGGGAGCTGGAAATCGGGGGCAAGATCGTGGATCTCAAGCGGATCACCTGCCCGGTGATCAACGCGATGGCCCAGCACGACCACATCGCCCCGTACGAGGCCACGCACGAGCTGACGCAGCTGCTGGGGAGCGAGGACCGGGAGGACGTCGTGCTCAAGGGCGGACACGTGAGCCTGGTGGCAGGGCCGAACGCCGTGATGCGGCTCTGGCCGAAGATGAACGAGTGGCTCTCCGTTCGCTCGGTATGAAGATCGAGGCGCTGAAGCTGCCGCGCCAGGCCGCTCTGTCCGATGGCACCGAGATCAAGCTCCGCGTGCTGGGCCGCACCGACTTCGAGGTGTTCTTCGCCTTCACGTCGTCACTGCCGGCGCACGATCTGCTGGGGCTGTTGCCGAACTGATCGCATTCGGATCGCATCGGTGATATGATCGACATGGGCGCGTGGCCTCCGAGCAATGAGGAGGCCGCCGATGATGGGCCAGCAGGACTTCGGGACCAAGCTCTACT